>VTLG01014449.1_pt1 | contig 60999 bp, 88 predicted proteins | sample 4694571 | NCBI WGS metagenome assembly VTLG01 (sample SAMN12604809, study PRJNA352737) | marine metagenome | biome: ENVO:00000447; feature: ENVO:00000209|ENVO:00000569|ENVO:01000036; material: ENVO:00002151; isolation source: viral sequences binned using virsorter ...
GATGGCTTCGGCAACCAATGGATATTTGTTTGGATCTTGCATCTCGTATGCCATTTTTCTAGCAACAGTTTCACTGTAGCCCGCACGTCTTGCTGCTTCAGATGCTGACGCTGATCCAAGTAATGTTCTCGTGCAATACTCGTAAACAAATCTCAATTGCTTTGGAGTCAGTTTTCTTGATTTTCTTCCGTCTATTATCTTTTTCATACAATTAAATATTTTTTTTAAAATACCATTTTTCTCCCGTGGCACCTAGAACAAAATCCTTGTTTTCTGCCAATGAGTACTTTTACCTTACACTACTAGTGTAAGCCTTACACTACTAAAAACTGAGTAGTGTAAGCGTACAACCGTTGCTCACAATCAAAAAACGCTCTACCTTACACTACTTACACTACTTTAGACTTTTTATTTTTTATTTATTTTACCTACCCCCCTAAAAGGGATTAGTAGTGTAAGGTAAACACGAAAAGCGAACCATTCCGCGGTTTTGCTCCTTACACTACTTACACTACTCATTTTACACTTTTACACGTCCCGCGAACCGTTTATTGACATGCTTTACACCGCGACCCGCGTTGCGCGTATCATTGAAAACAAATCACCGTTACAACAAGATGATGGATGCAATAAGAATACTCTCCGACCTAACAAAAAAGGACATGCAAAAAATGCGTCGCAACAACATCTTCCCCAAGGACTTGAAAATAAACAAACCTCATGTACTGTTCGGTGCTAAATGGATAGCAAGCATCAAACGGGTTTTATCAATGAGTTAAAAGCGATACAGTGGTTAAGCGCGCAAGGGTATTACGTTTTTAAAAACATCAGCGGGCTTGGACCTTGCGACGTGATCGCGTTGAACGAGGAAGGATCCGTTCTCTTCATTGACATTAAATCAGAAACAAAAAGAAAAGATGGATCGACCATTAACCGCGTCCCGACGCCCAAGCAAAAGCGCATGCGAATACGTCTATTAATGGTGTCAAAGCACGGAAAGTGCACCTTGATTTAACGGCTGAAAACAGCCATATATTAGATAATACTTGGGAAATGTAACATTTTATTATATAAATTAGGGATAATAAAGAGAAAGATAGAAAATGAAAAACACGCATAAGTACATTACCGAAGAAGCGAAAACCGATGAGGGTTTAAACATTCACGATACAATTTCTTTTCATTGTTTTAATCCTAACGGTTTGAATGCCACTAAAACTAAACAAGATGATGAGATAAGTAAACTCGTTGACGAAGGCAAAGCCAAGTCGGGCGCAATCGTTGCTTACGGAATATTCAGTCATTTTGAAAGAGACAGACTTTTTGAAGTTTTAAAATTGAAAAGAGTTTCAAGAAATAGAATGAACAGTGCTCTTCGCTCGTTCGAGGAACACAATAAAACAGCGCAAGAATTTATTAATGAAACTAAGGGAGAAAGATAGAATGTTTATAGAATATATAGTTTACGGGATCGTTGATAATTTTGTTCTTATCCTCGGAGCCTTTTTTGGTTTGGAAGTGGAAAAAATTATTCCAAAAAAATACCGCGTTGGTTTGGGCGCGGTTGTCGGAGCGGGATTAGGGAATGCCGCTTCAGATTTCTTGGGAGGCATTACAACCGCCTCTGTTGACTTAGCGGTCGGAACAAGTCTTGGCTGTATCATCGCATTGGTTTTAATTCCTATCATTGTTGTGGTAGGCAAATTAAGACGAATTTATAAGGGAGAAAGTAAATGAAAAAGCACAGAGTAACTTATAACAACTTAAAAGACCTAGCGACAAGCTATGGCTTGGATTTTTGTCAATCGGCTCCTATCCGTTGCGGTAGTGGTCGTTCTTTTTTTCAGTACACCGCTGAAATGAATTATGATCTAAACAAGTGGATCAAGAAAAATTACACAGTGAAAATTACCAAGGGCAAATATGACATGTGGAATTATTATTTTTCTTACGACGTGATTAACGTAAATTCTGATGGTGATGGTCGCCGAAATTATGTTTATGATGAAGACAGAACTCTGCGATACACCAAGACTGAACAGCACTACAAAAAGAGATTTCCTAATTTAGCGAAGGTGGGGAAAATTGATTTAACCGATCAAGAAATTACTCATTTGACTGACCTAACGTGGGAAGAGTGGGAAGACCGTTTTGCAAGAATGGTTTTTGCAAACGGAACCGATGATCCTAAAAAACACCTTAACCCAATTGTTAAGGCAAAGGATTATCATAACAAAGCGGGTCAATTTAAGAAACCATTTTGGTCAGCATTACCTAGGAGAAAGTAAGAATGAATATTAAACAAGTATATATACCAATCGTTAAAGTGACTTTTGAATATTTCGCTGACGAAACAATGTTGGAAGCGAAGACAATTAAAATCGTAAGTGCGGGCGGGCATAAGTTTCCCGTCTGTAAAAGTTTTGGTGAGGAAAGTATCGTTTATGATCTTTTTAAATATAATGGCAGATTTGCCATTTATCGTAATAAGAAAGCAAAACAAAAATATGTTGTGTGGGGCATCAGCCGTCATGACGCCACTTTTGATAAAACCATAGGGGAGCAAATTCATACGTATGAGTGGGCTGATCCTATCTTTATGGATCGTTGTGACAGACACGAAATTGATCATGTCTCTCCTCCTTACAGTGAAGGATCCTCGATGAAATTATGGAGCGCTTATGATATGACTGCTTTCAAGCCCGACGTATGGGCGTCCAAGTTTTTTCAGTATCAAGATAAAATTCGGATCAAGGAAGAGGAAGACTACAAAAGAAGGCAAGAAAAGTACGCGAATGAAAATCGTGCCATATGTGGCGCTTGTGAGCGTTATATCGAGCGTTGGGACGAAGGGTCATGGAACGGTGTTATTTATGATCATGGCTTTAAACAAGAAGGTTACCGTGCGGGTACGTGCATTGGTAGTCGTCTTCAAGTGTGGGAAAAATCAACTGAAGGTAAAGTTGCTTTAATCAATATGCTTCAATCAAGAAAAGACGGTTTATTGAACGCGAAGCCCGATCAGAAAAAACTTGATGGCTTCCTACTAGAGGTAGAGAAATATATTGAGTACAAAGAGCGTGCGGAGCAACTTTCTAAAGAATACGGTGATGAGTACAAAAAATATCATCGGGAATGTGGTTACCGTACACGTCCTATATCTTTTTATGCTTGGTTGATGGAAAACAAAAACATCACTGTTGTGAAAAGAGAAAGCGTTGAGTATTTTGGTTTGCACGTATGGGCTAACACTACTGTCAACGACTTATTAAAAGTGTGGCAAGCGGAGATAGACCGCTTGACCGTGATCATCGAGCGCGAACAAGAGAAGGTCGACAATTGGGCGCTTGCATTAACTGCAAGAGAAAGAAGGGATGCAAAATAATGCGTAAGCTTATTGTTATTTGCATCATGATAGGGGGATGTTGGTACGCGTGGGTGTATCACACCCCCTATCAAACTTTCATGCGTGAGTGTCGCTATAATGAGTTTTTAGAGGGTAAAATGGGGGATCAGTACTGTACGTGGCTCTATGGCGAAATGATCGTAAAAGAGCGCTCATGGCTCCGAGAAACGCTTAAAAAACTAAGGGAAAACAGCCAATAACAAAAGGGTATTGCATATTATACAATATTACATTATAAAATAGATAACAAAAACAGAAAGATAGAAAATGAAAATTAAAAGAATTAAACCAAAAGGATTTATAGCTAGAGAAAACGGTTACTCTAACTTTAGTAGTTCTAGTTATGAATATTTGGTCGAGGGAACCGACATTAAAATTTTTCAGAATAGCATTTCGTGGAAGGCTGTCGGTACCGACGTTAAACTAGAAAGCCATTCTTTTAAAAACATAAAAGAATTGGTTGCTAAATTTTTAACCGCAAAAAAGGAGAAAGAATAAAATGACAAAATATTTTTACAGAGACGGAACTGAAAATACTAAATATAAAGTATTTCCGTCAGACAATCCTAAAAGCAAAAGAATGTTTTCCCACACTACTTGTTGGTTATGCAACGGCACCGCGTTTCTTCCTCACTACGCTCATGTTGATGGTGGCGTGTGTTATACGTGCAAGGGTCATGGCGCTCATAGAGCACAAGTTTGGACGAAGGAGCAGATCGAGAAATTATTGGAAAAAGATAAAATTAAAAATGAAAAATTTTCAAAGGATCAAGAAGATCGAAAAGAAGAAATTTTGGCAGAGCAAGAAAAAAGAAAAGAAGAAGAAAAAATTGCCGAGGAAAAAAGATTGGCGGAGATTGAGGACAAACTTGCGAAGCAAGAGTACATCGGATCCATCGGAGATAAAATCGAACTTGAGGTTAAGATTGTCTTCAGCAAAACGTTTGATGGTTATTACGGGCAAAGCACTATTTATTCTCTTGAAGACAATAAAGGAAACAGTCTTGTTTATTGGCAGAGCGGTTATGGTAAATTTCCTACAATGGAAAAAAAAGAAAAGGACGGAACATTATTATTTTATAACCCCCCAAAAGGAGAAAAGTTTTTAATTAAAGCAACGGTAAAAGAACATAAAGTATATGAAAATAATTTTGGTAAAACAAAACAAACTGTTTTAGCAAGACCAAAAAATATCCAAGATGTTGATAAGCAACATTGGCAAGATATTGGAACGTGGAAATAAAGGAGAAAGAAAATGATTGATGTAAGTAAACTAAAAGTAGGGGATCGCATTCGTTTTGAAAAAGATACCCATACGATTGACGTGGAAAGACTAATGGAGCCTATCAACATATCAAACTTAAAAGCCAAGGTCGTGGAGATTGATAAGGAGTACGACCTTATTTATATTAAATTTGAGAAGAAGGTTCGCGACTTAGAGGAATGGGATAATCAGCTTCATTGCCATAATGAAAAAAATGACGAAGGCGCGTTCACCCAACAGCTTCTCGGTCAAAAAGCTAACTTAATATAGGGGGAGAAAGCATGAGCAACCATTGGATCCCCAAAGTAAAAAAATGCGTTAACTGTGGCGGGAACTTTAAAAGGGTGTCCCGCAGTTACCACAATGAGAAAAAACCGTACGAAGGAAACATGATTTGTTACCGACAAAAGGAAAATAAGGAGTATGAGCAAATACTCAAAGTCGGGGAATATGATGAACTTGTACAAGGAAAATACTTACGCTCTAGTTGGTCTTATGTTTTATGGGACGGTGAAAGCCTTCGCCATGAAGGGGGATATTTTTGTAGCGGTAAGTGTTCAAAAGAGTTTGCACGTGATTGTGCGGAGCAAGGGGTTCGACGATTAGGTCAGTCCCTTGTACGATATAATAAAGGAGATAGGAGAGCATTATGAAAGTACATGCGAAAATCTTAAAAACTTCTGACTACTCCGTGTTTAAAAAAATGAGGGGAAATCGTGACATCATAGAGTCGCACTTAAAGTCCATCATTAAAAGCATAGAGGAAAATGGGTATATATTTTCACCCATTCAAGTAAATGAAAATATGGTCATTATCGATGGTTCGCATCGATTGTTGGCGTGTAAGGCTCTAGGGCTACCTATTTATTACTATATTCTTGAGGGGGCAACTATTACGGACGTAACCGTTGTCAATCAAAATAGGAAGAATTGGGGCTTTACGGAGTGGATGAAAAGATACTCGGCTTATAATTATGAAGAGTATAAAATCTATCAGCACTTTTATGAAAAGTGGGGATTTGACCATTGGAGTACAATATTTTTGTTGTGCCGAACCAAGGGAATGCGTGGACGTGGCTTATTAAAAAAGAACTTTGAAAAAGGTTTATTAAAAGTTGAAACCTTGGAAGAAGGAAAAAGATGGGCTCAACGGATCATCGACGTAAAAACCTTTTATCCAAACTACAAGAGACGCGCTTTTATTCAAGCCATGATCCGCGTCTTTCACGACAAGGATTACAACCATAGGACTTTTTTAAAAAAATTAAGTTTGGTGAGGGATCGTTTATACGATTGTAGCACTGTTGGTTTGTATCTTCAGCGTATTGACGACATTATGAACTACAGTACGCCCAAAAACAAGAGAACGGGTTTTGCCTTAAAGTACGGCGATCCCGACTCCATTTTTATGGTGAGGACATGATGGGAATTTTTAAAAAACTATCGCGTTGGAGAAGGATCTTAAACGCGCACCTCGATGACGCCAATAAGGGCGTCATCGGATGGAAAGGAAACAACCGCAACATAGGAGTCAAAGCCGATGGGACTGTTAGGGAAACAAGATCACCAACCATGTTTAACGTGCAAAAGAAAGTATTTGCTGAAGAACATGATCCTAATAAACAAGCTTGATGATTACTTATGCATCAAATGCTTTAACGCAAACAAGCAAAGGAGAGAACGTGAGCAAGAAATTAAAAAAACCAATACCAATACCAAGACCCAAGACACACATTGCCCAACAGATAACCATGAGAACCAAGAACGGATTGGATAAGCTGTGCAAGCAAACTAGGCTGTCAAGACCGATGCAGTTAGAAGTTTTGGTGGACAACGCTTTAGGCGCGTCTGTCAGATGGAACGTCTAGTCGGTAAAAAACGCGGGATTTTCGTGGACGGGCTTTATGAGTTTTCGTAAAGCCTCGATCCCGTCCGTAACAATGTTTCCCCACTCATTTTTGGAGTAGGCACGGTTGTATTTAGGATCATAAAAGTACACGGACACATCCCCGCAATTGGGGCATTCATATATTTTTCGCACGGGGCTGTTAGGTAGTAACATAGCCTTCGCCTTTGTTAAAATTTGGGCGAATTATAGGCAAATTTTCGGTAAATAACAATAATTAATTGATCCAAGTGAGGCTAGTATTAATTGGGAGGAAAATGAGCCCCACTCGGAACTTTTTACTTGGATATAAAAACGGGCGTATGTTCCCCCATATAGGCGCCTATAACATTATATTCAAAGTGTTCTATTGCTTCTAGTTGATCCATGTTCTTCATTAAAATTTTGACGCACTTATCCCTATCATAGGCGACGCATGTTGTGTTAAACTGTTGCGCCGTCCCTATGATGGCTTCATCAAAACCGTCGGCGAACAATAAAGGAATGTCGCCGTATTCTTTTTCAATTTTTTTTCTGTTCATGGTTCCGTGTGCAGTTTGTAGTTTCTGAAATCGTCGGGATCAAGCAATGGCCCGTGGTAGTACGTACGTGAGCCGTTGAACTCTTGCCACGTTTGCGTGTAGAATTTAGTATCTTCGCCCGACGAAGAGCACTTATCACATTGGACAATACTTTCCTCACCTTCCCACCTTACTCTGATAAACCCGTTTCCATGACATTTTGTGCAAATGGTCATTGGAAACCCGCTTGCCATTCTTTCGTCTTTCTTTTTCGTTCGTAGTAATGGCGGAGAGAATTCATCTCTTGCCAATGGTGTTCGTTTTGCTTGCGCCGTCCTATGATCCAGCCGAACCAAAAAATTAAGACGATCGCCACTAGGTGCCATATGATTATACTCATGTTGCCTCCTTTTTCCCCTATACATTAACCACATTTTTTTCGTGGTCAAGATTAACTATGGTGCACATCACGCTGTTGTATCGTTCATTTTCTCCGAATTCCTTGAGAGATATGGTTTTTCCCACCCTATAAAATAAAAGGGCAGTAACAATATCCGCTTTTGTGGAATTTTTAGGCCACCCCGTATAGTCTGTTTTCAGTATTGTCATGGTGCCCGCTACAGTATCCATTTCCCACGATATCTTTACAATCATATTCCCCCTAGATTAACCATTTTCTAATGTCTTCAGCCAACACGGACGTGGCTAAGTTTATTTTATTGCGCAGTGAATAAATAATTTTTTCATCCACGGTTCCTTGCGAAACAAGATCAATGTAGGTGACTTTGTTCGCGGTACCAATGCGGTGGTTGCGCGCCTCCGCTTGCTCCCTAATTTCGAGATCATAACTGTTGGAATAAAAAACAGCTAGGCTTGCGGCGGTTAGGGTAATGCCCCTTCCCCCCGTCATGGGTTGACCGATAAAAAATTTTGTTTCGGGATCCTCTTGAAACCGCACAATGTTGTCTTGGCGCGCGCTTGTCGGGGTGTCCCCGTAAAACGTAACGACGGATCGCGGACCATGTTTTTTCAGCAGTGTTTTTTCAATCTCCTTGATGTCATGACGGTAGGTTGCCCAAATGATCGCCTTATCACCATGCTCTTCTAGAATAGCCAATAATTCCTTGATACGGTTGTTTGGCAAACCTATTACTCTACCGTCATCGGTTGCCATGTGACCACAAACAATTTGGTGTAGCCTTATCAATTGGGCAAGCACTGACGCGGTGGTCAGTGTTTCGTCCTTGAGTTGCACTAGCGCATGTTTTTTCATTTGCATGTACGCGTCAAGCTGTTCGGGAGTCATGGACACTAATCGTTTCATCCAGACTTGATCGGGTAAGTCGAGCGCGTCTTTTTTTAAAACGCGGTACGAAAACTTTTGTAACTTGTGGTTTAACTCATCTAAATTCTTGTAGCCCGTCACCTTGTTGAAGGAGCGCCCGCCGAACGACAGACGTTGCAGTTGGCAGTGCCTAGCGCGGAACGTGTAGATCGAACTAAAGCCCAACAACTCATGGTTCAAAAAATTGCATTGGGCGTAAAGGTCTTCGGGGGATTTTGTGACGGGGGATCCCGTCATGATGACACGGTAACGCGCTAGGTTACCAAGCTTTGTAATGGCTTTGGTGCGAAGCGCGCTTGAGTTTTTAATGACCGTGCTTTCGTCAACCACCAAAAGGGCTTGGCGCGTCATCAGAAATCTGTCGGCAAATTTTCTTCCGCGGTCTGTGGCGAACGCGTCAACATTCATGATTAAAATGTTAAAGTGAACCTTGTCGGCTATGAATAGGGTAAGTAATTCCTCTTCGTGTTTTTTGGTTTTTTGTCCCGTCCACACCACGACGTTGCGATCCACATGTTCGGGCATGTGCGTTTCAATTTCCTTGACCCACGTTCCCTTGACCCCGTTGGGGCAAATGACAAGAAGACCAACAATAAAACCGTTGTCGTATAGGTAGGAAGACACGTCAAGAAGGACTTTGGTTTTTCCGCATCCCATTTCCATTAAAAGGGCATATTCCTTTTCCCCCCTTTTAAAATGGTTTATCATAGCGCCCATTCCCGCTAACTGATGATCGTAAGGCTTTGTTTTAAAACTATATTTTTCTTTCGGCATACTTTCTCTGATTAAAATAATCGGATTTGCATTAACATTTTTATTGTATAATTAAAATAAAAATAATATAGACTCTCGTAGAAAGATGAAAGACTCAGAAAACAAAGGTAATGTGTACGTTATCCAAGAGGTATCAAAGTTTAACGTTATTAGCGCCCAAGAATTTGGATCGCTAGTTCCGCTATTTGAAGAGGGAAAGCAGATTATGTTGTCCCCAGCCCCCGCGATACGAAAGGCAAAGACCGTATTAAAGGACTTTAACGACAATGATTATTTGTTGCTGATCGGTGATCCTTCCATGATTGGATTGGCTTGCTCGGTGGCGGCGTACAATAATCGCGGTAAGTACAAAGTCTTAAAATATGATCGGCGCACGTTTACGTATTACCCAATACAGATAGACTTAAACGAGAGGAATAACTATGACCGAGAAAGTTGATTTTAGAGATTACTTAGTAGAAGACGAAAATAAAACCGTAGACATATCTGAGGTAAAGGATGTTTCACAAGCGTCCAATCAGTACCTACAAATTGAGAGTGAGATCCTCGCTCTTGAAAATCAAGCGAAAGTTAAAAAACAAGAACTGCAACAAATGAACGATGCCATCGTGAATTTGATGGAGCAACGGGGGGTTAAAGAAATTAAATTGACCAATGGAGATGCTGTTAGTTTTAAACCTTTTTTTAAAGGCAGTATCACACGCGACAAAGAAGCGGAGGCTTTTAAGTGGCTCGAAGAGAATAACCACGGAGAGTTAATTAAAAACATTGTGTCTGTAAGGTTTGGGAAAGGAGACAACGAGCAAGCGACCAAGTTGATTATTGACTTGGAGCAGAACGGATTGTCCCCCGACCAAAAACGCAAGGTCGAGCCGATGACCTTGAACGCCTTTATAGGTGAACAAATAAACGCGGGCAAAGACGTTCCCTTAGAAACGTTTAGTGTTTTTATGGGGAGCAAAGTAAAAATAAAAAAGGGAAAATAACGATGAACGATGTAGCGAAGAAAAAGAAAAGCGAAATATCGACTAACGTTATCGACTTTACAAATTACGCAAGTGCGGGATTTGAAAACGTCGATGCGCAAGAGATGGCAATACCATTTTTAAAAATTGCTAGTTCTCAAACACCAGAAGTAAAAAAAGCGAATTCCAAGTTTGTAGAAGGACTTGAGCAAGGAGATATTTTTAATTCTGTAACAAAGGATTTTTACAAAGCCGTACTCGTGGTGCCTTGCGCACACCGTGTGCGTGGCGTTGAATGGAGCCCTCTAGGTGAGGGAACTGGGGCGCCCGTAAAAATTTACAAGCCCGAAGACATTCCCACTTTGACGAGGGGTGCCGACGGCGAGGATCATTACATGGTTAATGGTGCTGTCAGCCCTACTTACATTGTAAGAACGGCTGAATATTTTGTTTTACGCTTAAATGAGGACGGATCCTTTGAGAGATGTCAAATCATTATGCAAAAAACTCAATATAAAAAATCCCGCTATTGGAATACGATGATGATGAATCAGAAGACCCAAACGAAAAGCGGGGCACTGATCACTTTACCTATGTTTGCGAATGTATACAAAATGGAAGGTGTACAAGAAGCGAACAAAAAGAATGATTGGTGGGGATGGAAAATCTCTTTGGATAAATCGGTAAACGATTTAAAAAATCCATCCTACATTGTGGAGGAGGCCAAGCACTTTCATGAGTTAGTGAGTTCGGGATCCATTGATCCTACTCCCGAAGCCTTGATTGATAATGACGATGACGACATGAAGGACGTTACGCCAAATGCGGACAGTAACGTTTTAGGTTCTTAGTCACCTTAATTTCTTAGGTTGGGGGCGAAACATCGGAAGATTATTCGCCCCTAGTTATTATTTATTTATATGAAAGTAGAAAAGTTTAAAAATATATTTACGGGACTAGACCGTGCGCATGGAGAGTATCGCTATTCGGAAACGAAGATCAGCGGGAAGCGCGATGGTCAAATGTTCACGAAACACGAACCACCGACCTTGCAAATGTATCAAGATCACTTGGAAGGCAAGATGCCCGCGTTGGGCATTGTTCCCATTCGTTCCGATGGAACGGCTTCATGGGGATGCATTGATATCGATGAGTACCCACTTGATCACAAAAAAATATTATCCAAAATACGAAAATATAAACTGCCGTTAATAATGTGTTCGTCCAAATCTTTTGGGGCACACATTTTTCTTTTTTCCAAAATTCCACAACCAGCCGCACTCTTTCAGCAAAAACTTAAAGAAATAGGATCTTACATCGGATATGCAAACACGGAGGTATTTCCCAAGCAAATAAAACTTGCCAATGAAAAAGACACGGGATCGTGGCTGAACTTGCCTTACCATGGCGACACACGGTACGCGTATCTTGACAATGGGGAGGGCGCCTCTCTTGACGAGTTTTTTGATTTATATGACAAGTACGTATGCGATGATATTAGTAAAATAACAATTGAGGTAGAACAAGACGTCATAGCCGACGGCCCGCCTTGCTTGCAGATTTTAACCGCCCAAGGGTTTCCCGAAGGGTCAAGAAACAACGGACTGTTCAACGTGGGAATTTTTTACCGCAAATCAAATCCCGATGAATGGCAAGACTTGCTTGAGTCCTTCAATCGGGCACACATGGATCCCCCCTTAAAAAGCAATGAGTTGGCGGTCTTGTTCAAGCAAGTGGGAGCGAATAAAACGGACGGAACCGTTAAGTACATTTACAAGTGCAAGGATCAGCCCATCGCAAGCGTTTGCCAAAAACCCTTGTGCAAGACGCGTAAGTTTGGGATCGGTCAGTCTTCGGCGGATCATCCAAGCTATTCCGATTTAAGGTGCCTTGACTCTTCCCCTAGAATTTGGTTCTTAAACGTGGGCGCGGAAACGGTTGAGTCGAATGATTATAACAGCATTAAAAACCACAACACGTTGCGTGACTTGATTGCGGAACAGTTGACGACCTACGTACCGCGGATGAAGCAAAATGATTGGGAGGAAATCCTTGCGTTGCTCTTTGAGTCCATCACGCGGATATCGGTTCCCGAAGACGTGTCCAAGGTAGGTGAATTCAAGGACTACTTAATGGAATTTTGTGTAAACCGCGGGGAGTCATTCAGCATGGATGAGTTGGACATGGAAAAACCGTTTACCGACAACGCTAAAAAAATTACGTTTGGTGAGGGGGAAGCGTCCTTTAAATCTTTTCCCACCTATCTTCGGTTGCGGGATCTAGCCAAGTGGTTGGACAACAGTAAAAATTTTAAACAGTCTAGGGCGTGGATCGCTCAACGACTGAAGGACTTAGGCGGACATGATACGTTGGTGTATCCAAAGAAAACACAAACGCGCGCGTGGGTGATACCCGCATTTGAGCGTCCTCCGATGACAGAAAATATTCCTAATCTCAAATCCCAAGCGACCGTTGACAGTGGTGTATTGGGAAAGGAGGATGACGAGGAGATACCTTATTAGTGGATCAATTGAAACTTTTTAACATTCGGTTGTTTGATGTAAGAACTTGCGCCATTGAGGAATTGTTTAAATTCAAGTTGAACAAGATCAATGAGTTCCTCAGTGAGGAGGAAAAGGATATTTACTGCGAGCGCGTCTGTAGCCACTATCACGACGTTGTGGGCTTTCCCTACTACGGGGAGGAAGTTAATCTTTCAAAAGAATTGGATCGCCTTAAAAATAATGACGTTAGAAAAATTCTTCTCGCGGGCAATGAACTTCAACAAGTTATGTTGGGACTAGGTATATGCAATGTATTCCATCCTCATATGTGGGACGTGAAATGTCGCAATCAAAAGACTCCGAAAGAAGTTTTTCTTGACAAGGAATTATTCAAGCGGGCGATCAAGAAGCGGTTGCGCATGAGCGATTCTAGGCTAGGGGTTTTTAACATCCGCAAGAGTTTAAAAATTTTTAGTGGCGCTCAGTCTGTCTCGAATTTCAGACCAACTATTGCGCGCTATATATATATGACCTATTGCGAGGCGGGAGCCACGGTGCTCGATCCCTGCATGGGGTATGGAGGCAGGCTCTTGGGATCCATTGTCTCCCCGACCATTTATTCCTATCACGGAGTGGATCCGTGCGTGAAGACCTACGATGGCAACTGTCGCTTGGACGTTGAATTGAACGAGAGTAGCCACAATAAATTTTTTAATGTTCCCTTCGAGGATTTTACAACCACCATGCTTTATGATTTTGTCTTTACAAGTCCTCCCTACTTTGATCTTGAAAAGTATAGTGATGAACCAACACAAAGTTACATCCGCTATCCCCACTATGATGAATGGGTGAAGGGCTTTTTAGAGCCTTTGATAAAAAAGTCATATGGGTATCTTAAAAAAGGAAGGTATTTTGCCATTAATGTCCACGGAGAAAAATTAATTAAGGAAATAAAGCGGTTGTGTGAAGAAAAAGGATTTAGTCTTGAGGACACCTTGCATATGCGTCTATCGCGGATGCCTGGGAAAGGAATTAACAAGATTAAAACTAAATTTAAAACAGAACCAATTTTTATATGGAAGAAATGAAAGCGCATCAACGCATCATTAGGGAGAAAAAAGCAGTAGAGCAGTCAACTGATCTGTTTGGCAACTATTGGGAAAACATTAACGCGGACATTAAGAACGCTACCGTTAAGGAAATTAACTACCAAACAGCGAAACCCATTATTCTAGAATATGAGTGGCTCGGCACCATGGGGCTCACCCAATTTCATTTTGGGCTTTATTTTGATGGCTGTCTTGCGGGAGTCGTCTGTTACGGATATTTTCAAGCCTTGAACACCAATAGCGGAGGACATCCCTACGCCCCTTTAGTGGGTAAAGAACACTCTTCCAAAGGAATACAATTGTCGAGAGGCGCGTGCGTGCATTGGGCGCATGAACATAGCGGAAGCAAATTAATATCCTCTTCATTAAGGATAATGGAAGGGAAGGGGTATAAATACGCGATCGCTTTTTCGGATCCAGAGGCGGGGGAGATTGGAACCTTGTACCAAGCGACCAATTGGCATTACCTAGGAATAGGGAAAACCAAGCATTACCGCATCTGCTACAAGACGGGAGGCGTTTATTTGGACGCGAGGGATCTTTGGAAAAAACATAAGTTGGGGAGCAGAGCAAAAATAGAAGAATGGCTAAAGGATAAGCAAGGGCTGTGCGTGGAGGAGTTACAGCCAAAAGGAAGATACATCAAACTAATGGGAAACAAAAAAGAACGCAAGGAAATGATGAAAGTGTTGGAACCTCAAATTAAACCCTACCCAAAAAGATAAAATGAAAGCGCATCAAAGAATCATAAGAGAAAAAATTGCTTCCGAAAAATCAGATGATTTGTTTGGCAACTATTGGAAGGACATAAACACGGATATAAAAAATAGTGTAATTAAACCCATTACCAACAAAGAGGCGAAAGAAATTATTTTAAAATATGAGTGGCTTGGTACCATGGGAACAAGCACTCGTTTTTGTTACGGTATTTTTTTTGATAATCATTTAGCTGGGGTGGCGTGTTATGGAGAGTTAGGGGCGATTGCTTTTAGGGGGTATATTCAAACTGTAGGAGACGATTACTACAATAAAGGAATAATTTTAAATCGGGGGGCATGTGTCCATTGGGCTCACGCTCATTCGGGCAGTAAATTAATAGCCGCGTCTTTAAAAGAAATTAAAAAAAAGAATTACAAGTTTGTCGTTGCTTACGCCGATAGTGAAGCGGGGGAGATTGGAACCTTGTACCAAGCGACCAATTGGTACTACATAGGAGTAACAAAAGATGTACATCACGATATTTATTATAAAAGTGGTAAAATGTTTTTAGGGGATAGAAATTTTTATATGAAATATGGAACAAGAAGCAAAAGAAAGATGGAGGAGTTTGTGGGCTCTCGACAAGATCTGGAATTAAAATCAAGAAAAGGAAAGGGGAGGTATATTAAACTATTAGGAAACAAAAAAGAAAATAAAGAAATGATGAAAACATTACAAAAAAGAATTAAGCCCTACCCAAAAAGAAAAAATGATTAATATAATCTTAGGTCCACCTGGAACGGGAAAGACAACTAGACTGCTCAAAATCTGCGCGCAGAAAAAAGAGTTGGGTGTTAAGTGGGACAAAATTGGTTTCTTTTCCTTTTCACAGAGAGCGGCTTACGAAGCGCGGGATAGGGCATCTGAGAAATTTAACACGAGCCGCAAGGACTTGGTTCATTTCAGAACGTTGCACAGCTATGCGTACCGTCATCTTCCCTTGGAGGATAATAATTTAATGAAATCAAAACATTGGAAAGAACTGTCCGACATGATTGGTTTTAACCTAGTGTTTAACGATGATGATTCAATCTATACAAACTCAAACCATAAATATATAAACTTAATTAATACGGCGCGTTTAAAGGACGTGTCATTGGAAGAAGAGTGCAGAAACAGTAATGAAATATTAAACATGGTAAAATTAGATTATCTCAATCGTGCTATTAAAAAATACAAAAAAGAGAATAATTTATTTGATTTTACGGACATGATTGTCGATTACACGACTGACACATTTTCACCACAGTTCGACGTTCTGTTTATTGACGAAGCGCAAGACATGCCCCGTATTCAGTACAATATGGTGGATAAATTGATTTCCCACAGCAAGGAAACCTACATAGCGGGGGACGATGATCAAGCTATTTTTCGTTGGAGTGGAGCCGATGTTGATCGCTTTATTGAATTAAAGGGCAACGTTACTGTCCTAAATAAATCCTATCGGTGCCCAAGGCGCGTTTATCGATTGGCTAATCTCATTATTTCTAAAATACGCAACCGTCGTCCAAAAGTATGGGATCCAAAAGAAGAGGACGGAAAGGTATTGCGCATAGCGCATTTAAAACACATTGATATTTCAAAAGGAAATTGGTTGATATTGGCGCGGACGAAAAAAATCCGTAATGAGATGGTGGAGGATTTTTTGATGCAAGAGGGATATTGGTACGGACGAGGGGAACACCGTCCCGTTTCAACTACTGTATTAAACGCCATTGAGGTATGGCAACGGCTAAGAGAGGGCATTGCTGTTACCCTTCCAGAGGTGCAAACCTTGTATAAAAAAATAAAAAGCAAGGAAGGCATAAGGCACGGAGCAAAAACATTTAAGGAAGAGGACGAGGAGAAATTATTCACCTTGGAGAATTTAAAATCCCATCACGGTCTGCTTGTGGATGGTGAATGGTGGGACGTACTTAGCGCCGTTACCCCATTTGACATAACATATTTGCGCAGACTAGAAAAAATAGGGGAAGACATCAAGGGGGAACCACGCATTCGCGTATCCACCATTCATCAAGCCAAGGGAGGGGAATGCGATAACGTAATTGTGTTATTGGACGTAGGACGGTTGGTTCACAAGGCTTACAGAAAAAACCCCGATGACGAGCACCGCGTTTTTTATGTTGCCGTTACGCGAGCCAAGGAAAATTTATACATTGTGGAAGCGCAGAGACAAGAAGGCTATACGATGTTTGGTGATGAGGGGATGGAAATATGAGTTACAAGGAAATCTTAAAGGAAGCGGAAAAACTTATTGGCGGGGATCGTAACACGGATTACGGGGATCGGCTCACCAACCATCAAAACATCGCCAAGTTATGGTCTGTTTTTTTAGGGCATGAAATTTCCGCCCATGATGTAGCCATTTGCATGGTTCTTGTCAAAATATCACGCATAATCAATAGGCACAAAAAGGACAGTTACATAGACATGGCTGCTTACGCCGCTATAGCCGCGGACATCGAGGAACGTACCACGAAGGACAGATCATTTGAAACTGAGGGGGAACGAAAAAGCAGGATATCCAAAGCAAGAATAATGGAACTACAAAAGGACAAAAAGAATGCAACATAATTTTGGCTTTACGCAATCGGAATGGCTTCCCCCCACCGACTTACCAGATTTATCGGACGCTAAAATTATTGCGTTTGACCTAGAGACGTATGATCCCCAACTCAAAACCACGGGACCTGGGTGGACAACAAAAAATGGACACATTATTGGCATCGCTGTCGCGGTTGAGGGATGGAAGGGGTATTACCCCATTCGGCACGAGAACGGTTTTAATTGGGATCGAAAGCGCGTGCTGGCGTGGATGAAAAAATTAATGCAAGGCGACGCCCTAAAAGTGGCGCACAACGCGTTGTATGATGTGGGATGGCTTCACGCGGAAGGCATTGAGGTCAAGGGACCAATTGTTGACACCATGATTATGGCGCCCATCATCAATGAAAATAAATTTTCCTACGCTTTAAGCGCGGTGGGAAAAGACATGCTGAACGAATACAAGAACGAGGCGTTGCTCAAACAAGCCGCTATTGAATTCGGAATTGATCCCAAAAATGAAATGTACAAACTGCCCGCTATTTTTGTGGGCACTTATGCGGAGCAAGACGCTGACTTAACTTTACGACTTTATCAGCACATGCGACCCATCATGGAAAAAGAGAGCCTGCTCAGTGTGTATAAATTGGAAATGGATCTTCTTCCCATAATATTTGAAATGACTAAAAAAGGAGTACGAGTCGATGTTGAAAAAGCAGAACATTATAAAAAAAGTTTTAAGAATACAGAAAAGAAGATATTGGATAGCATATTGGAGGACACGGGGATTACTGTGGATGTTTGGGCTGCGAATTCTGTGGCACAAGTTTTTGACAAGCTTAAAATAAAATATCCGCGAACGGAAAAAACCCAAGCCCCTAGCTTTACCAAAGATTTTTTACTGCACCACAAGCATCCCATTGCGCAAAAGATTCAAAGCGCTAGGGAGTTTAATAAAGTGCAGTCCACTTTTATTGATACGATCGTGAAGCACGGATCGACGGGGCGCATACACGCAAGCATCCATCAAATGAGGGACGGCATGTCGGGAACTGTTTCGGGAAGGTTCAGTTACTCTAATCCAAACCTACAACAGTTGCCCTCACGCAACAAAGAAATTAAAAAACAAATTCGAGGATTATTTTTGCCTGAAGAAGGGGAGACGTGGGGAAGCTTTGACTATTCCCAACAAGAACCCCGCATTGTGTCCCACTTTGCCCATAAGCTTAACTGCGAGGGAGCCGATTTTGTTGTGGAAGAATACCACAAAAATGCTGACGCCGACTTTCACACCATTGTAGCCGAGATTGCAGACATTGAAAGGTACCAAGCCAAAAAAATAAACTTGGGTCTGTTTTACGGAATGGGTGTCAACAAGCTTTCCAATGAATTACAAGTAGATGTTGATGTTGCCAAAGAAATTTTATCGGAGTACAATGACAAGGTGCCTTTTGTTAAAGAACTAACAAAAAGGGTATCAAACTACGCCAACAGCGAGGGTTACGTCTCAACAATCAAAGGTAGAAAATGTCGTTTTGAACTATGGGAACCAACCACCTTTGGCGTGTTCAAGGCTTTGCCAAAAGACCAAGCTGAACTCAAATACGGAAAGCACCATCACTTGCAAAGAGCGGGCACCTACAAGGCGCTCAACAGACTGATACAAGGATCCGCCGCCGATCAAACAAAACAAGCCATGATAGAACTGTACAAGGAAAATTTAATTCCCCTCATACAAATCCATGATGAACTAACTTTAAGTTTTGACGGATCAAAAGAAACTAAAAATAAAATTATGGAGATAATGGAAAACGCGTTGCCATTATCGGTTCCAAGTAAAGTTGACTGTGATCTAGGAAAATCGTGGGGTGACGCGACCTAGAATTTTTGGCTTCCACCCTCAAAAAACAGAAAGTTCTTGCATTGTGTATTATATAATATAATATCAATGAATAATAAATATACAGGAGAAAGAAAATGTATTTAGATAAAAAAGCTACACTAGATCTTATTGGAACCCAAATTTTTAGTGCGGTATCTTTGAAAAAACTTAAAAAGGGACAAGCCGAGCAAGAAGAAAGAACAATGCTTGCTAAACTTGTTGTCGATGAAAAGTTTTTTGCGGGCGGTTCTCTTAATGGTGATCGATCTCTTTTACTAGAGGTGATTGACATTAATATTTTAAAGAAAGTTGATGATCCCAAAAAAGCGTGGAGATCAATTACTTTGAACCTTGATGAAAACCTTGCCAAAGAAAAAGGCTTGTTGTTAAAACTTAACATAAGAGGACAAAATATTATTCCTCTTATTAAACTTGTAAAGGGGGAAATCAATGCCAAGGCAGCTTAGTGATTTTATACACCCCCCTCTTCAATTAGAATTAGATTTCGGTAACATCTTTAAGTTTAAAGATGCCATCCGATCAATCTCACGTAAGCACGGATCACGAGGATCCGTGCTTATGGCATGTGTCAGCGACAGTGTTGAAAAAAGCGATACAGAGTTTGTTCGTCAGAACGTTAATGGAATATTAACGGATGAGGACGAGCGTTTGGCACAAGAACAGTTGGACCACGATATTAACAATTATGTGGATCCCAAACTCTTGGAGGCATCGTGAGTGATTTACCATTAACAATGACCAAAAAAGAAAAGGATCTTTTTGAAAAAGAAGGTCTTTTAGTTGTCCCTCAATGGTTGAAAAACCTAAAGGACAAGAGCCCAAAAACTAAAGCATCTATTGTGGAGGCACCAAAAATTGTGGTGCCTTCCCTACCACCATCTACAAAACAGTTGAAGAAAGATCGTCAAATTGAACTGATGAAAGCTTTGGCTGACTTAGCCGATACGGGCTTAAAGAAAAAACCGTTGATTGCAAAAATGCGGGAACGGTTTCCCAAACTAAGTTCGTCTCAAATTTGTCGTTTTGTAAACAATCAATTAAAACTAAAGGTAATTGAGATTGATACAAAATTTAAAACCAAACCCCTTGTGATCAAGGGGAGATGGTGGAGGATGTCATGAAAACTGATTGGACATATCAACGTTCCTATACTTACGTAAAAGATAGCTTGCAGTATTACAAGGGTATCTTGAAAAAAAATAAGGACATTATTTATCTCGACGGATCAAGCTTATTGGCGACAGCCAAGAAAAAGGTAAAAGAACTGAGCGAAGAACTTGAGGATATTAAGAGAAGAGAGGGGAGAATATGAAGAAGAAAAACATATTTGATTTAAAAAAAGGTCAACACGAACTTTTTGATAAACCACAAAAGTTTTATTCCTTAATAAATAGGAATGGCAGTGAGGTAAGTTTTCAAGAAAAAATAACTTATGGTGTATGGCACCGTACAAAAATCAAAAAAGGAAAAAGAATTAATATTTTCTATTTTCAAAGTAAGTACAATAAAGGTACTCGTACTTTTGATTGGTGGTCGCCAGTTACCGATGTTGCCATGACTATTAAAGATGCTTTGATACTTGCCAAAGCTAAAAGAATAGAAACAGCAAAAGAAAGATTAGCTTTAGGTGAAAGAAAAGTAAAATTAAATCAAACCTATCTAAATAATTATTCCAATTTTGAACCTTCATTGGAACAAGATGAATATGATAAGAGATATAGTAGGATTACATTTACTTTTCCTAAGTTAAACGATATTCGTCAATCTATAGCATAGATCGAAAAACGAGGAACAGCAGTTGTCCAACAACTGTTGTTCCGATGAACCACATAATCTTTTTCATTCCCGTCATATCCTTCTTGATCCAATCAATGTCACTTTGAACATGCGCCAAGTGATTGGAGATCATGAGATTGATCTTCTCATCCGTGCTTTTAATGCGCTCGTGGATCAGCTTGATGTCCCCCTCGATCTTGAGGACGCTTTCCCTATTTTTTTGTGTTTCCTCAGACATTATCCGTACCCAATAGTCCACCAAGTCCCACGCTTAGAGCATTCACTCTCCGATCCAATGGTCCACCTTGATACAAAGAAACAATTCCGCCTTTCTTTTTAGATTGAAGGTTCAATTTATTTTTGTTAGCCTCTAGTTGTCGGGCTTTGTAATTTTCCAACTCTTCTTGTTGTTTGGCTGTTTCGATTATATAACTATATATCTTTGGATCGTTTATAATTTCGGTAAGGCTTTTGTGAGTGGTTGGTTGACCCCCTTTTAAGAGAGGATAATGAAGTCTTTTCTTATTTTTTATAAGTTCAATGTCAGTGTCAATTTCTTTTTTTTCATCATCATCGTCTTTTTTTATTATCCGTTCATTGGATCCTGCAGGCGAGTCGTCTTGAATACTTGATTTTTTTATTATCCATTCATTGGATCCTGCAGGCGAGTCGTCTTGAATATTGGATGGGATATATTGGAGGACGTCATTTTGCTTTTCAATGAATTCATTGGTTTTTTTGGTGTTTCCAATCCCCACCGTCGTTAAAATATCTTCAACAAAACCTGCAATTCCCCGTCCTTTTTTTCTTTTCTTCCATGTATCACCTATTTGCTCCACCATTGTGGAGCCCATGATATTAGAGGGGATGTCAAGTATGTTCTGTCCCGCGTCAAGCGTCTTGTCTTTAAGAAAGTTACCCGCTATCCCTAAATATTTTGCGGGTGTTGCCATTGTCACAATGTCCGCCAAGGCTTTGCCGCTTCCCCATGGACGCGCCTTTTGGTATTCCTTAATGTTGGGACTGTAGAGCATTTGGTTGAACCGAAAATAATCCGCATCACTTAATCCTTCACGTACCAACGGAATGTTAATCCCCTTTATGTCTTTCGCCGTTAAGTTGGTGCGCCTTTGACCGCCCCCGCCACCTGGCTGGTATAAAAGATTTTCTCTCGCTAATTGAGCCGCGTCACTCCCCGCCGAAAGAACGGGATCATTTTCCCTGATCGCTCCCAATCCGCCTCCACGGCTGGCGGGAATTCCTCCCGCTCCCGTAATGGGATCGGGATTAAGATAGTCTCGCAACACTTGAGCGGCGCCTGAGTCTAGATATTTTTGCGCCCTTGCATCACCAGAAGCGGCAAGAGCCCTCTTACCCGCAAGTTTTGCCGCGAATGGATGTAAGTTATTATTATCGTCCGCCATTACGCCACCATCTGTTGGGGTTTTTTATGTTCCATGAGTGATGCAATTCCGCCTTCATTAGCGAACAAGGGCATTCCCATGCTTTCCATTCGTTGTACGATGGAAGGGTCAACGCCACCGCTTATTTGGGAGCCCCTATTGGGGTTCGGTAAGGGGGGAACGACATGGGCCATTTCAAAATCTCTATTGGGGGAAGGGATATTAATTTGTACCTCTTCTTCCACGTCCTCAGTGTCCTCAGTGTCAGAAACAACGACGGTTTCCCTCTCATCGGGCTGGACTACGTCGCCTTGGGCGGCGGGGTTTATTTCTAAACCACCAGTCTCTCCCCAATTTTGAAATTTTAGGGGCTCCTTATCTCCCTCATCAGGCGTATTATCTATGGCCTCCATATAAAATTTGTTGAAATTCATCATTAGTTTATCCCAATCTTCTTTCGCCTCATCCTTTAAATTCGCGCCAGCTTCCGCTAAAGTTTCTTGTGTAAGTTCTAAGAGCCTTATGCCCGCGCTGTATCTTTTAAAATAAGGAATACGGGAATCCAATGCTTCAAATAAATATTTGGTATTGTTGGGATTAGTAAGTAATCTAGTGAACTGCATACCCGCTAGTGTTGGTCCAAGACGTAATCCCCCCGCCATTCCAGCAGCAGCCCCTACGCCAAAGAAAGGGGATAGAGCGACCCCTAGAATAGTGTCTATTCCTCCAAAAACAGCCGCCCTTCTGATGAATCCGCCAACATCTGGTACCCACACATTGCCGTGTTTAGACATGGCATTTAATAATTGCCTAAAGTTTGTGCCGCTTATGACTTTTCCGTCAGTTGATTTGTTTAAAGTGTTTAAGATTGTGGTAAGAGCCTCTTCTTTTCCCCCTATCGTCAATCCTCTCGCGGATGATTCAAGATCAAGAAAACCTAACTGTTTCATAAAATCATCAGGATTAAAATGAAGCCAATTAAATGATTCTCTTGCGGGTCCCGCATCAGTTCCCCTGGTTTTCGCAGACGCACTAAATGCATCATCAATAAAAGCCCTAACAAAAGCCCCCATCGCTTGATCATCTTTTCCTATTAATTTGTACAGATCAAGGACTTGATCCTTGTCCCCAAATTTTAAAATTGATTTAACCCATTCACCGTAATATTTTTTTCCATCAGTGGTAAGCTTGTTTTTAAAGATACCCGACTTAATTTTTTCAAAAGACTCCCCCATGCCTCTTTTATAGAGATCGATGCCTTCAAAAAATTTACCATTATGCGTGAAACCATGTTGGTACATGTTATTGGCGATCTTGTACTGCGCCAATATGTTATCGGCGACCTCTTGGGATACTTTCGATAAATCTAAATTTTGAAAACTCTTGTTGATTGCGTCTTTCATCGCAACAATTTGTTTTACTGACTGCCCCTCTCCTTTACCGTAACTCCTTTGAATGGCGTCTTTAAAATTCTTAGTAATAATGTTTCGCAGGGTTCTCACATCCGTGTGGGTCTTGCCTCCGAAATTTTTAATTATCATTAAAGCCGTCTTGTACGCTTCCGTCTGCAAATCTCGCGGTATTTCCCCTTTGCCGCCAGCTTGGGCGTCCCTAATAATTTTTCGCGCCTCATCAAGCAAGTGGTTGGGGGCATCCGCTTGATTCATTTTTGATAAGGGGACAATATTAACATCAAACCCTTTAATTTTTTTTCCGTTTCTTATTCCTGACGCTAAATTTAAAAATTTATCATACTGCTTCCCCACTAGCTTTCTAAAGGATAGGTATTCCTTGGAAGCAAGTTTAACGATATTTTTACCCAACTTGCCTTGGGTTCCCCCCGTGGGAGCAAGCGCGAAAAGAGTCTCATCAAGCTTATTGCTTAAATTTAACCCCCTTCTTTCTATAAACTTAGTAAGAGGACGGCCAACAAAGGGAAATATACCACCAATACGCATGAACATTTTGGCAAATGGTCCCGCCACATCCTGCGGAATGATATCAATTTTCTTGCTTCTTAATGTTTTTAATTCCTGTTTAAGGGCTTGTTTTTCAGCAAAACTTTTATAGTTTCCCGATTTCAGTAATTTTTCTATTTCGGCTATTCTTTTTCCTCCGCCAAAAATTTTGACGGAATCAAAAAGCTGTTTGAGGTTTCTTCCCCCGCTCATTAACCCTCTTTTGATGTAATAAGGGACACTCGCCAATCCTACACCAAACATTTCGTATGTCAGGTTTCTTTTAAAATCTGCGGGAATCTTTTCCCATATCTCCCTAATGCTTTCCTCATCCCCCGTTATCCATTCCTTGACCCTGTCATAAAGTTGTTGCGTTCCCGTCGCGCCCAAGGCACCACCTAAAACAGACGCCGTCATTATGTAAGGATTCTTTTTAAACAGTTTAGAAGCGGTACTCTTAAAAAATTTTTCCACTCCCGCGTAACCGCCAAGCGCCCCCAGGATCGCGGAAAAGTCGCGTGATAAAAGAGCGTCCCTAAATCCCTTCACATTTTCGACAAAGTTGCTTTCTCCTCTTTTTTGACGGAAAACTTGTTCGTTTCCCAAAATCGTTTGAAAAAAGAATCTATCAAATGCGTTTAAATCACTTGTAATGTCTTTATAGTCTTCTTCGATGTTCGATATACCGATGTAGGCTTTCTTGTCCGTGTATGTTTTGGGATTAAAGGGGCCAGTAATTTTAGTTTCGGTAGGAGCAAGATCCGCGAATTGATTTATATGTGTGGGCAAGTACGGGTCTTGACCACTAGGAATAAGATCCTCAAATTGATTTGTTACTTCGACCATTCTTACTCCGCTTGCTTGAGTTCGTTAAATCTCTCAATGACCAAATCAATGTCCGCCCCCTTCATGATCACCGAAATGGCGTCCATCACGTTAGGGTCGCTGTCGATTGCCTCCAGCATTTCAGGAGGCAGTTTTTCTTTTATCTGGTCAATGGTCATTCCTCCGATTGATGTTTGTGTTGTGTCTTCAGGAGATTGCATATTGTGAATGCGCTCTACAAGTGTGTCAATTTGGTTTTGCCTTGTTACTAAAGTGTTTCCCGATAAACTCGTGTAATATTTCAGAAGGTCGGCTAATTTTACCGCCATGGAATCGATTTTTCCAAGGGCTTTTTCGTGTCCAAACAGTCCCGTGACATCCGCTTCACGTGTCGCTTGCAAGTTCACCATCCAATTGGGCTGTCGCGCCCCCTTAAAGTAACGGAGATCACCGAGCGCCGCCGCAATATCTGACTTTAACCTTCTAATTGATTCAATTTCGGGCTTGTCAAACCATTCTACCCATCCCCCCTCTTTCTCGTCTTTCCATATGATGTCCCCCAATACGGAGTTTTCAATATTGTTGAGAATTTGAAACACATCCCTTCCCGATTCAATTATTTGACCTTGCACTCCAGCAAGAGTGGGATCGTGTAGAATAAGATTTTTTAGTTTCACGAGGTTTTTCAACGCCAAATCCCCCGCCGCCACAAGTTTTTTTGCCTGATCTTTGGCTGCGTCTGACGCCAAAACGGGTTGTGGGGATTTGAATTCCTCAAGAATCTCCTCTTCCGTGTACCCGCCTTCACCGCTTTCATCCGTTCCCGATGATCTTTTCACAACGGGGCCACCTTCCGCAAAAACCAGTCCTTCTTTCGCGCCTACGGTTATTTGACTGTTAGGGATAACGATGTATCCGTTTGCTTTATAGTCTTCAACATCAAACAGTCTCACGTCGACCTCCTCAATGACGGGATCTCCCCCCGCCTCTAAAGGATCTTTTGTTATTCTCATTTTAACCCAGCTTGTTCCTTCACCGACGGTGGTCAAGTTGTCTCTGTCCTCTGTGGTAAGATTGTTTAACTCACCGTCCGTGAGCCAAATAACTTTTTTATTAACCATGTCATAATAAGCTTCCGAATCCGCCTCTGGGGGTATGTTTATGAAAGTTTTATTTTTACTGTCCACATGAATATTGGTGCCTTCTGGTAGTGTCGCTATCAGTTCATTCAAGCCCGCTATCTCTCCAAATGCCTCGGGTATTACCGAGTCCGCTGTTTTCATGTAGCTTGTTCCTTTGTCGTCTTTTGTAGGCTCGTCTATTGTAATTTTATTTTTACTGTCTACGAAAACCCTGCTTCCTTCGGGAAGTGTCTCTATCAGTTCATTCAAGCCCGTGATCTCTTCAAATGCCGTGGGTATTACCGAGTCCGCTGTTTTTACATAGCTTGTTCCTTTGTCGTCTTTTGTAGGCTCCGTTATTTTGACTTGATTGTTTTTATCCACGAAAATATTGGTGCCTATCGGTAATGTACCTATCACGTCAACCAAGCCGACGATCTCTTCAAATGCCTTGGGTATTACCGAGTCCGCTGTTTTCATGTAGCTTGTTCCTTGGGCGTCGAGTGTTGGTGGCGTTATTGTCAGTTTGTCGTTTTTATCCACGAAAACAGTGGTGCCTTCCGCCAATGTCGCTATCAGTTCATTCAAGCCCACGATCTCTCCAAATTTCTCAGGGATCTCCGCGTACATGGGCGCCTCCTCGGTTCCTTCTATTAGTGATTTAACATAGGTTGTTCCCTTTTTATCTTTGGCATCCTGCTCTAGTCTTTTGGTTTCAATTTTATTCAAGAGTGTTTTTTCCAACTGAACATCGCCTTCCGCCGCCTTCAGCGCCGCCAATCTTAATTGAACGTCCATCGTGCGTTTTTCTTTGTCATTTAATGCCGCGCGTTTAGTCAAGGATTGGGTTAGGAAATTCATTGCCTCACCAGGTGATGCGCCTTGTCCCCACGCGTAAGCCGCTTGGGAAATGTCTCCCCATGTCTCCCCCGCGAGTACATCAGGGCTTGTAGCGCTTCCTTTTAATATTTCCGTGTACAAGGGTAATTTTTCTTCGTAGGTTGCCTTTAAATTAGGTTGCCCTATTCCTAGTGCGTCGGCAATAGTGCCCCAATTAATGGTGCTCAAATCAATGGTGTCATCTTGTGTTACGCCGTCTGCATCCGACTCCGCATACCCTGGAATTTTACGGAGAGAGCCTCCGTGCGCAATTCCCACGGGCTGCTGTGGCATTGCCACATTCGCCATTTGCTGTCCCTCTTCAATTTGTCCGATGCCCGTGTCGGCTGTTTCGGTGTTCAGCATCTGCATGACGGGCTGAACAAGAGCCAAAACGCTGTCTGGTGTCTCATAGGCGTCCTTTTCGCCCACAACCGAGGCAAGTTCTTGCCGTCTGTCGTGTTCGCTGAGATCATCACCGCGAACGGCTTGCATCAGTTCATCATAGGTATCTGTCTTGTCTATTTCATCCTTGGCGGCGGATCCTTTGCCCATCACTTCTTGCGCCACTTGTTCGCCCTCAAAACCGTCCATGATGCCAACATTGTTGGCGTTCACTTGTTCGCCCATCGGTGGTGATCCCGTTTGTCTGTTTCGCGCCTCCCATTGAAAAATGTGTGGATTGCCAATTTCAACATCATCTTTTGGGGGGGCGACATAAGGACGTCCTTCTCCTTCTTGAGGGGCCATTTTTTCCCCAACAGAAAAAGTTGTGGGGTTACCATCCACATCAAAGGAATAAGTAAAGCCTTCATCAACCCCATTGGGATCTTGTTGAGGTAAGTCGCCTTTAAGAACTTCTATGTAGTTAGCTATACCATCTTGAAAAGTATCTCCTTCATACATGTAGCGTCCTTTAATAAATTCTATAAATTGAGGATCGGTAATATCATATACTCCAGCACCATACTCTCTTAAATCAAGAACATTACCTTGTTCTGTATCTGCATAAGGGCCAGTACCTGGTCCTAAATTTGTTCCCGCATCAAATAATTTTTCAAAAAAAGTTGTAGCACGTTTTTCTCCTTCTTGAGGGGTTCCTTCGTCTCTTTTAACTACTGGGTATGTTTCCCGAACCACGGGCATTGGACCACGCAAAGGCGGTAATGCCGAAGGTCTTCTGAACATTGATCTGTTTAAAACTGTCATTATAATACTCCCATTCTTCTCGCTCCAGCGATGCCCGCTAGGGCGCCCACGCCCGTTCCAATGGCTTGTTGCCACGGACTGACATTCGGTGCGGTGGATGTCGGAATGACTTGAGCGGATGATGGCGCTTGTGCCAAAATGTCACCGTAGAAACCCAATCGCTGATAAGGTTCATATATTCCTTGAAGGGCGTTTTGCCGTTGCATGTCCAAAAGCTGTTGTTCTCGTTGTCGTTGCACGCCTCCGATGCCAAGCAACGACTGAATGTCTTGCCCCGCCATCGCTTGTTCTTGTGCTCCCAAGCCCGCATATTGTCCGCCAAGCTGTCCCATTCCCAAACCAAGTGATCCCGCCAATTGCCCGTACTGTCCGCCAAGCTGCCCTATTCCCATGGCTGCCAATCGTTCACGCTCCATTTGGTTTTGAACGCCCGCTTGCGCTTGACCGTAATTCTGCAAATTCAGTTGGGACAAGGCACGCGCTCTTGCGTCTTGTAAATTTTCCCCAAGCTGCGCTTGTTGAACCCCGAACCGCGAACCGCCAAAGGCGCCCGCTTGTTGCGCTTGGGATGATAACTGTGATTGGGCTTGCGCCCCTTGTTTATTTAGTTCACTCATTGTCGCGTCAATCACCGATTGTTGGAAAGGGTTCATGTAAGCGTCTAGTTGCGCTTGTGTTGGCGCTCCCGTTATTCCCCCCAATTGACCGATGGCTTGTTGTGTTGTCGCTCCGACTCCCGTTAAACCGCCTTGAAGCGCGGCTTGACCCGCTGCCATATCGGCTTGCGCTTGCGCTAACCATGGTTGATAGACCCCAATTCCTTGCTGTGCTTTTAGAAAAGCGTCTTGTTGGGCTGGTGTAAAACCTGCTAGTTGGTATTGGGGAAGAGTAATTGGCTGTTCCGCCAACGCCTTGGCTGTGTCAATTAAGCCAAGCTTGCGCGCCTCGATGTCGGGGGCTTCTCTGTTAATATATTCTTGAACGTCGACCATTATGCCATTCCCCTTGATTGATTAGAAAGTGTACCATTGTTTTCTAAATTTTTCATCACTTGATACATTCTTTTTGCGCCTTCACGACGGTTTCCGCCGCCCGCGTTACGTACCGCTTCAGCGGTAAACACGAATTCTCCGTCACTTAACATGGCGGGAATGTCATCACTTGTTCCCGTCCCAGGTCCGTCTATTTGTCCGTTTTTGCGGGGGAAATGTTTTGTGGTTCCGTCCGCCAATTGAATAATGCCGCCTTCCGCACTACCCCGTATGAACTCGGTTGGAAGATCCTCGACATTAACGCCAAAATCAGTTTGAAGTTCGGGATAGTAATAAGGGGCAGCCGCCACGTTGGCGACTTGAAACTGTTGTGGGTCACTATAGTAGAATTTATTAAGGGCTGCTGGATCAACGTTAGCCATGTCTTTTTGTTGTTGCAGTGCATCCATATAAGTAAGGGGAATGGACGCCAACGACGTACCAACCAATGCCTTCCCTAGCGTTCCCATGTCTTTTTTAGTGTCGATAAGATCGGCAATTTCCAAAGCATTAATTTTTTTGTCAATTTGAGTTATTAGATCAGCGTCTTTCGCGATATTAGGATCTAATGCCGCTTTTTTATCAAGTAAAGTATTTATCTGTGTTTGGTGTTTTGAAATTTTTACGGGGGCATCACCATAACCGCCACCGAAACCCATCATCTTTAATACGTTTCCTTTATCAGAAGGATTCCATGCCATTTTTCCTCCAAAAACGCCTTGACCAGCCATGTCTTTGAAAGGTCCCCACGTTCCCGCGACGGAACCAATGCCATATCCGAGCATAGCCGTTTGAAGGGCTTGCTCTGGTTTCTGTCCCGCGATGAGTCCGCCGATGCCAGCGCCAATTCCAGCGCCTGCTGCACCGCCAATCATAAAGCCGATGCCTCCGCCTACAACGGGAGCCACCTTTTTAATGGCTTTTTTTACGTTTTTAAAAAATTTACCGACTAATCCGCCGATACCGTATCGGGGAACCGTCGCTAAAAATTGTTCGTCAATCATGCATAATCCTTTTAATGGCAACTATTTTTTTTGTTGAAAAGCAAGTAGGCAAGTCTTGAAGAATTATGCCAATTTTATTCTATATTTATATGGAAAATATTGCTATATGACAATAGATATTTATGTCTAAGAAAGGATCCTATGTCCAAGAAAGATGACGTTATTAATTTTCAAGCCATTAGACCGTTCGGTCCTACCATCATAAAAGGAAAGTTATCAGATAATTTAGTTAAGATGTTGGACGACAAGGCGTCGGAAATGATGGGTGACAAGGAGTTTTCCAAAAGATTTAACCATGCACCGAACCTTGCGGGCAACGTAAAAAAAGAGGTAAGGTTTGACCCTGATTGGATGGGAGGAAAAGAATTTTTACCGATGGTAAGTTATATAGGTGAAATGGTTAAGTCCTACATTTCCATTCCCCCCGCAAACGAAACAATAAGCCCAGAATTTGTGGGCAAGATGGTGATTGAATCAATGTGGGTGGTGTCGCAGTATGCGGGAGACTTTAATCCTTTTCACATTCATGAAGGACAGTTGTCGGGAGTTTTATATTTGCGCGTTCCCCCAAGCTTGCCAAAAGAATACGCGCAAGAGGATCATTATCCAACCGTAGGTGACATATGTTGGTTTAACGGACAAGCCGCCACGTTTAGCGGGCATAAGTTTCAGCAGTCACCGCAAGTGGGCGACATATTTTTATTTCCCCATTGGCTGGCTCACGGTGTGTATCCTTTTCGTACGCCGAATGAGGAAAGACGGTCGGTGTCCTTTAACTTGCAACTGATAAAAAAAGAGGACGATCCCCAAGTGGGAAACGCCGAGACGGCGAAACGGAAAGAATTCTATAAAAATAAAAAAAAGAAACCAAGATCTTACTCAATGACATCCACAGAACTACGGAAACAATTGGCGGGACTAGGAAATGGAGATTGACAAAACTCCAATGGTCCGCGTGACGTGGTTGGATGCGCGCGATACGGAAACAGGGTGGCTTGACATAAAGGACATTATAAAAGCGCCATTAGCCTTGTGCCAAGAAGTTGGTTGGATGGTCGTGAACAATAAGGAAAAGGTCGTGATCATGCGATCATGGTGCTTGGACAAGGGGGACAATAATGGTGGTGGCGCTATCGCCATTCCGAAAGGATGGGTGAAGAAAATAGAATACCTAGCCGTAAGCTACAGTGAAGTATAAGTTTACCAAAAATTACATTAGGGAATATCCCAACGTTATCCCCGCTGATCTGTCTCTCAAAATAATTACACAAGCTGACTTAAAATTCTTCCCCGCAACGACGGGAGGCGGAAAACGGAGCACTGCCCGTAACTGTTACGTTAAAAAACTGGAAGAAAAGTTTAATGATGAAATTTCCAAAATCTATTTAAATATATTTAAATTATATATTAAGGAATTCAGATTTTTTGATTCCGTGAAACTCGAAAGCAGTGGATATGACCATGTTCTTTACATGGGCTCGCAGTCCCAAGAGTACAAGGATCATGTTGATCATTCTCAATTTAATAAACCGCGCATACTGACATGTTCTTTGATCCTTAACGATAATTATGATGGGGGTGATTTTAGGTTTTTTGAAGGTGAGTACACTGTTCCCAAGAAAGCGTATAGCGCGGTAGTGTTTCCAAGCAATTTTTGTTTCCCCCATTCCATTACCCCCGTTTCAGCGGGGGACAGACACGCCGTTATAACATGGATACATTAACGAATGCCCTCTTCCCCTAAACTTTTTGTAGGCACTCCGTGTTACGGGGGAATGATTACGGCGGAGTATTTTAAAAGCTGTTTGCAGTTAACAATCGTAGCTGCCACCAACAAGGTTGAACTGCAATTTGGAACAATCGGAAATGAATCCTTGGTAACGCGCGCAAGAAATACGTTGGTGCAACTGTTCATGGACGAGCCTGACTGTACTCATCTTTTATTTATTGACGCGGATATAGGGTTTAATCCTCAAACCATTATGCGAATGTTAAAGTTAGACAAGGAGGTTGTGACGGGCGTATACCCCCGCAAGACAATTGATTGGCGAAAAATAAAAAGACGGGTAAAGGAAAATAATGACATAAGTGAGGACGAACTCCACGCCGCCTCACTACAGTATAATTTGAACGTAAAAGATCCCGAACGCGTGGAGGTAAAAAACGGGTTTATAGAGGTATTGGACGGGGCAACGGGATTTATGTTGATTAAAAAACAAGTATTTGAAAAAATGGCTAAAGAGTATCCCGAACTAAAATTCAAGTCGGATCAGCATTTAGGAAGCCCCCATGACACCCAATTTAACTATCATGACACGTCGGAGTGGAACTACGCTTTTTTTGACACAATGATAGACCCCGATACAAAAAGATACTTGTCGGAAGATTACGCTTTCTGTAGACTATGGCAAAAAATAGGGGGATCCGTTTATGCGGACATAACAAGTGGTTTGACACATTGCGGTACATATGCCTTTAAGGGGAACGTAGGTACTCAATTCTTGCCACAGAAGAAGAAATAATTTAGTATGTGATGCCATGCAATTAACCGATTTAAAATTTCAGCCAGGTGTAGACAAGCAAGACTCCCCTTACGCGGCGGGCGACGATCGGCGTTACGTTGATTCTGAATTAGTACGCTTTCATTACGGAAAACCAGAAAGGTGGAAGGGGTGGGAATATCTTCCCAATCCCAATGAAACCCTTATTGGCGTGGTTCGTGATACGCATTCATGGCTTAGTCTAGATGGTACAAGATACATGGCTCTTGGCACGGACAGAAAACTTTATTTATATTCCGAGGGTGCTATTTATGACATTACACCCATTCGGGCAACGGCTTCTCTAACAAATCCTTTTGCAACGGCAAGTGGAAGCCCCATTGTAACCGTAACCGATGCGGCTCATGGAGCGATACTAGGCGACTTTGTTACATTTGATGACTCTACCACCAACAATGTTGTGGATGGCATAGAATTTAACAATGAATTTGAAATTACTGAAATTGTTGACAGTGACACTTATAAAATAACCTACTCCTCCAATGCAACGGGAACAACCGCGGCGGGAGGTGGATCGGTAACCGCAAGCTATCAAATTAATGTTGGCCCAGCCACATCAACCTATGGTTATGGGTGGGGCGTGTTAACATGGGGATTAAGCACATGGGGCACACCTAGGGCGTCCTCAAGCGTAACCATTTTTGCGCGTCAATGGTCATTGGATAATTTTGGCGAAGACTTGATTGCTACCGTTTTAAACGGGGAAACGTATCAATGGGATACTTCAGGAGGGGTGGCAACTAGAGCAGTGAGCCTTGGTGTGACAGCACCCGTTGCCTCACGCTTTAACTTGGTATCCGCAGACACAAGACACTTATTTTTATTTGGAACATGCACCACAGTTACAGACAGCGCTACCCAAGATGATTTATTTTTTAGATTTTCCGATAGGGAAAGTTTGACACAGTGGGCGCCCACTGCAACAAATGAAGCAGGCTCTCTCCGCATCGCGGACGGATCACGTATCGTGGGAGCCGTTAGATCAACGGGGCAAATCCTTGTGTGGACAGATCAATCATTGCATGGCATTCAGTTTATTGGGACACCCTATACTTTTGGTCAGCGGCAGTTGGGAGCCAACTGCGGATTGATAGCACAACACGCTTGCATAGACGTGAACGGTCAAGCCTTTTGGATGGGGGATGACGCCTTTTACACGTATGACGGTGTTGTTAAAAAAATGGCGTGCTCTGTACAAGACTATGTATACGATGACATAAGCTTCACAAACAAGAATGACATTGCGTGCGGTATCAACCCCGAATTTAATGAAATCATGTGGTATTATCCCTCAAGCAGTGCCACGCAAATCGACAGAGTGGTTGTTTACAATTATCTTGAAGGAACGTGGTACACGTCAACTTTGGGAAGAACCACGTACCTTGGAAACTATACATATGAAAACCCCATTGCGACGGAATATGATACGTCCTTAACGGCGAACGCCACAACAAGCACGGGAGTAAGCGACACGCCTTTTGGCGTAACAGCGGGGGCTTCCTATGTGTATAATCAGGAAAAAGGAAACAATCAAGCGGACGGAACCGCTTTATCCGCCTCTCTCACAACGGGATCCATTGAAATTGCGGATGGTGATCAATTTATGTCAGTGAGCAAGTTTGTTCCCGATTTTACCAATTTAACAAATAATTTAGCGGTGACATTGACTTTGGAGGATTATCCCCAATCAACCACGAGCCAAACTACATCAGGAAATGTAACTAGCGCACTCACCAAACTTAATGTAAGAGGAAGGGGGCGGTCAGTAAAATTGAATTTTATCACCAATACGGTTGATGATACAAATTGGAGATTGGGCTCCATGAAACTACAACTGAGACCAGACGGAAGAAGATAATGAAAAAAGAGCATAAAAGTAAAACTGGTGGACTAACACAAGCAGGGAGAGATCATTTTAAAAAAACTGAAGGCGCTAATTTAAAAGCCCCTGTGCCAAAAGGCAAAAATCCAAGACGTGTTTCTTTTGCGGCACGATTTGGTGGAATGAAAGGTCCAATGAAAGATGCAAAAGGTAAACCAACAAGAAAAGCATTAGCTTTAAAAAAATGGGGATTTGGCTCTGTAGGGGCAGCTAAAACTTTTGCACGTAACAATAAGAAAACATAATGGCTAAAATAACAATTACTCGTTTACCTAATGCAACACCTGAGTACCAACCAAGTCAGTTTGATCAAATGATTCGTTTACTTGAACAACTAATTTTAAATTTAAATACGTCCTACGCGCAAGACATAGAGGACAAGTCCGTGGGAAGGAGTTGGTACCTTGGCTGATACCTTTAAAAACGCGGGCGTTGACCTAACCACCACTGATCCAACAACCATTTACACGGTTCCAACGGCATCCCCTGGTGTTACGGGAACATCCCCTATTTTTCCAACCACGGGGGTAGTAAAGTCCATCCTCATATGCAATGATTCTGCGAACACCACCGAGTATACCATCGAATGGACTGACAGTAGTGCTTCGGCAACCTATAAAATTACCAATGACAAGACTATTACTACCGACACGACCTATGAGGTTTTATCACAGCCTTTAGTCTTGGAGGAATCGGATCTCATTAAAATTACGGCGAACGCCGCTAATGAGATTCACATAACTTTGAGCGTATTAGAAATAACCAAAGGGGACTTGTAATCGACCTTCACTCTTTATTTATTACGCCCATTTTTTCCACTAACCTTGCGGGGTATGAAGACCTTGTTGATGTTATTAAAGAGATACAAAAAAACGATCCCGAAGGTATAAAAAAATCAAACAAGGGAGGGTGGCACAGTCAGGACAATCTTTATGAGGATGAACGGTTCGGAACGTTAAAATCAGAAATTGTAAATTTAGGGCAAGAGGCGATGGATCATCTATCCGTCGAGGATCACATGGTCCCCCAACTAAGTGGAATGTGGGCTGTCATTAATAAGCCACAAAGCATCAACACCTTGCATAACCATCCATTTAATTATTTATCGGGCGTTTTTTATTTGCAAGTACCCCTTGACAGTGGGGCTCTCGTCTTGCATGATCCACGTCCCCAAGCAGAGGTTATATCTCCCCCCAAAAAACCAAATGAAAGCATTCATACAAGCCACCGTGTGTCATGGTCGCCGAAGCCCAACGACTTGATTTTTTTTCCCTCATGGGTTAATCATGAGGTGGAAATTAACAATTCAAAAGAGGATAGAATTGTGATAAGTTTTAATATTGAATTAAATAGGAAATTAAATGGCTAAAATCATAGAAGAAGCAAAGGTCTTGGGGGAAATTGATGCTGGGAATGGTCGCATGGTTCCCCATATAAGATGTCGTTCAGAGACTACAATCATTAATGCAGAAACAAATCAAGAATATGACTCAGAAGAACACGCCACTAATGACGTAGCTGATCCCAATACGGCGACGAAAGAGGAACACATCAGACGTGACGTTAAAATATTCGCTCCGTCTTTAGCCGACATGATCGGCGCAAGCGATAACGATTAAGCGCTACAAGCTTCACATTCAATCTCGGTTTCAGTACCGTTAAGCATTACTTTTTCATCAGAAGTATCATGGCACCCACATCCCTTAAGGTGTTCGGACAGTGTCTTTTCTAGTCTTTTATTGTCTCTCTCCGTAGCTAATAAACGTTCGTGGTAGCGGCTCACCTTGTCAGCGAGGACAGCTATAGCCTTCAATACTTCCTGATTTTCCATTTTTTTCTCCTGATTTAAATTTTTGGGTGAGAACCAATTTAACCATATTTCGTTCCAAAGCAATAGAACTTTTTTAAATTGTTTTCTTGACAAGGAAACTGTGCTATGGAAGGGACAGAAAAAAGAATGAAAGCAAAAATCATTACAGATGCCTTTTTTATTGGACAATATAAAATAGCCAATAAATACATTAAAGACCTTAATAAAAGATATGAAGACGCCAAGGACGGTTTAAAAAGCTACGGACCACGTTTGGCGGGTAGACTTGACAGTGAATTGGAGATGCTACCCATTATCCAATCAACGACTATTTTCCCCGAAATTGTTAAACGCATGGAAAAACATATTCAGCGAAGCATTGAACTTCAAGTCATCCCCAGTCAATCTTATGATTTAGAGATTTTAGGATGCTGGATCAATGACATGAGAGTGGGGGAATACAATCCTCCCCATACCCACCATGACGGAACGGGTTGGTCAACGGTTCTGTTTTTAGAGGTTCCCGAATTCATTAACGATGCAAAAGATCCCCACAAGTTCAAGGACGGGATGCTGTGTTTTTTGATGGGAGGAAACACCACTTATTATGCCACTCCTAAAGTTGGGGATTTTTATATCTTCCATGCCCGTCACCAACATTGTGTAATGCCTTTTAAAACCAAGGACCCTAAGGAAATTCGTAGATCCATGTCCTTTAATTTTATTGCAAATAATGAGAAGAAATAAATGAATATTGAAATAACTAAACATAATATTTTTGTTGATGAAGCGTGGTCTTTTATAATGCCTGATCACGAAAAGTGGTCAAAAGAAATTAAAAATATAATACTCGTAGAAAACAATAAAGAAATACATAAGCACACAACAACTCCCCCAAGAGATTGTAATGTTAAAGCTAAAAGAACCGCATGGGATTCTCATTTTCGGTATCCTCAGATACGATCCTTAACTAGTGAGTTATCTAACATTATAAAAGAGTGGATCAAACAAGAAAATTTTGATGCCCCTACTATAGAAATAAAAGACTGCTGGATTAATTGGTATGATAAAAATAATCATACTGTGCCCCATTTTCATGGGGTACACTTATCGCTAGTCTATTTTGTAGACGTGGAAGATTCAAAGGCAGATTTTTTCTTTCTAAGGGAGGATACATACGAATTAATAAGAAAAGAAAACAATGAAACATTTCATAATAATATGAAATCGGTGAAAGTTAAAAATGGAACTGTACTAGTATTTAATGGAAATTTAGTACACGGCGTGTCCTCTAATTTATCTAATAACACTCGCATAACTTTCGCTGTTAATTATGTAGTAAATTATTCAGATAATACCAAAATAATAGGAAAACGGAAAAATTATTAAATGTTTGAAAAGAAAATAACTTTCATTGCCACGGATAAAGATTATGAAAATATATGGCCTCATCCCCAAGCTGCCAATCATTTTATTCCGCAAAATTATAAAAATTTAAAACGTCATGAGGATAAGAATCTTCACAAACCAACGGTTAAGACATGTGTGCCTTTTTTGGATGCCTTAACTGCTGGTTATATTATTCCTTTTGACCAAGATTATATTGTGGATGCAACGGAAACTGATTTAAGCATATCCTCTGCCAACAAAGAACCTGAACCTGCGGGATTTCATAGTAAAACTCAACTTCCATTAGGAGATGACAAAGGGAAAGAAAACCTAGGAAAATTTCATAACAAATGGTTAATTAAAACCCCGCCAGGATATAGCTGTTTATTTATTCAACCCCTTAATCGCATAGAAGAACGTTTTGAAGCCATATCGGGAGTGGTGGATACGGATATGTACATTAATGTAATTAATTTTCCTTTTCATTGGAAAAAATGGAATCAGCAAACCCTTTTAAAAAAAGGAGAGCCTATGATTCAAGTAATTCCCTTTAAACGAGAGTCATGGAAAAAATGGTCTGGCTTTATAATGGAAATCGCCCATGGTCAAACCCTTCGACTTTTAGAAAGTAAATTTATAGATCGGTATAAAAAAATGTTTTGGAATAAAAAAAGTTTTAAATAAATGAATAAATTAAGTGATTATGTGAGATGCTACGAAAATTTAATTGACAAGGATTTATGTAAAAAAATTATCAATCAAAAAGATCTTTCATTTGTAAGTGCCACTACGGGGGACATAAAACTAAGTTATATTAGGAAGTGTTATACAGTAAAATTAAATAATAAATTTGATAAAAATATTTTTGATATAATTGGTAAAATTATTAATAAATATAAAAATGAATTTAAATATTTTGGGACAGGGGAAACGATTGAAGATACAGGGTATGAGCATCTTTTATACTTAGGGTCTGACAAAGGAGAATATCAAGAGCATGTTGATCATGCTGATCTGTTTCCCCGTGTTTTAAGTTGTTCATTAATTTTAAATGATAATTATGAGGGAGGGGATTTTTCTTTTTTTGGTGGTAAATATATAGTGCCAAAAAAAGCGGGCAGTGCTGTTGTTTTTCCTAGTAATTTTTGTTTTCCCCATGCCGTTCAGCCCGTTACAAAAGGAAATAGGCACTCTATTATTACATGGATTCATTAACAAAAAATAAATATGTATATATCAAAAACATGGTGTCCATGGATTTGATAGAATATCTGTCTACTTGGCATTTAAAAAACTATGAAAAAGCAATCCCAGATACCCACGTTCCTTTATCTATTTCCTTTCATTCCAAGGAGTCAGAAATTTTTCGACATTTACTCTATCATTTACTCCCCATTATGGAGCAACAGACTAATTTAAAACTAAAACCTATTTACGCTTTAAGCAGGCTTTATTTAGGGGGATCCGAATTAAAAAAACACATTGACAGAAAGGCTTGTGAAATAAGCGCTTCTATAACTGTAAAATATTTTTACGAAAATAAAAATTATAAATGGCCTCTTTGCATGGGAGATACTCCCATAGTTATTAAATCAGGAGATGGGGTAATCTATAAGGCTTGTGAAATAGAGCATTGGAGACCTGTTTTTCAACAGCCAAAAGAATATTGGCACCATCAAGTTTTCTTGCATTATGTTGATTTAAATGGTCCTCATTCTGAGGAGAAAGAGGAAGTTAAGAATAATTAGGGTCGTAGTCAATCCACGTTTTAGTCCAGACACTTCCATCATCCGCCGCTAGATGAGCAGTATAAGCTTCGTCATGAGATAATTGGGCTTGCTCAATTTGAAGTTGACGAGTAGCCCCCCATGTAAGAAGATCAGCTATGGTTGTTGATCCAACAGCATCGGCAGTAGCATTTAAGTCCGTATTTCCCGTCATATTATGGTCAGCATCCTTGTTTTGAATTTCATTTTGACCAGGTAGATCATTCCAAATAACAGCATGAATAGTGCTGGGTAAGGAAGGCATTGCGTTTCCCTTATCCGACCAACCTATATGAAAGGAATCATCTATTTTTATAGAACTGTTATTATGTATTACAATTTGCGTTGCCATATTTTTTCCTAATGTTTTATTATATAGTTAACCACCACGTAAGGTGAAAAAGTATTGTTTCCCGCTGCCGTTACCGTTCCCGATAAAGCACCACCACTAGAAGTTACTGCCACAGTTCCCGTTAAAGTTCCCGCCAAGGTATGGGCATGAGTGTGTCCTGTTCCTGAACCCGTATTATTGGTTGCTTGTAAAGTACCTGGTGCACCCACATTTCCTCCAGGTGGATATCTACTTCCCCCTTGCTCTCCCCCTTGTTGGGCTTGATGCGAGTGAGAAGCTAACTGAGCCTCGGTGATTGATGTATTGGAAATGTTTCCCGTTACCGTCACCGCTTGGTTGTTGGTAACAGTATTAGTCACCGAACTTACCGCTTGGTTGTTTGTAACAGCTACGGTTACCGTATTGGCACCGCCCGTTCCCGCCAAGTTGTAAGTATTTCCGTCATATCCTTGCGGAGTTTTTCCTTGTAATTGCGGAACGTTGAATGTTGTTGATCCGTTGCCCGCTCCGTATGTATCCCCAAGAACCACATAAAGTTCCGCGTAGGTTGTTCGTGATACAGCAGTTCCGTCGCATAATAAATATCCGCTAGGGGCTGTAGTTTTCCCCCAAGGTTTAATAGTGCCTACTTCGCTTCTGTTGGTAAAATCTTGTAAATTAGTCATTGTACTTTAGCCTCCAACCATTTGTTGAATCGTAGTATACCAAAGCAACGCCTGCACTGTTAGTGGAAATTATCATGTCGGCTGCGTCTCCTTGAACTTTTTCAGCACCACCGTCAATAGTAATGTTATTGGTTCCCGCATTGCCGTCCCCGTCAATGACTTTTACTTGCATTCCAATTGTGGGGGAAGCGGGTAATGTTATGGTAATCGCTCCGCTTGAACAATCACACATAATATTATCGCCGTCTGAGGCTGTGTAAGGGGAGTCGCCAGTTGCTTTTTCCGTCCATGCTTCTCCTAATCCAGCTAAAGAAAAAATATCGTACCAATTGGTGCCGTCTGTAGCAACCATGCGAAATTTTCCATTTGTAATGGTTACCGTATTTCCCGTTGCCCCTAGACGAGCCGAAATATCAGCACCGCCAGAAATGTTGTTGTAAAGTCCGTAAGTTTTTTCTGTAGCGGGAAATTGAACCGTGTGGGTTGTGGAAACTGTTCCACTGAAAAGTAATGTATTTTGTCTAGCTTGGTTGTTAGCCGCGGTCTGTGGGCCGTCTCCATTGGTTAGTGTTGTGCTTGTTCCCGTGGTAATGGCGGGGACAGCGTAAACGCCCGCAATGGCAAACTCAAAAACTTGAGAAAAGTTGTTGTTGGTAATGGTTCCCCAAGTACCAGAATTTTCTCCCGTTACTTGCAGTTCCGTTCTAAGACCAGTTGAGTAAGTTACCATTTAATCTCCTAAATAAGTTTTATTGATTAATATAAAGTTTGTCAAAACTTTTATGCAGCCTTAGAGACTTCCGTCCAACTAATCGAACTGTTTGAATCATCCACCACCGACCAACCAATGATATATGGATTTCCTGTGTCAATAGTAGCAGAAACGCCCGTTATTGTAAAGACCGCTGATCCTTCGATATTCACTTGACCAATATTGGAAGTTATTACGTTCCCCGTGGCGGCATAGCTTGATGTTACCCCAGCATCACCAACATAACCCGTTAATACATTTCCCGTAACCGTTATGTCAAAATCAGCAGTAGCGGTTACATCACCTTCCGATAAAGTAAGTTCCTCGCCCGTAACATTCACATCGACGTCAATGTTAATCGTTGGTGCTCCAATGGCGGATGTAGACCCAACCCCCGTGGCGGTGACATTGCAATCCGCCGTAATGGTAGATGATCCCAAGGATCCCGTTAATATTGTTCCCGTTGGATAGACACCTGGGCTGATGGCAATTAATGGAGCCCCTAGACTTACATCTAATTCTGGTTCACTAGCAGCTACAACCGTTATTGTTGCGTCAGCCGTTATGGAGAATGTTCCAATGGAACTTGTTGCACTTACACCCGTTACAAATATAGAGGTAAGAACGTCACCTACACTGGACGATAAACCCGCCGCTGTAATTGTTGGAGCGACATCCCCTTGGAATGTCATGTCTCCCGTGCTTGTTGTCGCTCCGACTCCTGTTAGTGCATATGATGTCGCAAGTGTGCCCCATAAATTATCTCCCCAGCCAATGACTTCACCAGTGTCCCCATTATAGGCTCTTCCCCAACCACTTTGGGCTCCCGTATTTACAAGGAGATCCCCCTCTCCAAGAGAAGAAGTAAGACCATTAGCCGTAGGACTAACGGATGCGGTTCCAGTTACGGAAGCTACATCATTTGTGCTTGAAGTAAGTGAATTTCCCGTGGCATTGACATTAGCAATACCTTCCGCCACGACCGTTCCAGACGTGGACGTAACAGAGACGCCACTAAGCGTGATATTGCAATCACCCGTAATAGAGGGCGTTGCGGTACTCGACGTAAGGCCGTCACCTGTGACGGCAACGGGTGCGTATTCTCCCCACGCGCCACTGCCCCAAGTCTCTCGGCCCCATCCTTGTAGAGAGGCCATGATTTATTCTCCTTATGCGATCCTTAAAATTGCAGCAGTTGCTTCAGCCGCAGGGAATGTAATTGTAAATGTTCCCGCAGTCGAAGTTTTAACACCACCGAAATCTAAAACACAAACAGCCGCATTGGTTGTTAAACCAGTAACTGTGGAACTGTTATAAATCACAGCAGCTTGTGCAGAAATTGTTGCACTAGTGAATGAAAGATCGGGTGAAAAATCACAAACAGCGGTATCAGTTGATAACACTGGGGTAACCGATGTTAATGCTCCACCGCCAGCGGAATAAGTGCCTGATGCACCTACCTCGTCGGGTGTAGCGTAAACGGTAGTTGATTTACTTAAAGTCGCTTCACTATCGTAAAGCGCCAATTTAAAAGCGTTCCCTGTCGTTGCCGTAAAATCATGCAAAGCTTTCAGGATCTCCACTTTGAAACTGTTACAAACAGCTTGAGTAATAGCCATAATAATCTCCTATGGGTTCCTTGATTCGAGAGGGATACGAATAACTCCATCACGAAATTCGTCTCTGCGGTCGCGCCCCATCTCATATGTGGCGAGAGCCTGCACAGACTCGTTAAACATTTTATCGTAGTATTGTATCATATCAGCAGGACCTTTCAAGTATCCAAGGGCTTGTAAAATACAACCATACAAAAGCACGTTCGGGGCATTTTGACTTAACCAAGTGGATGTAAAACTACTTGTCAAGCCATCGGGCTTATACGTGTAAGCGAGCTCTACATTAAGAGCAACGTTCGGTGTTGGCGCAATATAATGCGTGTCTTGATCCCACATAGCGTAATATTTGGGAGTGGCATTCGCCGTTCTATCAGGCCAATATTCATTCATAAAGGAAATATCTTTTTGAAGCAAGAACGTTCTATCAGGGGTTGCTGAAGAAGCGTCATAAAGTTGCATGTACCTAGTGGCTTGCCAATCGGCGGGCAACGGTAAAAAAGCGTTTCCTATGGTTAATGTAGAATAATCGTATTTGCGATAATAATTAAGATCCACCGTACGCATAATTTGATCCTCTATTGATTTTATAAAAGGCTGAATAATCGCGTTGGACAAAACATTGGTGTCTGTTTCGGTATAATTTCTTATGTTATCTGTTAAATCTGAATAATCGGTCATGATGTGGTCACTGTAACATGTCCTACGAAGCTAAACAATCCCGTAATTTTATTGGGTTGTTGGACACTTAAAGGCATCATGCTTCTATGGACACTTGCGTAAGAAACGCCGTTTGCATAATACAAGGTTACCGCTTCCTCCAAGGTTTGAAAACCATTCACGGCTGTTCCGTCGCCGACATCATTGTAAGCACCATCAGCCACTGTATTGGGATCGCTTCTTACCGCGTCATTTCCCACATACACGGTTGCGTCAGCTATTTGGGGCTTGGCATGCTGTAAGGCTTGGGGATCCGTTGGATGATAACGGGGATCAAGTTGGGGCTGTTTAGGTTCGTACTCTGAGCGGTGCACCCATGATCCCGTCCATTCTTTTACCATTTCGTTATAGGGGAAAGCCATCCCAGATCGATCTGATATCCGTAAAGCAAATTTTCCTGAAGCGTATCTACCCATAACTTCCTAATTTAAATAATTGTGTTGGGGGGTGAAATGAAAATTAGCCGTTTCTCTGTCCGTTTCAGCGGCTCTGTTAAATTCCTCATCATAAATAGCTTTTAAAAGACCAAGTCGGTCTGGGGCGTATTTCATTGACATGTAATAAGCCATTCCCGCGGTTAAGCACGGAATAAAACGAAAAGGGATTTGAGCATTGTTGGTGTAGGATCCAGCGTCAAACATGCGAATTAACGCATAATAAATCAAGGTATAAGTAGTATCAGGAACGGGGTATAAATATAAAGAAGGGTTGATGGTTCTTTCAAAATAAAACTGAGTTGGTCTGCTTGACGTGGATTTAACGGTGTATCCCCAATAAACGTCTCTTCCTATACGTGTGCATTCATAATCATTATTGTCGCTCCCCGAAGCTTGTCTCATGATGACATTGGTAATGTCAATAATTTGTTGGGAGTCGTTGGCGGTTGTGCCATATAAATCAGTTCCCGTCAAAGGATTGGCGCTTGCCGATGTAATTGTTTTTTCTTGCTTTTGAATTGTCCATAAGTTTAATCCCTTGTTCGCCCAATCAGCAAACATAATATTAAGAGAGCGGCGTGCGGTTTTAAGTTGGTAACCTGTCCTATCTTGCAGACCGCAACGCTCAAAAGCCTCTTCTATGATTTCGTCAATGGATAAATCAAAACTAGCTGTAGTGGCATAAGTGGGCATCTATTTCGCTTTTCCCATACCGCGCTTAACGATACCACCGCCTCGTTTGCCTTTAACCGAACCACCTTTTTTCATTCTTGGTCCGCGATCCAACAACATAGTGGGGACACGTTTAGATCTTTCATCTACACCATATCCGCGCGAATACATCATGTCTCCGCCTCTGTTCATTCTAGCTATTCCGTATCCACGTGTAGCGGCGCCACCGCTTTTAAGTTCTTTTACAATTCTTTTTTTCTCGTCTTTAAGATTTCTTTTGCCTTTTTTAGTAAATGCTTTTTCAGCGTCAACCCGACCCAGCTCTTCGAGTCGGTTCATTCTTGAAGTATTTGCCATGTTAGCCTCCTTGACGGTTATACTTTTTCCAAGATTTCAGCTTGTGCTTATTCTTCGGCTTTGATCTTGAAGATCTTCCTATACTAGTCCTTTTTTTGACGGGTGTAAAGTATGACGAACGAGTGAATATCTGAACCATTAATTATTTATTATTCCATTTCTCCTTGGCACGAAGCGTCCATCTTTCAAACACATCCTTGCTTATTTCTTTCCTTACCATCTTGGCTCCTTCTGGGATCTCCGTATGCAATGTCAGGATTTCCCCGTCATCTTTAAGTTCCACTAGAGCAGGTCCGCAAAATGCGTCCTTCTTATAGTCTGTTTCTTTTTTCTTAAGTATTCTCACTTCCTTCATGCACGTGGACAGTGATTCCATTGGCACGTACTGTGTCATTCTATGCTCACTATCCGACATGTTCCCGAATATAAACATAACGATTACGCTAATTACTTCCATTCGCATCCCTCAATTTATCTTTCAGCTTCTCCACGTCCCCCATTAAACGTTCTATGTCCTGCTGTGCTCTCTTTATATTTACGGAATTACTCATCATTGACTCCATTTCTTCCTGCATATGCTCCAGCTGAGATGCCATAAATTCAATTAATAAATCCTGCTGACTATCCGCTGGCAAAGACCCTAATTCACCACGGGGCCATTTTATTCTAAATTCTGTATTCTTGGTGAGATCGGCTTCCATAAGCGTGCTTCGCGTCTCAACATTGTTAAGCCTTTCTTGTATTCCGAAGAATGCGTAGACGCCAATTCCGACTGCTGCGAGAATTGATAAAAGGTTACGCATAGGCATAGAAATAGCAGTCTTATCACTTACGTCCATCCTATCATTAGCCATTGATAACCACCACAATTGTAAATATTATTACTGTTATGACTGCGATAGATATCATTAAGTTATCAAACCAATCAGTCATCTAGTCCCCGTAGCTGTAAGATCCACCCTTGGTTTGGTTTTGTTGGATCATGTCATTGGATCCTTGCAACATTAAAAAAAGATCCTGGTGCTGTTTTTCAATAGATTTATTTTGGCGGACTATTTCCTTGTCTTTCTTGTTCATTTGTCTCATCTCTTTTTGCAGTTCATTGACATCGGCAATGAGATTTTCCAAATCAATTTTCATCTTGACTTGGTTCTCAATCACTTCTTTCTTATTTTCTTCCTCAAAGCTTTTGTACATTTGATCCACGCGAGAATCCAATTTGCTCACGTACCAGATCACTCCAATTCCCTGCACAAGCACAAACGCCACGACGGCAAAGGATATCTTCAGTCCGTTCATTGTTGTATCACCATAATAATCACTCCTCCTACAATCCAAATAGCGTATACTGTTATAATTACTTCCATAAAAACTCTTGTTTAACGGTGACGCTCATTGAATCCTTTGTTTGATCCTTGCTGTCATTAGCCTTGTCCACCTCATCTTGTCCATAGGTTGTAGTAACACTTGTTTTATGTGGTTTCATAGACATACCTTCGTATACACTACACCCCATAATATTAAGAGCACTAATGATAGCCATGCTAAACATGAGTTTTCGCATCCCATGTTGACTTAGTAGCTTTTTAATAGTTCTAAAACTAAAGTTGCCGTATCATCATTTGTAACTGATTCAAATTCAACTTTTATATCTCCACTATACCCAGAAGATTCAGGATTTAATAATCCTCCAATTGAACTGAAATCCTTGCTATCCGCATAATTGCACGTGATGGCTAAATCATCTGATGTTGCTTCCCAATATATGGATAAAGGTTTGGTTACAGCAGTGTTATTAACACTCCACCATACCTTATTGATAACTAAACTTGAGCATGCATCCCCTGCCGCACTATTATTTAAAGCAGCGCACGCAATTTCATAAGATTCCGCTGTGGTTGATGCAATTTTAAAATTCATGACAAAGATAGCTTTTCTACCTCCATCAAATTGTTTGTTTATAACTTGCGTCATATTGCCTCCTATTAAAGGGTGAGGTCATTACACCTCACCCAGAGTTATTTATTTATGGTTTAACTCCAAGGAGTAACCATAGTACCGTTACCATTCATCCAAGCCATGATAACCCAATTATTCGCTGCGACTGCTCTGACCCAAACAAAGGTGCCTTGCAAGCCACCTCGAGTAGTTGCGTCTAAAGTTAGAGTGTCATAGCCATTGGATCCCCACGAAGCATTCGCTGCGGGGTCGGTTGCACTGTTACTGTACCAAGCTATACCATTCATTTGATCGGCTGTGCTTCTGCCTGCGGCAGTTCCAGCATTCAAAGTAAAAGTATTAGTGCTTGTTAGACTTTCAGAAAACAGGAACGAATACTCATATCCAATTGTACTTGTAGTATTTGGACTCTTTATTTGTTCGTCTGAGCCTGTGTCTACTACTATTTCTGGTAAATTAAAAACAATTACTGCGTCTGTAACTTGCATTACTTTACCTTGATACTTATCGATACTGCCAGCAGCCGTAAGGTTGGCGGTAGATGAAGCATCGATCGTACCTGCACTCAATGATTGAGCCATATTGTTCCCAGTTGTGATAAACCCATTAAGGGATCTAACTGGGCCGTTAAAAGTTGTTCTAGCCATTTTATTCTCCTTTGGTCGTATAGACCATTATCGTCACGCCGTCTCTATACCGTCTGCCTAGCCAGTCTGCGCAACTAAATTAATTACTAGGAAATTTCATTGTAAAACAAAAAAGGCGGTCTTGCAACCGCCTTCTTCGTATCTGGGAGGATCCAGTGTAAGTTTTGTCTAACTGCCTTGTGATGCGTAAACACAACGAGGATCAGAGTAACCAAAGCTATATCTCTCACGTGCTTTGTATCTCATGTTTCCCGTATCGAAATCGCCTTCCATGCCAGTGGCAAGGGCGGCTCTTACGAAATGTTTAAGTCCGTTAGGACAGTCGGTTTTAACGAACCATGCATCAGTGTCTGTTAGATAATGGTTAACCGTGTACCCTTCGGGTAACATGCCCATATTTCTAAGTGCGTTGATGTCATTGTCAGCAGTACCGACACGAAGAGTTGAGTTCAAGACTCTGTCAACCACAAATTGAATGTTAACGGGAATAATTAATTTTCTTCCCTTCATCGCAACTTTTAGTCCTCTTTCATCAATAAACGCCGCAATATCAATCATCGCTTGCTCTAATGAGGTTTCGTTAATGTCGGCGTCCGTTGCAGATCTGTTCGACCAGTTTCCACCAAACGTTGTTGGGTGGGCAGTCGATGCTAGCGTTACGCCGTCACCGCCAGTGGTAGCGAACGCAGTATTAAGTACATTTGCTCCTCTGACTTGTTTTGTATAAGCCATGGATCTCGCTAAAGCTTTAGTGTAACGAGCGGATAAAGTGTCATAAAGGTTATCCTCAACTGCTTCTTCTGTTAACGCAAACGCAAGTGCGATTGTATCGTGAACATATCTTGCAGTGAAAGATTCTTTTGCAGTATCAAATGCTACCGCTGATCCTTCTGGTTTTACCGCTGCTTCACCAAAACCTACCAACATTACCTCTTCTTCAAAGGCTCTGTCGCTTGATTCTTGGCTGAAAATTGCTGCACTCTCGTTCTCATAACGAGCGTACTCTAGTCCGAACAAAGCGTTTAGACCAGGTTCTAACTCTTTGGCGAGCTGGGCTCTATTTATAGCCATAATTTATCTCCTAATACTATACGCCCTGAGTACCAGTGTGCGCCATCAGTTTATGGTTATTGATTTTAATAACTAAGACGCTGTTATCTAACGTAGCGTCGTTATCGGGAACATCCCAAAAATCAATTAACCGTACTTGATGAGTCGCAGTATCGGCAACGGAACTTGAATCTATTTCTACACCAGAAACACCCGTAGTGGTACTTCCCGCGTTGAAAATGAGATTTGCATTTTCATTTAAATTTGCTGCAACTATATTGCTTACAACAGAATCTTGTTGCGCAATAAAAGTTTGCATTGGATCGTCACATACGAACACTTTAGCATCAGTTGTTGCTGTCGTTGCAGGTATGTAAGGGCTCCAAGTTGGTTTGCTAGTGGTTGGGTCGGTATAAAACGCCCCACGCGCTACGCCTAGTAATGCATCAGTTGCTGTCGCTACTTCAACGGTTCCGTCATTTTTATATTTAACGGGGTCCCCTGTAAAAATAGCTGTAGTTTGTGAAGCACCAACATCGTAACGTGTTAAACCACCATTATTCGGATTTTGACCGACTTTTGCTATTGGTATTAAACCAAATGCGCTGTCAATATTTGCCATATTGTCATCCTTTTAATAGCTTCGATGGTCAAAGATCCTACTTATTAGTTTCTTTTTCCACCAAATGTTACTCTGCTCTGCCTCTCTTTTGAGATCGGCATGCTTGGATGCTCGTCTTTCATAAGGTCATTCTCAATGGATGCTACTTGATCATCCGTCAAGCGTCTAAAGTAGTCATCTCTATCCTCTTTAACTTCGATCGGACACCTCATCAATAATAACCCACCAACGCCAATAACACCTTTGTATTTTCCTTCTGTAATGGAAGGGAGATCCGCTCTATTGGGATATTCACTTATATTGACAAATTCATAACCTGAACGTAGGCGACCAAGAATATTTTTTTCATCTTGTTCCCCTCTATATTCGGCACGAACCCATCGATGGTGAAATCCTTCGGGTGGATCTGGTGCTTCTAAGCTTGATGGAGGAACCCATCCTCTTGTACGAGCAACCTTTTCACGGGTTTCAGCTTTGCGCGAGGTCTTTTTAATGGTTCCATTATTAATAGTTTCGTTATTATTAATTTCAGTCATATTACGCCTCCTTCACGTATTTTGCGTATTCTTCCAAGGGCACACCAAGTTTTTTTGAAATAGCAACTTGTGAAGGTGTGAGTCTCACAGTGCGGCGTCCACTTTTTGTCGATCTAGTAGCAGAGGCAACCGTTTGGACTACGCGGCTGTCTTTGTTTTTATCCTCAAACTTATGAGGAAACTCTTTTCTTATACGTTTGTCAAGTTCTTTATAGTATGCATCAGTCTTTCCGTCAAACCCTTCTTCAGTAATTAGCTGTTTATGGATCGAAAGGGCGGTGTAAGTCATTCCCTCGTTCTTCCCAAACCAATCGTTTTTTTCTGCCCACTCTTCCGCTTTGGGATCAGGTGTGGATGGGGCTTGGGGGATTTCGGTATTCTTTGCATTCTTTTTTTGACCCTTAACATCCTCTCTTTGTTTAAGAGAAGCGTTTGCTCTTTCTTCCTCTATTGTCAGTCGGGCAATAGCCTTTTGCGCCTCTACTTGGGATTTTGCGTCTCCCGCATTGATGGCGGACTGTAAAAGGGCTTGCGCCTTGTCAAGTTCAGAATTAACTCTTTTTTGGTATTCGTTTAAATACCCTTCATCTACTTTGGTAATTTTATTGACCACTTCATCACGTTCTTTTTTAACGGAATGGGCGTACTTGAGGGCTTCTTCCCTTTGTCTTTCCGCCTCCCTAATCTTAAAGGTTAACTTATCAATTCTTTTTTTAACCGCTTGGGAATACTCTTCCTCTTCCTTGTGCTCATCAGAAGGCGGATCCTTTTGAGCCTCAACTTCTTCAACGGAAACATTTTCTTCTAGTGTTTCTTCCTTGTTTTTTTCTTCTTTTAATTCCACATCAACGGAATTACCTGAAGTATCAATCGGCACCATTTTTTCTGATTCCGATTTTACTGTTGTTACTTGTTCTGGCATGGTGCCTCCATGTTATAAAATGTTTGCTGGCAATATATCTCTCGGATCATCAATGACAGCCAGTATTTCGTCATCGTTGACTATTCTTAGTTCGCCCCCCTCTATTTTAATACGAGATCCTGCATACCTAGTAATTAAAACCCAATCTTTTTCTTTACACCATGCTCCGCTAGGAAAACGTTGTTTATCTAAAAAACAGTCTGGCCCCATTTTTAAAACTTTACAGACGTTGGTAGTAATTTGAGATTGTTCTACTGTTTCATCTGTAAGATGTAAACCTGCTGTTGTTTTGCTTTCAAGTTTTAAGGGATATAGCACCATTCTAAAACCTGTAGGTGTAGGCACTTTTTCTAATTCTTGTTTTTTCTTTTCGGGGATTTTGGTGTCCCATACATGTTTGGGGACAATGAGTTTAGGCTTTTGGGCCTTTAGGGTCGTGGAAATCGTCATCTAATTGCTCCTGTTTTTGTAGCAGGTCCGTGAGTTCCTGTGTTAGTTCGCGATAAGCGTGTAATTTCCCCAAAAGATACTTATAATCTTCCAAAGTATTTACATCGCTTGTTATAACTGTTTCTACGCTCTCTTGTCTAGTTTTTATTATTTTTTTGAGCCATTCAATGACCTTAATTAATTCCATTTATTTTTTCATACTCCTCTTTAAAGTGTTTTTCTAAAGTTGATTTTTTTCCTTCCGCGCTTGACAGTGTTCCAAGTAGCTTGTCTATTTCTTCGGTATGCTGTGGATGCTCCCCAATGGCAACGGGATTATCAAAATAAATTTTAAGACGGGCTTGAGCGTCAGCAATTTGATACTCATACTTCAGTAAAAGGGATTTATATAAAGCTGTTCCTATGAGCATTGTTCCATGAGTTTAGCGAGACTTTCACATCTTCTCGTGGTTTGCTGATGCCAGCGGGAATTAATCATCTCCCTACTCGCCTTCTTGTAATCACTCTCTTCAAGGGCGGAAATCATTTTCTTAAAATTCCGAACACCAGTGGTGCCCAGTTGATAGACCATTTCAATAATTATGTTTCGCGCTTCGGGGTGCAGTTCCTTTATGTGCCCTATAACTTGATCGGCTCCCGTCTCGGCTTTTTCAACGTCCTTGTAAAATAATTGACGCAAATCCTTTTCTTTATAATTGACGCCTTCAACAAAGTTGTCCTCCTTGGTGACAAGGTGGCCGTACCCTATAGTGGCCTTTTTTTCGGTATCCAGATAAACGGAATCAACAAACCCCTCGTGATCCATAATTCGTTTATGCAATATTTGTGACATTAAACTACCTTGACTGTTTTCTGTTATAATTTTTCTTGCTTCCAACTATTCTTGGTTTGTATTTTGATGTCCTTAAATCTTTGGCAATGGGATTTGGCTTCTTGATCGTCACGCCCCCATCCTTGTATTTTTCCGCCCACTTTTTGGCGATGTCTGGCTTGTTGGCAAATAAAAACTTTTTTTGTTTTTCCGATTTAAAGGGCATTATTTAAAACTTTTAAGAGTTTTCGCTAATCGAGCCCTCTGTCCAAGCTTGCCTTTTTTCTTCGCTGCCGCGTCTAGTTTTTTTGCGGGAATGTCTTTTCCTTTTTTAATTCCCAATGACGCGCGTAACGCCCCAGGTTTTTTAATTGCTTTTTGAATCCATTGACCGTCTTTGGCTTTAATAACGGATCCTTCCCGTGAGCCTTTTGCCTTGGGCCCCTTGATTGTAGATCCTTCCCGTGATCCCTTTACAGTGGCTCCCTTAATGACGGATGTCTGCGCTGAACTTGGAACCATTCCTCCACGTTTTTTTGTTTCAGGAACCCTTGTCCCAACGTTTCTTTTGCTTTGCATTGTTCCCCCCGTTAACGCCCTTCCTTTTAGTCCTAGACCCGTTGGATCACCAATGGGTTTTCTAGCGATATTTCTTCCAAGATTGGCGGCGTTCGCTTTAAGTTGGGTCACACCCATTCCTCCGCCCGATTGTTTTTTAACTGGTGGTCTACCCACCTTACTTCCGTATGTTCCTTTTCCCTGTGGCATTATTTTGTTATTCCTTTCGCTTTTTCAAAACTCCTGAGTCCCGCTACACCAAGCATTGATGTAACAATCGCTAGGAGAGGCCCCGTTTGAATTTCTGGGGCGGTTAAGTTTAGTCCTGCAAATTTAGAGTACCATTCTATTGCGGGGGACAAAATAAATTCGAACCCAAGGGCAAGTGCCCCCATCCAGCCGATCGCAGGTCGCCAGCCGCTCACGAAAACGGAGCGGTGAGAGGCTTCCTGCCGATTCACGTCAAGCTGCTTTTCCGCAAGCTTTTGCTGAATGCGCTGCATTAAAATCTTTTTATCTAATTTCTCTTCTTCTGATGTATGTAAATCATCGATCACCGAAGCCACTTGTTTTAAGGCTCCGTCTTTCCCCCCTAATAATCCACCGATGAGTTTTAGCATTTTATACCGCTCCCGATACTTTTCCGAGAACTATAATTACTATGATGGCAACAATCCCAGCTTTAATCCAGTCTTTCATGCCCCAGTCACTCCACTCTTTTAAGTGGGTCCATATATCTTTTAAAAGTTTCATAGAAACCTCCTTTTTAAAGACGCTAACTTACCTCATGTTCGCAATTTTTGCAATCACATGATTGACAAGAACCGCCATCACTACAGTGACAGCCGTGCTCACAGTTTTTGCAATCAGTATGCATTAAAACTAAAATACGCCTCTAAAAGGAACCTTTTTAATTTGCATTTTACTGCGCTGTCCTTTTGGTCCGCTTCCTAAATTCTTAATGACTTTGGGTCCTTCGTCTGAAATTGACGCAGTAGATTCAATAGACTGTTTATTATCATTTGATTGGTATCTGCCCCATGTGGTGCCCGCGATGTTGTTTTGATCGGTCATTTTTGCGTTAGGATACTTGGAACCGTTTACATATTTTGGTTTAGGGTTATCTAATGCCATTTTTTTCTCCTAATGTATTGTGGGTTTATTCTCATCTAATTCTTGTAACGCATGTTCCATGAATAGTAAAGCGTGATCCTCGCCAAAGTCACTTCTTAAAAAAAGTTCCTTTACCTTTACCATCAAGGCTTCCGCCATGATAATGGCTTGCTCTTTTGACCTTACCGTTTCCTTGAGTTGTTTATCAATTTCCCTTAAATACGAATCAAAAACTTGTTGGGCGGTAACCACTATCATTTTCCACTACCGTTTTTTTTGTATTGAAAACCTGGCCCCTTTCCTTGCGCGTCCAATTTTTTCAAGTTAATGTTCGCCCTAAGTTGGGCAATGTCCTCTTGGGAGTCAATTCGCGCATGATCAATGGCATCCTTTTGTTGGAGTTTATTTTGTTCAAAGCCCAACCGTTGCTGATCATATTTCAGTTTGGCTTGGTCATTCATCGCGCGTTGCTGTAATTCTTGCTGTTTCAGTTGAATAACGGGATCTGGTTCCCCTTCCCCGCTCATTTGTGATTGCAGTTGCTGTACCTCTTGTAGGAATTGTGCCTCCAATGTGGCAATTTGTGATTCTGTCATTGCCTCCAAATCAGCGCCTTCCGCCACTTGTCCCATTTGCTGTTCGGCTTGCTGTATTTGCGCAGCCACGGCTTCCTCCGCTTTTAACGTAACATGCTGTAAAACATGCTTGTTGATCTCCACTCCTATTTGGGGCATTAACTGAACAATGGGGGACAAACCCAATACTAAATGCGCTTGAATGTGCGCGTCATGGTTTTGCCCTTCGTAAGCCTCAATCTTGTCTTCATCAATTAATTTTTGATTCTCCATGGACGGGCTCATCGGCTCTGGTTTTTCAAGCTTCATAATTTTATCGATGTCATGAACGCCCAATGCCTCGTACATGCGAATATATGCCTCCTTCACATTGTGTAGTTGAGGCGCACTCGTCGCTAATTGGAGTTGTGTTTGCGCTAACTGAATGCGTTGTGCCATGGAGAAAATGTTTGGGTCCGCGATGGGAATAATGTCCACGCGTTCATCAAAATCCGTTTGCTTAATCGAACGTTCCCCTCCCACGACGTTATAGGGATATTCTTCGGGAAGACACGTTTGAATAACACTTGCTAATAGTTTAAATTCTTGTTGCATCGCATAGTACATGCGCTTGTGAATACTGCTCATGATCCGCGAACCGCGTTCCAACAACGCAATCGTTGTCCCCACGGGGGCTCCTTGATTTGCGTCACCCACTTGCATGTCCGCTATTTGCGCAAAGCGTTGTCCCGCTTGAACGACAAATCCTAGAAGAGCGAACAGTGTTTGTGATGGTTCCTTGTAAGGAAGGGGCATTAAGCCTTCGCGTATGGCGCCACTTGGCGCGTCAACGTCCCTAAATTCCCCTGGTTGGAGAGGTTCGTCGGTGTCCTTGATCCGTAGACCGCGTGTCTTGAAACCCGCGGGAAGATTGGCTAACGTTCCCGCATCAATCAATTGACGCAAGGCTTGTGTCGCGGTGCGCGACAGTCCGCCAATTAAGTGTATTAAACCAAATCCGTAAAATCCCAAACCTGGTAAAAACTTATAGTGAACAAAATACTGCTGTTTCTTGAAAAGTTCATCCCCTTCGACATAGTTGCGTCGGATGGATAAAATTTTCCCCGACTGTTCGTCCAAGGTAACAATGTAGGGGAGTTTAATTCCCGTCTCCTCGCCGTCTTTTTGATTTTCAAATCCCTCAAGATCCAAGTCCACGTGAAACTCCAAAAGAGTTATCATCATTGATTCCCCCGTTTGTTGGATCCCGTCTATCTGATCAATCTTGCCTTGAATGTTGGCTGAATTGTACGTGGGGTTTTCCGTTGTCGGGCTTAGTTCAATGTCGCGGTAAAATCCGTTAACTTGTTTTTTGCGGATGTCATTGTTCGACTGCTTCACGACGTGCGTGATGCGCTCGCAAGAATCCAAATCGCTTGCGGTGTAGGGGACAACCAAGTCCTCCGCGGGAACAAACTTGGATACCGCGCGCCCTAGTTGGGCGTCATAGTAAACTTTTTTAAATGTCGATCCAGATAACGGCAAATAAAAAAGCATCTGATCAAGTTCAGGAGTGTACTCCTCCATCACTTGCGTAATTTGATAGTTCATGAATTCCTTCACGCGCTGCGCTTGTTGGTACACCTCCACTGATTCCTTTCCCACGACACGCGTTCGCACGGGTCCGTCGGACGGCATCATTTCCTTGAAGGCGGTTGAACTAAACTGTGTAACGGCTTCCGCCAATAACGGATGCGTTACGCCGCTCGCTCCGCGAAACGGTCTTGTTCTGTCATCATACTTGAAGCCCAAAAGATCCAAGCCTTGAACATATGTTCGCGACCACTCTTCACGTGAAGACTTGTCGTTCTCATAGTCCCCCATTAAATCAGAAGAGATGCGCCCCAATGCGGAGTCATCCATTTCTTCCGACAAGTTAGCGTAAAAATCTAATTCAATAGGCTCGTCATCAACAACGGTTTCCTCCGTAACAATTTCTATTTCAACGGGCTCCTTGTTTTCAATTGCGTCCTCAATTGTGTTCTCAATTGTGTCGCCAACAACTGATTGTATCTTTTGATCAATATTATTCTCAGCCATGATTTTTTATACCTTATTCACGTTAACAAATCCACCGTAATAAAACGTTGGTATATTTATGGCACCGCCAAATTTTTTCTTGGTTAGTTTTTTGACTGTTTGGTCTGTAATGGTTCTTGTTTCTTGTTGGAGGAGTTTTGCGAAGAATTTCGTAAGTTGTTTTGCAGAATTATAGAAGTTTGACCAGCCGCTATCTTTGGAAGCTGTTGAGGCGTCTTTACTAAAGTTGTTGATAAAACCTTGCCCATTTCTTATTTTTGTCCATTCATTTATAAGTTTCTCTAATTCTGCTTCAGATATATAGGTATTAACATCAAAATCCAAGTCTTTTATAGCTTCATTAAGACCTGTTTCAGCAAATTTCTGTATATAGGGTAATATATCAGCTTTTTTCAATGAAGATTTTTTAATGGCATCTTTATCAACGATAAGTTTAATCCCAGGGTTTCCCTCAATAGTTACTATGGGCTGATATCCCCTAAATAAACCCTCCGTATCCGCATTCATAATTCTCTCAAATAGTGATTTAACGGCATTACTATCCGTTAAATTGGTGGTACCGTCCTCAATAATATCTACCGAAAAATTCTTGGGGTTCTTTGTCAGTTCCTTGGAGGTGCTCACCCACACTTCTTTTTGATTTAACAAGTACCCTAGTTTAGCGGCGGCATCAATTGCTGCTTCCTTAGAAATATAGGCATGTTGCACGGTTGACGGAGACTGTTCCGTTAATTCCCATCCACCAGACCCATAAACATTATTGGAAAAATTGATTCCCGTTAATTGATTGACTATCTCAATGGCTTTTTTTGTTACAGCCTCATTAATTTTAAATTTTTTTTCATCGGGAAGAGCGTTCCATTTTTTCCCGTATTCAATTTCCCAAGGGGATCCTTTAGAAGGTTCCACATTCATGGAAATATACCGAAGATTTCTATTTAAGGCTTTAAGGATATCACCGCTTTGATTTCCCTCCGCGTACATGTCTGTTAAGTTCATCCATCCAATCGCTTGTATCTCCGAGGGTTTCCAATCATTCTTTCCCATCCATTGTGTGTCATTGAGATACTTTGTCAGTCCTTGACCGTACAAGGCGCGGTTTTCATATTTCATTGAAGGTACGCCACCCCCACCAAAATCTATTTTTATTCCTTCAGGAATAATATATCCCAACTTTTTTAAATGATTTAAGTACGTTTGATCCACGAGCCCCGTATCGCGTGCCGTGTGAATGTCGACAACAAAGGGTTTTCCTCCGCTACTGTTATGTCCCATCCAACTGCGTGTATCACTGTTCAATCCCGCGTCAATAAAATCAGAAATCTTAGGACCTATTCCCCCTTCAATTTCTTTTCCATAAATAATGCTTTTGACGTTGTTCGTGGCAGCGGGCAATCCTTTTCCTTTTACGTCCTCAAAAGGAACCCCTCGCTTGAACTGCTCATAAACATAAATAACGTTGTTCAAGGCACTGCTTGGCGTTTCATTAATTTGTCCCGATAACCAAGCTTTCACCAATGTGTCGCGCAACTTCGTATCATCTCCCGCCATCACCTCAAAACTAGAAAAAATTTTCTCATACCAATTAGCGGCTTCCATAATTTTATTTTCATCTAAAGTAATTTTATCCGTCCAATCCTTATAGGTAATGTTCCCGATGGCAATGGGAGGTAAGTTGGATCCTTTGGGGGGCTGTATTAAAATACGTTCGTTTTGAGGAAGACCAGGATAGATGTCCGCCTTTCCGTCCAAAATATTTTGTAGGCGCATCTTGTGCAACCTTACATTGTTGTCCGTTTTTTCCTTGGGAAAAACTAATCCCTTTCGCTCCTCTATCTCTTGATATTTTTTCCCTAGCTTGTCGACTTGTCTGTCAACCACCTCCTCTAGGGCAAACTCCGCGATCCTTTGCCAATTAATATCGTATTTCCATGGATCGGGATCCTCTGGTTCGGGCATTTGATCGGGAAGATCGGGAATGATGTTTCCTTGTTCATCAACGGTGACTTGTTTTTTGTCCTGCTTGGTGTCTTTTTTGGCTTCCACAATCATGTCATCAAGGGACGTGTCCCCCGTAACATGTTTGGGTAGCAATGCCCTAATGGCATTAATGAGAAGGGATGGATTGGGCGATGCCCCTCCACTGATTACACGCGGTGGTCCTATGTGTTTTCCGCCTCCTTCAAGAATATCAAATATTCCCCCTTGGGGTATTTTGGTTTTTCCTGCGTACGCTACCATCTAGTAATACTCTGGTGTTTGTACATATTCCGTAACGGGATCCACATAATCATCCTTCAGTGACACAAAATTTCCTTGACGGTAACGCATGAGCGCTTGCGTCATGCTGTCAACCAAATCGTCATGTTCACCATAAGGGAACGCCGCGCATTCTTCAATCATTTCTTCCGCGAACTTTTTTTGCGGAGCCCACACCTGTCCCGCCTCAAAAATGGGGGACACGGAATTGACGCGCGTTAGCTTGTCGTTTCCCTTGGAGGGCGTATAGCTGACAACGGGAATTCCCACTTGCCTTAGTTCTTGAATGAGGGGCATTCCGCTTGCCTTCGCTTCCACAATAATTGTTTCGGGTTCCCAATACTTGTATTCCTTGAGCGCCTCCTTCTTTAGTTCGGGAAACTCCCAACGCTTCTTGATGCAGTCCAACAAGATAATGTTGTCTTGACCGAACCCCGCCTTGAAAATGCCCCATGTACTGATGGCGCTGTAGTCGGCTGAGTCCTTTTTGGAGAACGCGGTATCGTAACTTTGTATGATGTGAAGAAGTTCGGGCATCTCCTCCTTCTCCCATTTTTTCCACCATTCACGCTTGATGATGGCGCCTTCCTCCGAGGTGGGCTTTTGTTGGTACTGCGCCTCCCATGACATGACGGGAAGGTTGGCTTGTATCTTTTCCAATTCATCTTGTTTCCAATATTCGGGCCAAATCGGCTTTCCGCTTGGAAGGATCGCGGGAAACTCAATAACCTCCCACTGATCCGCCTTTGTTTCGGCTTGGTGCTTTATGAGGCGTCCCGTTAGATCGCGCTCCGACCACCGTGTCATTACGATGACAATGGCGCCACCTGGCTGCAAACGCTGACGCGGTCCGCTGAGATACCAATCAAAGGCGTTGTCAAAGTTTGTCTCCGTTATGCTTTGTTCGGAATGCGGATCATCAATGATAAGCAAATCAGCGCCACGACCCGTAATCGCTCCGCCGATACCCGCTCCAAAATATTCCCCTCCGTGGTTCGTCTCCCACCGTCCCGATGCCTTGCTGTCCGCCCGAAGGCTGACTCCCTTAAAAACTTTTCTGTAATTTTCATCGTCCATCAAGTTACGCATTTTTCTTCCGAAGCGATAGGACAGTTCAGCGGTGTGTGTCGCTTGAATGATCTTTGTTTTGGGCTTCTTTCCCATAAGCCACGCGGGAAACAAGAAGGAAGCAAACTCAGACTTGGTGTGCCTTGGGGGCATGTTGACAATAAGGCGCTTTAATGTCCCGTTGGCAATTTGTTCAAACTTTTGCGCCATGATATTGTGGTGGTATCCTTTAATGAAATCGGGCCACATCATGCTAACAAAATGCATAAAGCTTGTAGTTGCCTTTTTGCCATCATCATGCATGGCAATGGCGAGCATTAGCCTTAGTTCTTCGTCCGAATACTTTTCAAATTTATTATTTTTTGTTTCCATTGGGACTCCTAACAACAATTATACTAAAAAAAGGGGGTATACCCTAACAAAATAAATTTCATATGAAATATTGGTGGCTGAAAATTCAAAACACGGTCTTAGCACCGTTCCACGGGAATCCTAGATCCTATCTAGGGTTGGGGGGTAACGGCGGAAAACCGCCATTTTTTTTAAAATTCATAGGTACCCTAACGTTTTTCGAGATTAATCCTAGATTTCCGCGATAAATGAACCGCGCACAGTTCTTACACAGTTCTTACACACAAACCATGAACCGCGATCCGAGATCCGATGCCCGAGATCCGATGCCCGCGCAAAGTGTAGCCACGACTATACTTTGTGACTTTGGTTACATTGTTGATCGGTTCGCGAACCGTGAACTTTTTTTAAAAATTTGCATATCGCATGCCAACCGTTCGCTGTTGGCGGTTCGTTGACACCGTTTTCCAAGAGATCCTTGGCCATCCATCCCTCATAGAGATTTACCGTCTCTGAGGCAAGGGGGGCCGCGTGTTTTTTAAAAACCATGATGTAGTTGCATCCTCCCGTCTCACGCCACAGTTTTATGTTCACTGACACTTGATGCGGGCTCAATCTAATCTTTGATCCAACGGCAATCTTAGCCTCAACAAATAATGTATTCATTTGTGGTGAAATACCAATCAAGTCGGGGAAGCCGTGCATCGTTGTTGTCTCGATGCGCAACCAATTACATAACGTAATGTTTTTCTTAATTAATTTAACAAATTGCGCTTCCTTCATATTAACATTCTTGTTTTAAACGTACAAAAAGTTTAGGGTTACGGGACATGATT
>VTLG01001719.1_pt1 | contig 60991 bp, 90 predicted proteins | sample 4694571 | NCBI WGS metagenome assembly VTLG01 (sample SAMN12604809, study PRJNA352737) | marine metagenome | biome: ENVO:00000447; feature: ENVO:00000209|ENVO:00000569|ENVO:01000036; material: ENVO:00002151; isolation source: viral sequences binned using virsorter ...
TCAGTACAAGCCATCATCTGGTTCCATGCCTCAACCATCTTAGTCAGAGGTTCAGCGTCAGTATTGTAGGTTTCTGAGAATGCCACATCATTCATGATCTTGTGATCAAATTCAGTGACAACAAAATCATCTGTTTTGTAACGGTGCAATACAACAGAAATACCGAACGCGATAGTGTCTACGAATTCTTCAAGCTGCTTTTCCGGTACGGGTAGCCAAGAAGGTTTCCACCATACCCAATCTTTAGTGCACTCATCAAGAAATTCGCTGAATTCTTTTTGAGCAGCACAAATCCATTTGATGTGTGGCACCTCACGCCAGTCTTGGCCATTGAATTCGCCATTGATACGTTCTTGACGCATGAATAGTGTGATTAGTTCTTCATTGGTCATCGTTTAAATCCCCAGTCAAGGTTGTTACAACAGAAATCGGCGAAATCGTACACACCAAGCTTATGGTGATCGAACTCATGTTCAACATTGAACGTTTCGATAATGTCTTCGGATGGATCACTAGTGGGATTAACCATATTGTTGATTCTGATTGTTTGGAATTTGAGGGACTCACACAGATCAAATTCGATTTGCTTACGAATATCAGTGATAAGAACCTTACCCCCGTAACCATGAAGCTCAGAAACCAAGCGCTCAACATTATGGACGAATACTGCTGGATCCACTTCACGCAACTTATCAAGGCTCATCCACAATTCACGATAAGTCAATCGATTCACGTTATGAGGGTGATCGATGATCTTCTCTTTATCTTCCGGCTTCACTTCAAGGTTTGGGGCTGACCAAGGATAGATGTTATCAGCAATCATCTTTAATTGATCAGAGAATGACACGCGAACAAAACCGTGTGCGCTGATAAGGTATGACGCCAAGTAATCTTTACCGCTTGATTTACGACCAGTTAATGCAACTAACATATTTATTTCCCTTTGCGAAAATGGGCGACCGAATGGTCACCCATGGTGGATTATTACTACTTCAATTCAACAGCGAACTTACAGAAAGGTGAGTTCTTAACGGCATTACCGAAGTTGTCATCTTTAAGTTTCACAGTGAAGTTCGTTTCACCGCACTTAGTTACGATGTATGCAACACAAACCTTCATGTATTTAAACAATAGGTTATCTTTCACTTCAACACCATTACCTTTGAAGATTTCAGTCAATACTTCAATACCAGCGGTGTATGTGTCACCATCAGCATCATTGTAGTGTTCGTCACACATATCGACGCCACTTGAAAGGAATGCCAATAGTTCATTGAAGAAATGAAGGTCGCCTTCAACCGAACCAGTTGCATTCAAGCGCATTAGGTTTCTTTCGTGGAAAGTGGCGGTCTTAGTATAGTGATCAACAGCATCTTGTGCTTGGCTCTCAGTGAAGTCGTATAGGTGAAGGTTCGTCACGAAATGTGTGTATTCGCCAACATCAACCTTCTCGCCAGTAACTTCAGCAACGTTCTTCGCCATAAGTTCTTGAAGGAATGTCCACTCAAATACATTTATGTTGAGGCAACCCCAAATAGCATCACCAGAACGCTGGAACACATTACAGTTCAGTAGGTAGCCATCACCTTCTTCGTTCGGTGTTGCGAAGAATACTAGCTCGTTGTTACATGGGCGATCTTTAGTCTTACCAAATTCATCGCCAGTATCGCGCTCAAGAATTGCAACTTTACTATCAAGCTCAGGTAGAAGAATTTGCACAACTGATTGGCGAGTGTGGATGCCGTCAGTTTTGAATACTTCAACAGCCTCATGAAGTTGATTGTACATATATAAACGTGGTCCATATGCGCCACGCCACGTCTCACCATCATCACTGAAATCTTTAGCACGAGGTAAGAAAAACGATAGAAGCGGATCAATACGATCATTACCAGCCATCACCCAAATCGTTTCAGCAATTTGCGCAAAGATGTTTGACTTACGCCCTTCAAGGCTTAGGTGACGAGAGCGTGGATCTTTAAGATTCAGTACAGCATTGTTGACGCATTTTATGTTACCGTTCCGGCTAGGTTGCTCGCGAGCCGTAAGAAGATTAGCGTATGAATTTAGTGCTAGTTCGTTGAATGTGTCGCCGTGAATTGGAGTAAACATCGTGTTTCCTTTTAGAATATAGAGGGGTAGGAAACGCCCTACCCACAGAACAATTATACTGATTGGGGATGTGGTGTATTATGCGAACTCTGAGTCACGCTCCATCGCCATGAAGTATTTGAATTCAACATCTTCAACTTTAGCGGTGAATTGGATGATCTTCTTCTTGTTGATTTCAACATGGTAGTTCAGCGGAAGAAAGTCTAACTTGTTACCTTTCTTGCTATGTTTCAGGAACACTTTGAACTCGCCAAGATCTTCTTCAGAAATCAACATAGAGTGGACGCGCTTAGGCTTCTCTTTATCAAGAGCCTTCAGATAAACCTTACCACCTTCACCAACGATAGCGATATCTTCAACACCAAGAGTAGTAGCGGCACTGATCACAGCCTTCAGTTTTTCTTCAGGTAGAGATAGCTCAATGTCAGCTTCAGGGAAGTTAACGTCACGCTCATCGTAGATCAGGTCTTCTTTGTCTGAGTAGTAGTACTCTTGAGAAGCGCCAGTAGCATCAGTGATAACAACTGACTTTTCGCCGAACTTGAAGTCGGGATCAGTGAACAACTTTAGAACCTTCAGGAAACCGGAAAGGTCATGAAGAGGAACTTCTACAGGAAACTCGTCTTCAACTAGACAGCTGATCAGTGTTGTCTTCTTTTCGTTAACGGTCTTGATAACCTTGCCTGGAGCGATTACAATGTGTTGGTTGAATTTCGCGCAGTTTTGTAGAGCTGTGATTGTTAGTTCAGATAATTTCATGTTGCCGCCTTATTATAGGTCAAAGATAGAAGTTTGTTGAACTGGGTTACAGTTCGGTTTAAATGCTGTCAACTCTTTCAAGAAAAGTGACATACGTTTTTGCATCATAAAGTTCATGGTTTTATTCATACCATGACGAGTTCGATTTTCCCAAGCACGTTCACAACCAAGTACAACACTTTCAGGGATGTGCTCAAGATTTAGAGAAATTAGTTTACGGTTACGGACGAAGCGAGCATACATCTCTTCACCAACATGGGTTCTGAATACTTCCTCACCCTTACCGAGTGCTTCATACGCCTCATCCTTCAGTTTCTGAGAAATTGGCGGAGCTCTGAACGCAGACAAACCTTCTTGCTTACGTTCGAATTTTACTTTGAAGAAGTCATCAGGACATCTTACTGACGGAACGCCATCTGACTCATCACCGTGCATTATAAGATCAAATTCAAATCGCTTAGGATCATCAATCTTAACATACGGGATCTTGCGAATTTTATCACAAGGGCGTGTTTGTTTAACTAGAGGATTTTGGAGTAGTGCACCGAAATCCTTATCGTTTGAAATAATCAACAATGGTTCAGTTGTAGTTTGAGCCATCCAGCCGATGATATCATCCGCCTCAGCGCCTTGAACCTTCATTGTTGGGTAAGGGAAGTTATCTTTGATTTCTTCAGTGATTTGAGAAATCATAGTCATAATTTCTTCCCAATCGTTGTCTTCGTCTGGAGAATTCTTACGAGTCCATTTATACAACGGGAATTCTTTGTTACGCCACGCTGATGAGTCAAAGATTAGATGCATCTCGCCCCATTCATCGCGGTACTTTAAGTTGTGAGCACGAATTGTATTCAGAACCAAGTGACGGATATACTCAAGGTGAGGTCGCTGACCGCCTTTGATATCAACGTGTAGGGCAGCGAATATAGTGCCCGAAAAATCAAGTGCAATTGCCATAGTTTTACGCCTTAGAAAGAGGGGAAGGGTTAACAGCTAACCCTTTACCCCATAACAGCCATTATACGCTTATTAGTAGAGAAGTAAAGCTTTTTAGGCTATTCTCCGAAAAGAATATTTTGCTTTTCTTCGTCATCCTTCTTGAGTTTGATACGTTGCTCAAGAGTAAGATCTTTAGAGTCATCAACCTCACGTTCATGCTCTTCAATCAAAGAGCCATCACGTACATGGCTCTTAATCTTAACACGTTTAACCATAGGCTTACAGTTCCATGTTAGCGAACGGGTCGTCCTCATCAGCACCAGCGGTTGTATTCGCGCCAGCAAAAGGATCAGGTTCATTACCAGCAGCATTAGCTTGACCAGCATTAGCATTAGCGAACGGATCAACATCATCAGGTTTAGCTTGACCAGCATTAGCATTAGCAAACGGATCAACATCACCCGCTTGTTGCTGTTGAGCTTGTTGAGCTTGTTGAGCCTCAAACGGATTACCACCAGCGCCAGCCGCTTGAGCAGGACTGTACGCTTCACCAGTGATACCAGCAACATACTGAGCGCCAAGAACTTTGATCATTTGATCTTTGAGCTCATCGTACTTTTTCCATTTGTCTTCAGTAACGAATTCTTTGAGATCAAACATACCGTTGTAGATTTTCTCAAGAACACCGTCATTTTCATGAAGGAGTGAAGGAGAATCAAACTCTGAATCATCATAGTTCAGGTAACCTGATTTATCTTTGGTGCGAACACGGAAGTTAGCGCCATCATCTAAATCAAATGGATTCATTGGCATTTGATCTTCATACTCAGGAGCCATCTTGGCCATGATCTTCTTCTGAATCGCTGGACCAAATTCCCAAAGGAAGTTTTTACCATTGTTTTCAGGGTGAGCTGGATCATTGATAACCACGATGTTAGCAACATAACGTAGGCGGCGACCACGCTTCTTAACTTCGTCTTGGTCATTACCATGGTTACGTTCCCACTGTAAGTGGTTAAGTTCAGCAACCGGATCATCTTGACCTAGAGAACGAAGAGAACGGTTCCAGTAGTTACCGCCTTTGCCTTTGAATGAAAACTCAATCCACTCAACCCAAGACAGTTCGCCTTCAGCTTGACCCCAAGGCAGGAAACGGATAGTGGCAGAACCCACTTTAGTGTTCTTGTCATACGTCGGCTTCCAGAAACGCTCATCTTTAGGAGAACCGCTACCGCCTGCATTTTCAGCAGCTTTCTTTTGTAGGTTAGCTAGAACGTTTTTCTTATTTTTTCGTAATTCAGCAAATGACATATTATTTTTCCTTGTGCCCAATTGGGCTCAGTTATTTAGATATCTCTGAAGTGTCGGCTTTAGAGACTCGGTATCAGTTTTAATCCAGGATTCATATTTCACTATCTTTCTTCGAATACTTGGCCAAACAAACTTGTCAGTAATCTTCCTGTCCCATTTATCCATCATTGCCCCATGGGTCAACATGTTGATGATACAAACAGTTTCCAAACTAACGTGTCCGCCATTCATTGCCTGAATGATAATGGGGATTCCTCCCGAAACGGAGTCGAACAGAAGCTTGAATTCTACACCGAGGGTCATGAGCCTTTTCAGGTCATCCTCAAAAATGTAGTCAATTCTATGCTGTCGCGATTTCCAATCCCTAAACACAAAATCCTCAAATTGGGATACGTGCGTTTTTCCTTGCAATATATTGGCCATGAAGAAGTTACCAAGGTCACCACGAAGATATTCGTAAGCTAGTGCATGATAAAAACTCTTATCAGGTCTTGCCTCGAATTGCTCCATTGTACCTCTGACGCGCCCCTTCATACGCCAAATATCATAATTTTCACTTTCGAAGTGTTGTCTTATAGCAAGACACAGTTTATATGCCTGAAAACCCGTCAGTCGATTGCTATATGACATGTTTATCTCCAACGCGGTACTATACCAGTGATATATTCAACACAACGACCGATAAGGTAAGCGCGATGTTTACCGCCATGTGATGTAATCAGTTCACGGATTGCGCCAAGGTGAGCTTCAATTTGCATATCAATGCATTCCAACTCTTCCTTACGCTTCTTACTTTCATCAGCCAAAGCATCAAGACGTGCTTCATTCTCAAGATGACGCGCTAATTCATCAGCCACTAAGACATCACTGAATATGAATTTGAGAGCGCCAACGCCACCATCACGCATATCCGCTGTGTACCAACCGCCACAAGAGTATTGGTTTTTCTTACAACGAATACAGAATGTTGTATCTCCATTACTGAATTCAACACCGCGATAACCACCCTTCAGGAACACAGTTCCTTTACATTGAACTTTGATCGTCACGTTTCACCTCCAAGTGCTTGTATCGGTCGTGTAGAAACGAAGTTGATGACTCATATTTATCACCGGACATGGATTCGGAGTCTCCTTTGCATACTTTGAATATGAATTTGAAGGCGCGTCCGTCCAGTGAGACGTCAGTTACCTCAATCACAACCCATTCAGCACCCCATTTGACGCACTCAAGCAGGTCACCAACTTCAACATACACACGCTTGCATATGAAGTCCTCTAATTTACGTTTGAAAGTTCTTTTCATAACATTCTCCAGTTGTTTTAACGAGTAACCCTCGAAAGGGCTACTGATTAACACAACTATTATTGTTCAAAGGTTTCTAACACTAAGTCTGAATCAACAGTATATGCTTCAGCCAAGAATTTATTACACGCGAAGATATGACCCTTCGCCACGAATGTAACGCATTCAGAACCGTCTTCTAAGCTATACTCACCATTCAGTTCTGAATTAACAATCAAACCGTGCTTACCAGCAAGTTTAGTTAGGTCACCAGTTAGAGGAGCTATAGAAACGAATACCATTTTAGACATAATTTAGAACCTTTAATAAAGGGGGTTAACCGTTAACCCCATAACAACCATTATACTCTAATTGAACGAGAAGTAAAGCTTTTTAATAAAGTTTTTTAATGCACAAAAGGCTCCCGAAGGAGCCTCTTTATTATGGGATGATTAACAGAAGAAATCTTCGAGTGTCGCCACAGGTTCGGTGGTCCAGCCAATCAGGTCTGTCATATCACGAACAGGTTTAAGGAACGTTTTCTCAAACATGATGTCGTAATCAACTTTCTTGTGGAGGTCCAGCTCAGGCGGTAGTACATCAGTGAACCCAATGACATTCTGATTCAATTTGTTCGGTAACTCTAAGTGTATGAACTTCATCTTATCAGCCACACCAATAAACTCGTAGCTGTCATCGAGACCATAGTCCCTCAGCGCCTTATTGTAGACAATACCCGCCCGAGAGTGAATTGGAACCGTCTTACCTTGGATGAAGTTACCAGCAACATCACAATAGGATTCTTCCAGCTTATTCACGCCACGAGGGAACGCTATGGCTTCAGGCTTCTCTTCTCGGAATCGTTTCTTGAAGTCAGCAATGAAATCCTGAACGTCAGACTCTTCCTTATTGAGTACAAGCTTCACAACATTCTTGGAAGCATCACGGACGAACTGTGGTGTGGAAGATTTAACAACCATACCGATACCCATCACCTTGATATATGCTTCTTCGAATTGCACGCCTTCTGAGTTCCAAACTGACATAGCATACATCTTCTTAGAACAGAATACTGAGTTGTCTGAGATAACCTCACGCGCCATAATCATCTTCTGTGAATAGCTGTTACAGTACTGTGCCAAATCTTCGTAACCGCGATCAATCATCGGAGTCATGTGGTCGTCACAGAACTGGTCAAGAGCACGTACCGCTTTCTGAACATCTTCACCTTCTTTCGCATTATGATCGAAACCGTGTCGTTCACCTAGGATTGCGCAAACAGGCTCCATGTTAACGTAGATTGAGTCAGTATCAGTGTACACTACGTAGTCAACGCCATCAGTCTTCAGAACGCCATTCAGGTACTCATTTGTCTTACGGCCAACCCAACGGATTGCCAACTGACCAGCCAATGTGATTGACTCAGCGATACGGATATCAAACATACAGAAGTAGATGTTTGCGAGTGCGCCATAAAATGAGTTTAGAAGGATCTTACGAACCTGCTGACCGCCACCTTTCAAGGACTCTTGCTTGGCAATTTCTGTGACTAGTGCATCAAAATTACCAACATCCATACCATACTTACTGTACATTTCGTTGATGACATTAACGTCACCACTCTGAACCAATTCACCGTCCTGTTCATGAACGAGCATTTGCTTCTTGATCGCCTTACGTTCTTTATATAGGCGTTCCATTTGTTGACCAGCAATACCTTGGAAAGATCGCAGGAATGTGTTACCTGAAGGAGCTACAGACAAATCACCATCAGGGCGATCATAAGGTTCACCATCAACCATCATATCAACGTTGACTTGCGGAACCACCTTACTGGTGATCGTTTCTGGGCTCATGTTCCAGCCCATGATGATATGAGGATATAGTGAGTTCAAGTCGAATGAGCAAACCCAGCGGTGCTTACCTACCTGTGGAGCCTTAACGAACGCACCTTCATAATTCACTTTGTCATGGTTCTTCTTGTTCGGTAAGATGATATTCTTATCAATCAAGTCACGGTAGAAGATATTTTCCCAAGTTGCCACCGGAGAAGATACATCATTATAGTTGATGCCCGCAGCATACGCTACCGCGAATGTGATACCGAGGAAGCCTAACTTCTCTTCAAGTTGAACGATTAGGGCTACATCGACCACGTTGTACGTAGCATAAAGTTCCCAGTCCTTCTTATGAAGTGTGCGTAGATCTGAAGCGACACTAGAATAATCAACCTTCTTACGACCAAGTTCAACCGATGCGATAAAGTCAAGCTTGTAAGATTCACGGGTGATGAAGCGGTTCTTCTTATACAGCTCAATGTAATCAAGGTCAGCGATACCACAGATATTAGCTTTGTATTCAAGCTTACCTTGGAACTCTTTCTCACGCACCATAACTTGACCCCATGGTGACAAGTCAGACATATCAAGACCCATGCGTTGGATACGGTTACACATGTAAGGTAAATCGAAACCGCTTGAGTTCCAACCAGTGATGTATGCTGGGTAGTTTTCACCCCACCAACCCATCATGTGTTGAAGTAGCTCCAACTCATCATCCATTACAAATGAGATGACATCATCAGGGTTCACTTTCTCATCTTCAAGTAGGCGACGAACTCGTTCATTTACTGCAAAATCGCCCAAGCCCCAAACTCGATACTTCTTAGTGAATGTGTCATAGATACACATACAGTTTATAGCCCACGCTGCCTTTCCAGGATCAGGGAAACCCTTTTCAGCCGGACACTCAATATCGAGGAAGAACCCGCGAATTAGTGAAGTGTCGTAGCTGTTTTCCATATCTTTGAACTTTTCATGAAGCATTGCATATTGGAAGTTACGGTTTCCGTAGATAGTCAAGCCGGAAACGTCATGAGCTTCACGGATAGCATTATTGGCTTCGCGAACGTTCTTGAATTTCTTAGGTAAAAGTGGAACACCAGAAACCAACTCCTTGAAGTTTGTATTTTGGCCATGAGCCTCGTAATACATGGTGGGTTGGTAGTCAGTTATTTTCGCATACTTAACCTCACCATTGTGGCTGTAGGTTAAGAAGATGTTGTTACCACGCTGTTCTGCGTTGATGTAGAATAATTTAGACATGTGCACCCTTTGCTTTGCATTAATGTTATGTAAAAGAGCCCAGTCATAACGGCTGGGCTCACGATCACTCAGTTCAATTATCCGCGAATGAACTCATTCAGGTCGATCTTAGGATGATTAAGTAGCTTACATACTTTGTCATCACTATTGCGGTGAATTGAGTAGCGAGGAATTCCGCCAACGTGAGTGCAGACGATACAGTGTGATTCCGTATTACCATTATAAAGCTCATTGAATGAAGCTTCAGCGAAACCGTAGTCTATTGTGTATTTAGTGTGGTTCTCGCCACAAACCGCATTAATCGCGCCTTGGTATTCGTGACCGTGAAGGAAGTTGAAACCGGACACAACTACATCAAGGTCACAACCGCCATCAAGAACTTCGCTCATATCACGATTAGCGATAGCTCGAACGGTCTCATCCAACTCTTCTTGAATGCGTTTAGCTTGATTATCTAACGCAGCCCAATATTCGTCAGAACCTATCACTGGTGGCGTTTTACCCCAAATCTCATTGAAAAGCTTAACGTTGTTGAATGTTGTCATTTGTTGAGTGTTTTCTGATACTTTTGACATGGATGTTTCCTTAGCTATTAGCCTTCTTTTGAGACTTCTTACGTTTGTTTTTCTGGATCCCACCCGCAACTTCCAACAGTTGGTCAAGTTGCGAGTCTGTTAGAACGCGAATCGCGTCCATTGCCTTTTCTTTTGTGTAGCCAGTCTTGTCCATCACATCCTTTAGTCTGGCTCCCTTAGCGGCTTTAGCCCACTTAGCAAACCCACGATGAGCAGGAATGGCACCCTTCAGGAAAACATATTGATATTCCTTGGGGATATGAGGAAGACGATTCATCAGTTGTGCAAACGGCATCGTATTTTGCGCCTGCATCAATCCTTTATTGATGATGAATGGGTCAAACCCCCGTAACTCTGGGTCATTTTCACGCAGGTCGTTCTTATCTTTGTTAATGCTACCAAGCCAATCAAACAGAGCAGGAGCAGCAGGTCGCTTATACTCCTCAACTATTTCTTCGGCTTCAATTTCTTCACCGAATAAGTTAATCATCAGCCAGCCTCCGCCATGAACTCTGTTATCGCAGCTAGTGCGTTGAGTTCGCGGTTAGGTACGATACCATGGTACTTCTGATATTCACCCAATTTAAGGATCATCAAAGGCATCAGGCTTGGATCAAGACGCTTCTCTGACTCTTTATACATCATGTTAAAGAAACTGTCAACTGAGTTATCAGTAACCCATTGCTTGGCCACCACAAAGTCCTTATCGATGATCGCTTTGAATAGAACGTCAACATTTGTCTTCATTGCGTCCATTATACCATCATCAATACAACCGTTTTGATTTGAGTATGCCTGAAGCTCATTCAAAATTTTACGGTTATCTGGGAAGTATTTCAGAACAGTTTCTTTCAATGCTTCAATTTCGAAAGACACACCTTCTTCCTTCAAAATGGCAGCACAACGACGAGCGAACTGCTGAACAAGCACATTCAGTTCAGTCTTGTCGAATTTGTAATCAATGGTAGCACAACGAGAATGTAGTGGCTCTATGATTTTATCAGGGTAATTGCACGTCAGGATGAAGCGACAACCACGAGCATACTTTTCCATGGCGTTACGCAATGCAGGCTGCAAGCGCCAGTCCATGCCATCAGCCTCATCTATAATGATGACCTTTGGTTGCTCATTACCATTAAGGCTAGTGGTGTGTGCGAAGTCAGCCACGTTCTGACGTAGCTCTTCTAGGTTCAATGAACCGTCTGAGCCATTATACATGATGAAATCGGCATCAAGCTCATTACAAAGTGCCTTTGCAAGAGTTGTCTTACCTGTACCAGCTGGTCCAGATATGAGGAGGTGGTTGATGTTACCAGCTTTGACCATGTTGTTTGCTTGATCTTTAACTGATTGTGGTAGAATGCAATCATCGATAGTTGATGGACGGTGCTTTTCTACCCATAGTAGTTGTTCAACTTGCATGTTATTTCCTCTTAAATGATATTTGATTCATGGAACGTTTTAATCGTTCCGCCTTTTACCAGCTTACCGAAACCTTGAGACGTACTGTTTCGTTAAGCTTTTTCATAATTTAGAACCTTTAATAAAGGGGGTTAACCGTTAACCCCATAACAACCATTATACTCTAATTGAACGAGAAGTAAAGCTTTTTAATAAATAATTACAGCTCAAGTGTACCGCGAGTCAGTAGCCACGCTTTCTGGTTTTCAGTTGGTTCTCCAACAGTCACCTTCATCGTACAACCTTTAGGGAAGTCGCCATTCTTTGAAGTTGACCATTTCACGTCAACACCATCAACCTCAATAACTAGACCTTGACGACGTCCGCTACCTGTCGAAGTAGTTTCTTCAGAAACCATATTATGTATAATCTTCTCGCTCTTAAGTAGATCGATTATCTCATTCTGGTAGATAGTCTTGGACATACCCTCTTCACGTGTGCGGAACATCTCAGTACCGTTTACTCGGTAAACTGTCACACCGCGAGCAGTCGGGTTTTGGATGCGACTCACGACCATTGAGAACATTCCAGTTAGTGGGATTGTTGGGATGATTGTGTATTCGTCACAAGTTGTAACATCAACGAAAACTGGAACTTTAGGAGCCTCAGATTCGTTAAGACCGTGGATTGCCACAATTTGGTGAGCGCGAGCAAGAATGCGCTTCTCGGCATTCGCACGACTTGAGAATCTCTTAACTGTTGGGAGATCATCACCGCCCATCGTATTGAAATCAATAGCAAGCTTAGGAAGTGTGTTTAGATCAGAGATTGCATTATCTTTAACGTAAGAGCGAGCAAGTTCGATAGCGAAAGGAGAAGTCATAATAGTTACCTTTAATAAAGGGGGTTAACCGTTAACCCCATAACAACCATTATACTCTTATTAGCGGAGAAGTAAAGCTTTTTAGCTAAGTTTTTATGTAAAAAAGGCTCCTTTCGGAGCCTCTTTATTAGGTTGAAGTTTAGAACTCTTCTTCAACGAACGCGGATAGACGAGAACGTTGGCCGCCATCCAACTGAATCACTTGGGCATGTTCAAAGCCCTTCAGTTTGTTCATTGCGTATGTTAGACCTGATGACCGATCGCTAACCGCTGAGTTATCAATTTGGTCCAAGTTACCTAACACAATCACCTTACAATATTCACCAGCCCTTGTCAGTGCTGTCTTCATCTGACCACTCGTGAGGTTTTGAGCTTCATCAATTACCAGAACACGGTGATTGATTGAGCGACCTCTGAAGAACAACATAGCTTTGAGTTTGATGAAGGGTTCTTCACCCATTATTGCATTTGCTGGGAAAAACTTCTCGTTCTTGGAAGCTCGCCCGATAACTTCCATGTTATCAAACACAGCACCAAGCCAAGGAGCCATCTTCTCAGACTCATCACCTGGAAGGAAACCGATCTGTTCAAAACTGCTGTCATTTGAACGAGTGAAGATTATCTCTTCCATTCGATTTCCGGTCTTCTTACCTTTGACCAGCTCAGTGGCACCCGCCATGGCAATTAATGTCTTACCGGAGCCAGCTGGTCCATCAACAACCACAATATCAATATCTTTATCAAGAATTGAATCAAGCATGATTGATTGCTTAATGTTACGTGGTGTTATACTTGATGCTGAACGCTTAGTGAATTGATTGATGTTCTGAAATTCAAATACAGAAATTTGATTCTCATTGTCAATGAAGCGCAATACCGCTAAGAATGTGCAACTTTCATCAACAATCCATGTGTTGATATGGTCAATCATGGTCGGAATTTCACTATTGTGAATCTCAGTCAAGCCACAACTTTTCGCATGTATCTTATCCGTTGGAATATTGTTTAACCAATCATCGCTAACGGTAACGACACCCGACGGTAAAAGATCGGCATCAACCACGATAATGTCATTGCGATACTCTTGAGCAATGCAACCAGAAGTTTTTGCCTTCAAACGCATGTTGATATCGTTTGAGATCAAGATGACTTCTGAATCATCATTGGCTTCAGTTAGTGCGATAGTTGTATTTATGATCTTATCATCATTACTTGTACCTTCAATCGGCACATTAGGAACATAGTCGGGTAGGAGGAACAGCTTACCTGTGTCATGTTCGACGCCTTTAATTGGATCTCCATCACCAATTATACGATTCAGAACTCGAACTGCAGCTCGAGCATCACGAGAAAGGTCATTCTTTCTCATTTTCTGATCGTCAAGTTCTTGCAATACAGCCATTGGTACCACAACCTCATGACCGTCGAAACCGTATGGTGCGTTGGGATCATTAAGAAGAACATTTGTATCAAGCACGAAAATTTTAGACATAGTATTTTCCTTTGGGGATGTTTGTGTGGAGGTGGTTCTACACTTTAGGTTTCTGGCTAGAACTCATACTCAGATAAGTCCACACCAGACATGTCACCATCAATCTGGCCAACGCGATAGTTTCCATTATCACGCTCTTGTGGAGCCACTTGAACCATTGATGGATTTAGATAGAACTCAACCCACGGTAGAGGGTGTTCAGACATAGGTTTGTTGTATTTCATACCAACAGCGGCAAATGCGCCAGTCGCTAGATAGTCCACATATTCCTTCATGAGGACTGCGTTCAAACCAACCATCTTACGACCTTCACTGAATAGGTAGTCAGCCCACTTGTATTCAGCACCAACGATTTCATACATAACTTCTTCGAAGAATGGAACCAGTTCATCAAAGATAGGTGCAAATTCTTCATCACGTTTTAGCGTGTTAAGAATTTCCATTGTGAATCGAGTATGGAGTGCTTCATCTTTAGCGATCAGTTTGAGAAGGTCAGCCGTACCCGACATAACTTTCTCATCAGCCAATTTGAAAGTACACGCAAATGATGCGAAAAACTGAATTGACTCTAATGCGTAAAGTGAGGCGAACGCCTTAACTAGCTGCTTCTTACAAGCATATTTGAAGATTTCTTCCGCATCATCATCCATATCAATATCAGAATTTGAGATGATACATGCTTCGTAGTGTGTGATGGAGTTCAACTCAATCAGAGTGTGAAGAGCCGCCAACTGACTCAGCTTATCGAATTCGCGAGTTATTGCTTCAAGGCGATCCATTGATTGCTCTAAGTTGGCCACTTTATTACGGATTCGTTCTGGATCAGGGAAGATTGAACGAATAATGTGTTGATATGTACGGCTATGAATCTGCTCAAAATACTGCCATTGGTTTATGAGTTCTTCTAGCTCGGGGTTTGTTACAAACGGCATGATTGCCATAATAGGAGCTCGGCCAGCAATTGAATCGCCGTGTGATTGCCAAGCAAGGTTCAGAACCGCGATATCCTGAATGTTTACAGGTAACGTTGGCCATTGCATTTGGTCGGATGACAGGTCAGTTTCTGTCTCAATCCAATATTGCGCTCGTTGAGTTAGAGCCAGATTCTCAATCTCGGGAAACGTGGTGTCAACCATATCATGTAGGCTCATACCTTGACCCAAAAAGAGGGGGTATTTTGGAGTCTCACCATTAGTGTATTGACGGCTCTTATTAAATAGTACTGACATCTTCTAGTCCTCGTATGGTTTGAATGTGGGTGGGTGGGGAATGACCCCACCGTTTAAGTTGGATTATGAGTACCAAGCTGGAACAAAATCAAATTCTACTTTGAGTGGCTTGGCGCGAGATTTCCATTCTTGGAATTTATCACAAAGATATGCTTGGTATGCTTTACACACACCTACGACTGATGACATGGCAATGAATTCTTCACCAGCGGCTACAGGAGGTCTGACGAATCCATTTTCTGGGATAGACTTAGGAGCGGCTGCGATGATATCTAGAATACCTTCAGTTTTGTGGCTTCGGCCAGTGCGCGTTGAGTATAGTTCGCACAATTTCTTAGCGCATTCCCACACCCAAATGTAGTGGTCGTATGATTGGCGAACCCAGATTGCGCTAGGGTGGTTAACATGGGTGTGAGCGTAAACGACTTTGTCAACTAACCAGCGACGTCCAAAACGAAACTCGAATGTGTCACTAGGTAGTTCGTACCAGTCTACTTGCTTACACTTAACTTTTTTGATTTTCGTACCGTCTTCAAGTTTGATGTTGTAGACGCGCTTGACCCAAACCTTACAAAGTGAACCTTCGTATAAGCGAATTGCTGTGGAAAGTAATTGGGTATATTCAACAATCATTTTGACTTGGTGGATACGAACATGCTCATTAGCAGCTTGACTAGGACAATCGTTAGTGTAAAATACGTTCATTTTTAACCTCTAATAAAATAAAACTGTAAGGGCTAACCCTTAACCCTATATCAACCATTATACTCTTATTTTACGAGAAGTAAAGCTTTTTTATTTGGTAAAATGCAAAAAAGGCTCCCAAACGGGAGCCTAATTTAAATGGCTATGTTAAAGCGTACAGGTGTCGCAGTTTTGACCTTTATTAGAGGCTGAACCACCATTATCACCTTCAGTGTTGAAGTAGTAGAATGTCTTCAGACCTGCTTTACAAGCGAACATGAAGTCTTGAAGTAACTCACCCATTGGAAGTTTAGCTCCAGGATATTTGTTGTAATCATATTCAACGTTGTAACTGATACTTTGGCCAATGAACTTCTGAAGAACTGCCATTGATTTGATTTTATCTTTCGGACTGATATCAAATGCGTACTGGTAGTCGAACTGAAGTTCAGCGTAATCAGGAACGATCTGAGGAATGTCACCTTGGCGACTAGCCTTGATCATTAACCAGTTACGAGGTGGCTCGATACCGTTGGTTGCACCGATAGTCACTGAGCTCGATTCACTAGGCATGTAAGCCTCAAGAACTGAGTTGCGCATACCGAATTCAGCCATATCAGAACGTAGAGCATCCCAATCATATTTCAGATCAGCATCATGGAAAGATTCAACGATAGGTAGAGCCGATTCATGAGGGAAGATACCTTCAGAATATGTCGTACGATCAAAGCCCTCACAAGCGCCCTGCTCAGCAGCAAGTTGGATTGATGCTTTGTGTAAGAAGTAGCTCATACGCTCAGCTTGCTCATGCATAAATGTGCGACCTTCATTTGAATCGTAACCTAAGCCTTGTTGAGCCAAAGCGTGAGCAAGGTTAATCATACCGACACCAACAGAACGACGATAGTTAGCTGAAGCTTTCATTGAAGGGAACGAGTAAACCTGCATACTGATCACATTATCAATCAACTTCAGAAGAAGGTACGCCACACGAGCATACTCAGCATCAGAAGAAATTCGGTTGATCACGATACCACCAAGGTTACAAAGAGCAACTTCACCATCAACTTCCGGATCAAACGTGTCACTGTAAACGTCCATTATGTGTTGGTGAGGGTGAGTCGGAAGAAGTATTTCTTGACACAGGTTTGAACTGCGGATAGAATCCTTAAACGTTGAGCGACGGTTAGCCTCATCAACACGAACACAATAAATGCGACCAGTATCAGCACGCTGTTGAATGAACAGACTAAATAGTTCTCTTGCGTCAACCCACTTCACTGGAGAAATGAAACCGTCACGAGTCTTGATGACTTTCTCATCTTTCCATTTATCAACAGCAGTTTCGTAAGCTTCGATGAAGCCATCTACATCTTTGGTGTAGAATAGTTGGTGAGCCTTCTTCGCATAGTACGGGCTGATTAGAGCGATCTGTTCACCGCGAGCCAGTTTACCTAGGAAGTAGTTGCTGATCGCAAGTGAGTAGTCCATTGTGTCAATACGCTTATCATCAGAAACGCGCTGAGAACGTAGACGAAGAAGAGTCATCACTTCAGGATCAAACACAGGGAACTGCATTGTAGCCGAACCACCACGAGCTTGTTGTGTATTAGCTTTGATTGAACGGTCAAGCCATTTGTAGTATGGAAGTTTACCTTGGTGCTCAATCATACCACCCTTAACAGGCTCAAGAATACCACGAGTCTCAAAATCGAGACCGATACCAGCACGGTTCGCCACCATCTTATAAGCAACGTGCTCAGCAGCATCCATTGAGTCAACTGAGTCACCACCAGCAATAATACAACAAGAAGCAAAGCCCTTCAGTGGAGAGCGAAGACCTAGGAGTACGGGAGTTGGAATGTTAATCTGAAGCTTACTCAGCGAGTGGTACAGATCAATCACATCATCAAGGGGAGAATTGTTGGTCATACCCGCCATAGCCAGACCCATGTAGAGCATTTGTGGGCTCTCATAAATCTCACCAGAAACTTGGTTATTCATCAGATACTTATCACCCATCTGACGAAGACCTGAGTATGGGAACAGCTTATCACGGTCATGATCAATTACACCATTGAGTACCTTTAGTTTGTACTCATCAAAATGCATATCTTCCCATAAACCACGCTCAACCATATCGTGGTAAAAATCACTAAATTTTGGTGGTTGGAAGGTTCCGAATACAGATTTACGTAGATTGGCTAGGTAAAGTTTTGCTGCAGGCTTTTCGTACTCAGAATTAGTTTGAATTAGACTAACGCACGCATTGATTAGGGCTTGTTGCCAATCAGCAGAAGTCATTCCATCGTAGCCAGCTTTGATTGCTTTGGATAGAATTAGAGACCATGAAACGCCAATAGCACCCTCACAGCTCCACTCTGCCCAGCCATTTGCCTTATCTGCATCCCATGGAACTACTTTACCATTGCGTTTTGTAATTGTTTCAATCATGATTTCACCTTTGTGGAGGGCACATTCCGTGCCCATTTATTGTTAGTGATGGTTTGTTGTGTTGTTTCGTGGAACTAAACTGATGTCATACCATCAAGTCTTAAGACCATTCAGTGAAGGAGTTGCCTTCTTACTACCCAATACAGAAATGTCTAATGTTTCCATTGACATCGCTTGATTGGACTGTTTTATTTGAGATTTATTGACGCCATCCGAAGCTTCTTTCTTCAGATCATACAACCTCATTTTGGCTCGCTCAATCCCCACCATAAATTTACGGTAGTAATTGACATCGCCATAACGGTTCTTGATTTGAACCATCATAATCTTATTGACCGCCTCCCACTCTTCAGTCGATATGATACCGATAAGAAGGTCAAGAGTAGCAGCCAAGCCGTGTGATTCAGACACATCCTCAAAACTCAAATCAGTCGAAGATTGTCCACCACGGTTTGTCTGTGTTGCCGTGATAATAGGCAAATCAAACTCAACCGCAAGCGCACGAAGTTCTTCAGCAATATTCTTAATCTTTGTGTAAGAATTATCGCTAGCATTACCGCGATTAGTTGCACAGATGTTGAGGTAATCTATGAACACGTAATCGAATTCAACACCCTTCTTATTCTTTGCTTCAATAAGCAAATTTCGGAAGTGGCCAGCATGAGCTGACGACGTTGGGTATTGTTTGAATACACAAGTACCACCCTTTGCCTTCATCTTGTTGATGTAGTGCTGTTGCTTAACCGTGAATTCCGACTTACTCAACTTCTTCATTTGGTTAAGTGGAACGTCCATCAAGTTAGCCTCAAGACGCTCAGCCAGACGAAGTTCTGCCATTTCAAGTGAAATGTATAGAACCTTGTTACCAGCAAGCGCAGCTTTGGCCGCAATATCACACATCATCAGAGATTTACCGACACCAGTACCAGCAAGGAAACAGTTAAGTGTACCGGAAGGGACACCACCGTTAGTCACTAAGTCAAGCATCTCCAAAAATAGACTTTTACGGTCTTCGTCTGACGTGTACATATCATAACGAAGATGACAGTCTTCAACTAGATCGTGCCCCACTGAGTTATCAAAGTGGAACGAAATAGCTTCTTGGAAAATATTGGCGTATGAATCAACTTCACCACCTTCCTCAAAGTCACCATAAGTCTTTTCAAACGCAAGCGAAACGCGACGTCTACGGATAAATTTCTCAGTATATTTCTCAAGCCACTCTTGTGACTCGATCATATATGCATCCTTTCCGAGGACGTCATTCACAATATGCTTATCTAACGAATTGACGTTAGGTAAGTCTTTCAGCATTACTACCGTCTCTTTGGCAGACGGAGCTTTACTATAAGTGGCATGATATTCAGATACCACACCACATATTGCACGCTCAGTATCATTAGCGAAAAACTCAACATCCAAATATGGAGCTACCTTAGCAGCATAATGTTGGTTTCGAACTACATTTGCAAGAACTATGGACGACATTTCCGCATCAGCGACAAATGACATACAATTGCTCCTAGTCTAGTTCAGGTAATTCATCAGCTTCCATATCAGCGCTTGACGCACCACCAAGACAATACTTGGATTCGATATGCTTAATGAAATCAGGGTGAGACATTAATCGTTTGAACCAATCATGTTGATTATAAATGTCACGCTTACGAATTGAAGTCTCAGACATTGCGCCAGTATCAAAGTCCATTAGCTTACACCAAGCACCAATCTTAGCCATGCCGATTTCAACCGCTTCTTCAAGAAGACCTGAATATGGGTTGATACCTTCTTCAAATGTTGAGTGGATGAAGATCTTGGTCTTTTCTTTACACTCACGAGACTTATCGATATTGAGAACGAACCAATAACCTTTTAGGTCGGAAGCTGTACCATCTTGTTGACGACCAATGATCCACACATCATCAGCTGCAAGATACACTTTCTTACCACCTGACACGTTGTAAGTACCTTTACCATCCATTGACGTGTAACCGTGGTTAATGATAACCGCAGGAATGTCATTGAATGCAATGTATGGTGTCCAAATACGGAACAGTGAGTTCAGCTCACGAGCACGCGTCATATCAGCAGCTGAGTTTTCTTCTTCAGCGTTGCTAACTTCTTTGGTTGAAGGAAGCATACCGATTGAGTCAACCATGATCATCATCGGAACACCTTCTTCTTGAAGCATCTTCAGTTGAGAAACTGAGTCAAACTTCAACTCTTCAATATTGAAGATAGGCGTGTGAAGGATGCGCGACATGTCCATGTTACGTAGTTTGAAGTATTTGATTGGAGCACCTTTCTCTGAATCATAAAACAGGATAACGCCATCAGGATGCTTCTCTTGGAAACCCTTTGCCACTTCCAACATGAATCCCGTTTTAAAATGTTTTGATTCACCACAAATCATCAATAATCCAGGAGACATACCAACATCAGTCTTACCTGATAGTGCCACATTCATCATTGGGATTTGTAACGGAAATGAACCGTCATCACCGCTGTAGAATTTGGATTCTGACAACGCAGCCGCCATCGGTGATTTGCTGTTCTTTTTCAAACGCGCCATAATATCTGACATAGCTATTCCTCAGTTGTTTGTGTTTCCAAATCATCTAGAGATTTGAATTCGGTTTTATCTTTAAAATTATCAAGCATCCAATTCATGTTACCTTTGGATAATTCACCATAAATAGTGATATCGCCAGCATCACGGAACTGCTTGGTTTTGGTGCTATTATATTCCACTGGGGCGGCACCATTGAATGATACCATCACAGCAGGTTTACGAGCACGTGTAACCTTCTTAGGTTCTTCCTTAGTCTCGACAGAACTAACAACGTTGAATTGTATGCCAGTTCCTCGGATATCTGAAGGAGTTTCCATTTCCCTTTCGAAGACTTCCCATCCTTTATCGGTCAGGTTCAAAGATCCATTCTTACCTGAAGAGCCTGTGATTAACCCTTCCTTCTTAAGATTGGTGTAAGACTGCATAACTTGACCCCACGTCTTCTCAAACGCTTTATCAAATTCCCATAAAGAGATATCTGAATCATCACCCTTAGTTGAATTTTGTCCGATATAGCGGAGAATTAGAGATTCATGATTAGTCATTGTTTTAAGCCTTTTTAAGAAGGGAAGTTGTTAACCTTAACACTTTACCCTATAACAGTCATTATACTCTTATTTTACGAGAAGTAAAGCGTTTTATTAAAGTTTAAAGGTCACCCGAAAGTGACCAATAGTTTATGCGAAGAAGAAATCACTTTCTCTAACTTCTGACGCTTGAAGATCGCCCATCTCAAAGAAATCCGTGTAGTGAGGTAGGTTGGCTGCAGCTTCGTATTCACCATTTTCTCGTAAGAAGTCGACCCATTGATCGAACCACTTCTGCGGCCAGTTCTGTTCGTAGATGTCAACCCACGCTTCCTTAGCCTCATGAAGAAGGGTTGCTGCATCATCAGGAGCTGAACCGAAAGAATCGTGAACCATAGCAAAATCTTCAATACCAACATCCTCACAACGATTGGTCGTAATGGATAGATGGCTAGCATCACATGAGTGTGTTATGTTAGGTGAGCTTGAGCTCTCCATCTTAGCTTTGTTGATTTTGTTTGTATGGGTCAACATCTGGTAGTTCGTGTGCTTACCGTTGAATCTGATGTTAATATTCTTACGCTTCAGAATCTTCGGAGATTGTATGCATTGCATTCCGGCTGGGTTATCCCAAATCAACGGTAGGTTCACGGATGCTATGATACCAGCACAAGTTTGAACCCATTCCATGAATGCCATTGGACCCTTCAGCGATTCATCCATATTATCCCAAATACGTTCACCCATCCAGTTACCCGATTTAAATGGGTCACTGAAGTGATCTTCCTTACCACTATCAATGATGAACTCTTGGATACCCTCTTTTATGCCGTACAATTTCGCACCATATGAACGAGTCATAACTGGTGTCTTAGTAATTTTACGGTCAAGAAGATTCGATGATAACCACTCAACGCCAAACGGACTACCGACGCCACGCAAATCGCTAATCACACCATCACAAACATAACCATAAACATCACCACGCTTCTTAGTCTTAATTAGACCAACGTGGGGAGCAACAATACGGTCTCGTGTGATAGCAGCCAAGTTTTGAACGCCATTACACAAACCATCAAGTTGAACGTGGGTATTGATGAATGCTTGAGGGTTATCCAACCACTTCACATATTCAACAGCAGCCGCATAACCTTGGAATGGCTTATCCCAACCATGCCACAATTGACATTTGATAGGGTCTTTCACAACATCACGAAGAAGTTGCTCATTCGCTATAGTCCAAGCCACACGCTCATCAAGCTCAAGCTTATCATGACCGACAAGGTTGGCCATATTGATCATCATCCATCGAGCACCATCTAACGTTTTGACCTGTGTTGGTTTGAATTTGATCAAGCCTTTCTGATGGTCTGACCCCTGTGTATTTAGACCCGTCATACATTTATTGTAAATGCGCATACGAGAATCTAAGTCATGCGGAAAGAATATCTCAGGATAATCCTTGAACATTCTAGCCTGTTCAACTGAAGAACATCTCGATAGAATATTTGATACTCTACCTTGGCGCTTCTTCTTATTCAGTCGAACCTTTCGGCTCCACTTTCGGTGAATCTTTTTCTGGTCTTCGCTCATATCCGCATATTTGACATTAGGAAATGGCGCATTCTCATCATCAGGAACTGACGCTGGGAATGCCTTCTTCAAAGATTCTGGACCATCTTCACCATATTGGTCAAAAAGGTTTAGTACATCAAGATTTACAGACCATGGTGTGCTTTGAATTGCGTTCATACCCTTTGCAATGTTCGCATTTATATTAGCATCTTCACCAACGTTCCTCTTCTTGATAGCATTAACCTTCAGTTGATCGCTATAGAAACCGCCATTATTACCCGTACTATCCCAATACTCAGGACGGTAGATCATCGGATAGATAACGTTGTTCATCATGGCAATGTTCTGGAGCTTACTTTCATATTTGACGCGAAACTCTTCAGAGAGACCAACTAACCACTCCATGTGTTTAGAATCTGTATCAAAGAAATCTTTTCTGAATGTCAAAATATCAGTGAAGTTATCCTGAGCCAGTTGCAGAAGAACAAGAGAAACCTTACCACACTCAAACACACTCAACGCATCATCACCAACAATATTCGAATGAATTGTGTTACCAATTTGTGTGGATATGTTAACGACCTTAAGATCACCATTCGCCATGTTAGTCATCAGTGAGCGCATAACAATGAATGACAATTGATCAGGAGTTGCCGGAAGATATTCAAAACCAGTCTTGGTGTTCTTCTTGTTGATATAAAATCTCGCGTCACTGATCTTCATTAGCAGTGGTTTGTGCCCACTCTTATAGTTGACGCGCTCTTTTGCGGTGGCACTCTTGATTGCGCCTGTTAAACGCTCAATCATTTTCTCAAGAGTCTTTACCAGTGGACTATTGAAGTCATCGCTGGCTTCAACCGTCTCAAGGAATTTCTCAGTACCTAGCCGCATCATATCATCTTCAAGTTGTATTTGATCATCATATGTCGACATGTCTATTTACCTTTAATTCTTGGTTGAATGTGGCACCATGCGTCAGCCAGAGTTTTGAGTTCAGGAAGAGGTCTCTCATCATGAAGACAATCCACAAATTCAATCTTACGTAAATCAGTGGGTACTGTGCTAGTGAAGTGTATCTCATTTGTCACATTTTCGGGGATCTCTTCACCATCGAAAAACTCGTCAGAAAGTGAATGAATAGCATCCATAGTTGAATGCCCCTCAACCAAAAAGTCGTTAATAAATTCTTCAGAAAAAGCCATATAAATATCCTGTGGGGTTTCCTATTAGCCTTCTATTGGGAAAGGGAAACCGCATGTTTTATGTCAAAAAATTAACAAGAATGTTTTAGTGAACCTTGGGAAATTGCCTTACGGTCACCGAATGAAATAGGCTTAGGAAGACGTTCAACGCGAACGGTGAAACAATCCAAGCCTATGAATAAGAATAGATTTCCAGAGTAATGGTCGGAAAAATCGCCCATCCATAAAGCGCCTGTATTATCCATGCGCTTCACGCCCTTACCAGTGGCAGTTTTACTCAAACCATACCATATTTTGGTGGTACGTTTTATGTCTCCGGTGAGGCGACTGTTGCGACTCAATTCTCTAGCATTTATCGTGTTAGCTTGCTCAATAAAGAAATCCTGAATGTGATCGTGCATTTCTTCTGAGTGTACATCATCGTCAAGCTTTTGAGCCTTTCTATATTCTTTGAAATTGGTTACATCATTATCTAGATCACACCATAGATTATGTTGTAGAATATCAACGAATTCGCCAGCCTCTATTTGACCCACTTTCCGATTCAGAGAAAACTCTATCAGAAATCTGTGTGGTTTTCGCTTGGCGCCATTATCGTACACCCTCACTCGGATGTCTTGAATTATATCACGGTATCCGGTGATTATGCCGTTGAAAGTCATATATTCCATACTTTTACCTTTGGTTATCTCACCAGTACTTTTGTCAATTTTATTTCTGGGTTGATCAAAAATTGAAAATAACCCAGTTTGAAGCAGAGCATGCTTAGTTTTGAAGCGCGACGGCTGGTCAAAAATGCTCATAACGCGCTCCTCCTGTTAAACGTCGTTATCACATTACACTCTAGATCTTATAAGTTGAAGTATGGACCTCGAACCCAAGATGGATCAGCCTTACCGAATGTTGTAATACAGTACAAGTTCTCTTCAGCCCAAACCACCGCAATACATTCAATTGGAATGAATACGCGATGCTCTTTACCACCACTAATCAATGTGAATGACATCCCAGATTCACCATTATGAAAGTGTTTTACTGTTGGACCACTCAAACATAGCCTAGCTCTGTGTGGATTCTGGAAAATGAAATCTGGTCCAATAAAGCCTTTACTGTGTACGAACATCACATTCACAGACCCGCCCAGTTCATCTATGATGTCTATTGTTGAATTGATCAATCTCATTTTGATGTGTTGTTTGGAAATATTATGCATCTCCCCTGCTCCTCTTACAAGTCTCAATGAAGTTCTCTAGGATTGCAGAAGAACCACCTAAAGTTGTTTTTGAGATGTTTGTTGAGATGTTTATGATTTCGCCATTACATGAAGAGTTTAGTGTGATGTAAGGTGTATTGGTCCAATCCACTAAACGAATATAGAAAAACGAACCATGGAGGAGATAGATCACACTGTCAGGCGTATCATCTTTCAGTTCAGCATTGTGGTGTTCTAGAATGGTTCTAAACGCATCAGCGTACTCATTCAGTCTATCAACACCCTTCAAATTACCAGATATTCTCATTACGTTGCAACCTCTACAGTAAGGGAAGACACTAACCCTAGCACTTTACCCTATAACATCCATTATACTCTTATTTTACGAGAAGTAAAGCGTTTTAGTTAAGTTTTAATGCAAAAAGAGTTCCCTCCTTGGAACTCTTTATTTCCTCTCTCGATAACCCATATTAATGAGGTTTGACAAGACGAGGTTATATTTACTCACTAGCACTATTTCCCACGCACCTTTGTGTTTAGCCCAAGGCTTTTCACCACGTTTATGGAGTAGAACGAAACCGTGAAACTGTGAATTAGATAATCTGAATTCACCATTCAGATCATCGTCTTCTTGTTCTGTTATTTCGAATGTGTAGCTCCCGTCAGTATAACATCCGACATTAGTTACGGTAATGTCCAGCAACTCCTGTACAGAATCTAATAGTCTCTTCATAAATCACCCTGATTCAAGTTCAAACATAAGTTCGTTGTATTCATCAAGTGTTATTTGTCCATTTTCGTATGCGTATTCTAACATTGACTGTGACATAAATAACCCCTAGAATGAGTATTGTACACCCAGTGACGCAGAGAAGTCAGAGTTCTCAACAACACCGTAATCGAACACGTCATATCCGATAGAGCCGTAAATGTCAATCCCTTCCCAACCAGTTGTGCCACCAAGCTGAACTGAGTAGTATTTCACATCAACGTCACCCACGCTTTCTGATGTGTCATTGACTGTTGTACTCTCTTTACCTTGAGCGTCAATGGTTGTGATAGTTTGTGAACGTGATAATGTGACATCACCAGTTCCAAAACCGTATTCGCCTTTGATGAACGTTTGAACGCCAGAAAGGTCGAATAGATCGTATGTGATGCCGAATGTGTAGATTTTGTTTTCTGCATCTTTACTATCATGGTAATATTCATCATACGTCTCGGTCTTTTTGACGCGAGTGAATTCCTTTTCTAGATTGGATTCACCAGTCATGTAACCAAATGAGAATGACACATCATCAATCTTTTGGCCAACCGAGAAGTGGGTGAAGCTATCGCCAGTCGCTTTGAATTCAGCGCGAACGAATGTCTCTGCGTTTACTGAAAGTGATGCTGATGCTATAAGTGTTGCTAAAATTAGTCGTTTCATAATATTTTTCCTATTTTAAAGAGGGAAGTCTGTTACCATTAACGCTTTACCCTATAAGACACATTATACTCTTTTTATTGGAAAAGTAAAGCGTTTTTAGTAACTTTTTAAAAATAAAAAAAGGCTCCCCGAAGGAAGCCTTTTAATGTGGTTTTAGAATTGCCTGAAGAACCAACCGATTAATGCAAGAACTGCACAAATTGATAGCGCAATACCTATCACAACCACGGAAAATACTATGAAGCATATGTAAGAGATAAGCATCACGGCAAACTCAGCCCAGCGGCAAATTGTTGATGCTATCCAAAGAATTGTTGCTGCTAACCATTCAATACAATCAAGTGATTTACTTAGCATGGTATACCCTCACACAAGTCAGGTTTTCTATTACATACACGATAAAGCGGTTTCTTTATGCGCTGCCCTTTGATCTTAACGTCAGCGCCTTTATAGCCAACGCGAGTCAATTGGCGCTTGACACCAGTCAACTCATTAATGTATGGGCTATTGATTCCGCGATTGTAAAGAGAAATCAACTTTTCCAATTTGAAATATTCGCAACGGCTATTCATGACATGGAATCGCCCATTATCATTCGGCCATGTTGTCAAATAAAGACCTATGCTGTTAGCAAAAGCATTGAGTTTGTGCCAATGCTTTATGTCTATTCTCAATTTATGTTTTTGCTCAAATGTTTGTTTGCTCATTTCTGATACTCCTTCCAAACTAGCCGTGTATGTCACGGTTCCCTTAATGGTATGTGACGTTATACGTGGCTCTTGGTTGGTGGGCGCTGGATGTATTTGTTTACCATCTATTGTCAAAGTACACACATCCGTGATTGTCACACCATTCACTTCTATTTCTATGCTCATGATATTGGCCTATATGCTATTTCCGATTGTCTGATATCTTCCATTTCCCAGTCATCCGGACAACGCACCAGTAACCCGTCCCGAATGCAATGATCGTTAATTCTCCACACATCATTGTGTAGTGAACCCCTAATCTCGATGTACCGCTTACCTTCGATAGCAACTATTGGAGGGGTGTGCTCCCCAAAATGGATATAAGTATCGTCATGGTCATCACGACCATTCAGAATTTCATCTTCACCAATAACGCACGCCTCTAGAGCCATTTCGCCACTCAAAATATTTCTTGGATCAATCATCACATTCTACCCGAAAAGAGGACTAATGCTACTCTCAGCCAATTCCACATACACATCACCGTGGCATGGTTTAGGCTTACAGAAACATCCTAGTCGTTTGCCTTGAAGAGAGTTGACCCGATCCCTGAATTCAGGGTCGGTATTATACCGATGTATCGCGTACTCTCTATGTTTAGCGATAGACTGGGTTCTACCCAGCCCACCGAATGGATTACCGAAGTAGCCATCGCAACCATGCCCAGCCCTTCCGATGTATACATCATATTCGTCAGTCTTGAGATTCACTACTGTTGTTTGCATGATGTACCGTTCCTGATATAGTTCCGTCTTCTTCGACCAAATAATTAGTCAGTGACGTTGTGTATGGTGAGGTAGCAAAGGCTTCAACCCAAGCATCGAGGTTCTTTTGTTGATCGTCATAACAAATAACCTCTTCAGGCTTGAATTCATGGCGCATATAGTCGACTTTACTTAGACGCCATTGCTTATGACACTCATGGATAATTCGCTTGACATCATCAGGATTATCGATATTTGCCGTTAATGACTGCTCAGCTCGAATATATGCTTTGTTTCTGAAGCAAACATGATCAATTCGATGAACGTCAACGCCAAATTCAACTAACTGATTCAGAGTCATCATCTGATAAATTGAATCATCAGGACGAGCAGAACATAACACAACTGTTGAGTTAGGATCAGCTATAGCTTCTTTCATTCGCTCAACCACAGTCTCAACCGCTGGTTGTTTGGACATGGTAGAAATGAATGTGTCCCAATTGAAGCCTTCGCCAACCCAAGGGTGGTCATAATTATGTACCAGTGTACCATCAAAATCAAAAATGTGTAGCTTCTGTTTTACTTTATCATTCACATTCATCAAGTTTTTCCTTTTCTTCAACAATTACAGTTTCGTGACACTTAGGGCAATCTACAAGATCACCATCTTTAGAATCTTCAGGCATATCCCAACAGATCCAACAACTATGGCATTTAGCCTTCATCATCATTCTCCATGTAATCCACAAATGATCTATAAATGTACAGAAGAAATGCAGGTAACCACATAAGGGCAATCATACCACACATCTTGTGGGTGCCAATGTAGTTGATTGGGAATTTGTGATCAAGTTTACCCGTTCTCATGTATGTTATGAAATCAGGAATGACGATAATCAAGTAGGCGATTACAACTGTAACCAAGTAAATGCCCAAACCGATAAAAATGTTATTTAGGTAATTCATGTTTTCTCTCCACTGCTACGAAACCGCCCTTTCCGTGAACAAGCTTAATGCCAGCCATTTCGAAGTAAGATGCACAAGTTTCAACTTCACCTTCAACCATACTGCCCGCATCACCACAATCATTCAACTGTGATAGTGATGAGTATAGTATCACCAATGTCTTTTCTGCTTCTGTTAGATATATCATTTCAACCCCTTAATCCATGCGATAGATTTGTTACGAGATCTTGAAATACTGAAGTGGGCAATGTTAGCATCGCGCCAGATGTAGATGCTATAGAATACTTCATTTTTGCGTGTGATTGTAACATCCATGGATAATTCAACATCATTACCCAACACTTTCTTAGCAACTTTTGAAAGATAAAGCTTTCGCTTCATCACCGAAATTAAAATATTGTCCATAAGATTATCCTAGTTTATTTCTTCGACAAATGCCCATGCGGCATGATAAACTGAAGCACCTTTATCATCTCGCATACACACTGTATCCACAGGAGCGACAACACGGTAAAGAACAGGTTCGCCACCAACGGAACGGGCAGCACGTCCTGCGTATATCTCAGCCAAACCTTTGTCCGCAGTGAAGAAGACTCTATCAAGGTTCTTCTTACGACCTTGCTCAGACAACACACCACTACACTCAGGCGGAAGAAGCATAGATTCTATACCAGCAGCCGAGCAACTACCGTGGTAGTATGTGGTTGTTTGGCGTTTACAATCTACTGTTATCATTACTGTTACCCTCGTTTTAGAACCTTTGTTAAGGGGTTAACCGCTAACCCCTATAACAATCATTATACTCTTATTTTACGAGAAGTAAAGCTTTTTGTTTAAGTTTTTTATGCTTAGTGATCAAGCCCTTAATACGTTTTAATAAGTTCTTCTGGTCTTTGATACATTCCAAATTGAACTCAGTTTCTTCTGGATCATCGGCTTCATCTTCCAACCATTGCTTGTACCGTTCCAACGAAAGTTCACCATCATACAGTGCATATTTCAGCGCATTCAGTTTGGTGGTGTAGAACCCTTCAGGTAGGCGTTCAGCCTCGAGTCGAAACTGCATTTTGTACATCTGTCTGATGCCACCATACCACTTTCCTGCTTTGCTATCGAACGTTTCATCATTCTTGACAGCTATGTTGACACGCTTACTGAAATCAACACGAGTACGCCAATTGGGTATTCTAGGAAGTTGTATAGTCCGAACATGCCACTCATCAACGTGTATCTTTCTGTCACCGCACACCATGACTTTGTACAGAACTTTACCCACAAAGAGTTTGGGAGTCTTTTGACGCTTCATTAAACTATACCTCCGAACATATTCAATGTTCTTTCAAAATGGAATTCTTCAACCAATTCACCTAGAGCGCGAGCCTGATTGATGCTATCGCGACTGGGTTTGGCAAACATGTCTGTTAGGACTGTGTCTTTAGGTAGAGACAATAGAACATCAACCAAATTGGGGTTCTGAAGGAGGTATTGACGCCAAAGTTCCTTATAGAGTTGCCATTGCCGTTCTATGGTCATCTCATTGATAGGCGGTTTACCTTTGCCCTCTTTTATGGAACCATACCCTTTGATTGTGCATTGATACCAAGCTTCGATACATTGACCTCGACCATCAATACACACCCAAGCGTAAAATGCAGAGAATCTTCTATCACCGTAAGAAGAGCATTCATAACCATTAATGTGTTCAACCGCCCATCTCATTTTCCATCCCTCTTAATATGTCGAATGTGATATTGGTGAGTTCAATATTACTATTTATCCATTCATAAATACTCTCATCGGTCATACCATTCATGGCAGTTTGCATATCAATCGGAAATAAATCGAAAGGTATTGTCCAAGTGCGTTGTAGTGTGCCAATGTTTATTGAACGTTGTGTATACAAATCAAGCACTTTAGTGTTTGAGTCAACCAATGCGACCCTGATGGCGGCAACATGAAGGAATAGATCTGTTGCATAATTAATTTCTATTGTTTTGGTGTGTAACACCGTTTTATTGAAGCGTATCATTATTGTTCTCCCACGATTGATATACCACAATCACAAAAAGTATCACCACACTCGAAACATAACTCTTCAGACATTTCCAACGCGGCAAAGGCTACGACAGCATCAGAAACGTCATCACCTAACATATCCGATGCAATATTTAAATGGTTCAAGTCCATATCAATCACCTGTATCAACTGAAACAATGAAGCACCAATGGGTTTCCAATATCGAAGTCTTATGAGTGATGCGATCCTCTAAAGCCTTCATGGTCAGGATGGTGTAGCTATCGAATAGATAACCATCACAAAACCCTTCCATGTATTCGACGGAACGAAATTCACGCTTCAGAAGTTTATCAACATCTTCACGCTTCCCTGATGTCTTTCTCGAGTCCACCATTATCGCAAAATTAGCCATTTCTAATACCTCTTCTAATTTCTGATGCGCAAGTACCACACTTTGCTCGTTTAGGTTCTGTTGCAGTTTCATTCTTAGCCAATTCACTCGGGACATAACGGTACTCTTCATGTCCACATTCTAGAGTTAGTTCCCACCACCAAGAGCGTGTACTACGAACAAAACCAGTGCACCCACAACATAGGGATGCCTCAACCACTTTACGCATCATCTTGAATATCCTCCAATCGAGTTATCTTATGGAAGTCTGTCTCCACCGACTGGCCAACTTCTAGTGTTAGTACGTGCCCATTCCAGAACCATCGATCATCCATGGTAGATCCCTTTACGGTTTTCTCTGATGTCAACCATTTCGGCGCATCATTCTCAGTGAATGTTTTCGCCTCAGAATCTTCCGGCCAGAATAGTGACACCATTTTGAAGCGCATCATAGTAGAGTCCTCACAAGAACCTCAATGAATGCTGTTTTGCCCCAATAACCATGATAGTCACCGTTATGGAACACTGCAGGACGATTCCAACGATTCAGAGTTTTCCAGATACCATTACCTATTGGGCTGTTGGTCTCCACAATCTCCTTCACATTCCAGTTTTCACCCACTCTTTCTTCCATGACGATGCGAAGCTTTCCTGAGCCATTACCGCTTAGGGTGATTCTGCGCTTCCATTTGTATTCATTAACTACCATGATATGCTCCTAAGATAAATGATATTGTGACCACAACGACAACAATTGCGGGAACGAATAAATGCCAAGTTGGTTGTTTGCTATTGAACATTAGTCTTCCTCATGACCTAAAGCGTGATATATGCCCACCATTATCCAAAATATGAGCCAAATACAAGTGGAAACGAGAAATGATGAGATTATCATATCAGTCTGAGAGATTACCACCTCAGAATCGATTATCTTTGCATCCCATAACCACCAGAAAACTGCGGTATATTCTAACCAAAGAAATATAGCAGCCAAAAATGTCTTTTGCTTTTTATTCATACTTTCAATCCTATTTTGAGTATCGTTTCTGTATTGGGCAAAGTGCTTGCATTGGACAAGAATCACAATATTCAACGTAATCGTCCCCTTGATATTCCTCTGGCTCATCATAGTCTATTTGTTGTTTGATGGCGTCACGCTTCTTTTGGTTTGAGTGACGTCGCCAACAATTGGGGCAACCCCATGGCGTAGGTTCCGCCAGATCCTCATTCCACCATCCGCGCACTGGAATGGTGCAAGCCAATTTAACGCAATGGTCAGCAATCACATCAATATGGATGCTATTACTGGCGCTCTCCTTCAAATCTTGATATTCTTGTTCTGATAGAATGTATTGCATAATTAAACACCTAGTTCTTTATCACAACAACCATTATACTCTCTTTATTCAAAAAGTAAAGCACTTTTTATGTGTATCTTTTCTATGTGTGTAAAAAAGGGCGATTGCCTAAACAATCACCCTTTGCATTACATTGTGGACAGTAGATCTTTTGTATATTGGAAAGTGTTGGAGAATTCAGAATACCAATCACATACATTCATTGTTAGGTATGCCACCATCAATCCTATAAATATACCAATAAACCATGCCGTTAATGCCAAACCGAGGATCACAATCCCCGTACCAACAACACATGCAACCGTCTTCAGACCTTTGTGCATACTGATTCCTTACCAATAATCATTGGGGTCAATCATAATTATCATCATATTAATACCATTCTATTACTGTTAATGAAAGTTAATTTTACACCATTTACACCTCCTACCGCTACAACATGACATGTCTAATCATAACGGTAGGCATATGTATTATAAAGTATAAATACCCATATGGATATAAAATAGATTTAATATAAATTGCACATCGCTCCAAGCCTACCGTCCATCATTATTCATGTCAATCACTCACTATTTCATTGCATGATTCAGCACAAAATGGTGAACCGCAATATTGACAACCTTCCTCTGGCCAATCTTCTTCCATAGTATTCCCCGATATTTCATTTAGTCCAATAACAAACAATATCCAACCGATCACCACCATCAATGCTAATGACGGTGCCAATAAATCCCAAGGATCATGCCCTTCTATTTCCAACCAAAGTGCAGTAGCAGCGCACATAGAAATGAAAATAATTGAGATTCGCATAACCAGCTTATTATTGACCATAGTTTCCTCTTTATTTGTATTTATTAAACAAAAACAACATCCATTCAACCAAAACCAATGCTGTGATTGTTGCAGCGCCCATCATGATTGTAATTTCCTTAGGATCGTGCCCCTCTGCGTAGTAACCTAAGAAAGTGAATACATACACAGGAATGGCGACTAGTAAGAACAACATCGCATTCTTCATATCAACCACCACCAATTTTGACAATTTTCGACTCACTTAGGGTTTCAGTGAGATCGCCATCAGAGATGCATTGGAATACTTCATCCTTCGACACAGCCGAATGTATCTTCGATGGGTTGCCATTGTAGAACGAATCGTAGAAGAACAAATTCTCACTATCCTCCACTAGAATGCCATACTCAGGACAGTCCACTTCAGGAAAATATTCTGGTTTGTTGCTTATGAAGAATGAGACCTTTCCTGTGCTGAAGTATGTCTTATAACCTTGCCATTCGCAACATTCAGAACATGCAGCATCATTGGCAAATTCATCCCATTTGAGAGTACCAATACTCTGACATTTGCGGCATTTCTTATGAGAAACGTCTACTGATAGATTACCCGCTGATGTAAGCTTCATATTCCCTCCTCACATAGAGAATAGTGATGGTGCTTCGCTAAGAACTGTGAATATAGCTATGACGATCAATATGTCAACTATATCTATCTTTCTCATGCTATGCATCCCATGTGTTAATTAGTACCATGGTTCACCTCTTTAATTCGAAGTCACCAGATTCATACATAGCAGAAGCAATGCACGCAAACGACCATTCACCTTCACTACTGATATCTTCGGCAATCGCTTCTACCCTCTTAATGAATTTCTCACGTTCCGGAGATACACCATTGATTTCTTTCTGGTGGAATTTACCAGTCTGCTTATCTAGATAGAAATTGATGGTAATTCCTTGAATAGACAGAGTGTTCGTTTTATAACAATAATGGTTCTGTCTAGAGATTCCATTGACTAAAGTCCAAATCTCGGCACAGTTAGGTGTATGTGGCCAGAACATTATTTGATGGTCTACTGAACCAACAGCACCACATGCTGTGCAAGAGAACGCTGACAATAGACCTTTCTGGCCAGTTCCATTACACGTCTCACATTTAACAAGCAGTCTTGTATCGACTACCTTTCCAACTCTTGGCCTATTCATTGTTTATCTCCTATCATTAGGTTGTACCATAATTGTGCCCTTTGTGTAAGCTCTACACATATGACGCATTCAGCAATGTCGGCAATCTTACCATCATCATCTAGCTTAATCGCCTCTAGACCATCAATAAGATCTTGAGCGATAGACATCTGGGAAAGCTTCCAATTCGGATCTACCTCTGCCTCAGATATCACCATTCGCAATTCTTTTATTGCCTGAACCAATGAGGCTATAACCTCGAATCCTTGCTTATTGCTGTCTGCTTCCATTACATTCTCTCCACTATCACTGATACAATGAATGCTATCACGATACAACCAACAACACCCATTACACCAAGCAGTTCAACACCACCAGCCAAGACAAGTAGACCAACAGCAACAATGACAACACAGAAGTGTACAATCATTTGAATTATTGTCATAACTGATTCTCCTTACGATCAGGAACCATTCCCAATCCTTAGAACCATTATACTCTATTGCGACTTAAAAAGAAACCTCTAATTTTCCCTATTTTATTCGCCTCCCTAGCCTGAACTTGTTTCACCTATTTAATACCTATAGCGATAGAGACTAGGCATAGATAGAACATACACTATTACTCTAATCATACATACTCTATAGCATAACACTCTAATCATACATACTCTCCTATACATATACATATAAGGAATAGACATAGACATAGTACGATAGACTATAGCATCATAGCATACTCCTAGCATAGATCATAGTACTGAGCATAGATAAGATTATATAGATAGAACATAAGAGAGAACAAGAACATGATAAGGTATCACTGCAATGAATAATGCTCTGGGTCTGGATAAAAAATGTTACTGGTAAGTATAGGGGGAGTCTCTCAAAAATATGATATCTATGATAATAACCGCGCGATACCTAATTTCACGTAAAAATAAAATCGTAATGTTTAAAATGATTTACCATCAATTAAGCTGAAACATACTAAAAACCCTGTCTGGCACAAGCGATTACGTTCATTACGTACCATTTTAGCTGTAATAACGTTAGGTTTGTCCTAGGATGAAAATTAAAGGATTTAAGCTACCATATTCTGAACTCAAATTTCTCGAACTTGTTCAGACCCAGAGCAGCCAACAATCCCACCACAAAAGCCAACTACAGCCCACTGCAGCCAACCATTACCAACACATATTCCCCATAACCAAGAATGGCCAACCACAGTTACCTGCAGCTAGCCATCTGTCCCGCGTCCCCCCGCATTAGTCCCCTAAGTTTTATCTAGGCACTATGCAAAATAGAATAATCTATCTAGGCACTATGCAAAACCGTATACTACACATCATCCCAAGGCTTCGGAAGGTTCAGAGCAGCTCTAGCGTGAACACCAAACCGCCCGTAGTGTCTCACACTTTGATTGGTTGTCTCTTCAGTTACGATTTGCGGAGACCGCACTGAACTATCAGAAGACACGTCAGCGTTGGGAAGGACACGAGAGCGCGAATCAACTAAATACGTTTTATCAGGATCAATTCTATACCCGATAGAAACGTCTGGACCAGAAGCGCGATCTACACCCGTTACTAACCCTGTTCCTGACCGAACGGTGATTGACACATTACCGATAGGATCTTCCAATATTTGTACCGCGTCAGGAGTGTCCGGTTCAGAATCCATTTCAATATCTTCGTCGTCGACAAAGAACAATTCAGATAATGACGGCTCTTTTTCTGAATGAGTTTCTAGTTGATTCTCGGCACTATCCTCATCGGCAGTGACATGGAGAGTTCTAACCAACCTAGCATGTTCTGGTAAGAATACCAATTGAGTGTACCCTTCATGAACGTGCTCTTCTGGAACATTATACACACCGATGCGAAGTTCTTCATCTTTAAGTTCTTGAGGTTTGAAGAACCAACGACGAAGAGATTGTATTGAATCAAACCCGAATACATAATCAGATCTGTTATCCCAAATGTCATCCCATATATCACAAAGCTTACCATCTTCTTGAGGTACTGGGTGACGGGAGATATCTTGACTGATAATGTGTCGTGACGACGTTCGGTAGAATCCAGTATTGACATTTGGATGTGCGTTACTTTCTTCTGTTTTGTGTTCAACGCGGTATACAAGCATGATAGGCTCCTAGTATTTAGAAATGTGTTGTACAGTAACGCGATTCGTACCAGTCTCTCGAACCGCAATCTGAAGCCAATCGTAGTCTTTATTCTTCAGGCTGAATACACGGTAGCCTTCGTCAAGAAGTGCTCTAGCTGGTTCATCAGGTTGGGCGAAGATTAACTCATTGGTCACTGAGTTGTTCACTTCGTACTCAGAGATGTAGTCACCTGAATCAGATTTGATTTCAGCGTTCTTACCGCCACCAATAACATTCACAAGGCGCATTGTAGTGCCGCGTGGTATAGTGATATTTAGTTCGTGTTTCATAATTGGAGCCTTAATGATTAGGAGGGCTAACAACTAACCCTATAGCAACCATTATACTCTTATTAGCGGAGAAGTAAAGCTTTTTAGGAAGGTTTTTATGCGAAGAGACCCCACTCTAGGTGAGGTCTGAAATTGGTATTATTTTGAGCTGAGTTTGGGACTAAATTCCTCTTGTTCATAACTCCCATCACGTTGTAGTATTATGGAGATACCATTATCCTTTAGTCTTCTCTCCAATAATTGAAGTTTGTGGCGGAAATCCTTGCGGTCACTCTTAAATGCCCCAAATTTACTCCAGTTCAGAATGTTATCCAAGATATCTGCAATACTTGCGGGTGCGGCAGTTACTTTACTGTGTTTGAACATTAATATCTTGCCCGTTTCTCTATCTCGAAGACACGCTTCAATTTGGTCATGACCAACATACGAGAACATCTCAACACGACCTTCAACAATGAATGTACCTTCCTTATCATATTTACAAGACATAATCAACCCTTATTATCTTCAGTGATGAAATCATCAAAGTGAACATCAGCCAAGTCAACGTAGAATCGAAGTTTCGATAAGCCATCATTTTGAAGTTGACGGATTCGTTCTCGTGTTAGACCGAAGTGTTGACCACACTCTTCTAGTGTTTGATCTTCAAAGTAGCGCATTCTGATGATCTCGGAAATGCGAGGTTTGATCACACCAAGATAAGTGTTCACATATTTATTGAATGCTTCAGGATCAACATTCAGCGCGTTACCATCTTCATCGGCTATGTGATCGTGATGATCTAAGAAGTCCATAGGTTTACCATCGTCACCTTCAACGATTAGTTCATCGAAGCCTCTGATCGAACCGCACATGAGTTTGATTGCGCTTCGGATAGACGTTCTAGTCAGACATGATTCATTGAGGTTCTTTTCTTTGACGTACGCAGAAATGATGTCAATGGCATCAACAGAATCAACAACCGTATTGGCTTGGCGAAGAGCTGCACGGGAAACCTGCATAGCACGACCAATGTGAACAGGATATCTCATGAATTGGTCAACGTGACCTTCCATCATGTATCGTACTATACTCTGACGAATCCATTGCATTGAGTACGTTGATAGTTTGAAGCCGCTTTGAATATCGAATTTATCGATAGCGGTCATCAGACCCATCATACCTTGGTTAAATAGGTCAAGGTAAAACTCCTCACGGCCAGCACCTGAATATTTTCTGGCCATCTTACTAACCAGTTTGATATTGTGCTTGATCAGCTCATCGCGAGCCCAAGCAACCTGACCCTGTTGCCATAAATCGATTAGGATTAGCTCACGCCCTTTCTCAAGAACGGAATGATCCATGTAAGGTTTGAACATCTCAGGAAGTTCAATTCTAACTACTTTTTGTTTAGCTCTCATACTACGGACTCCCTGCATCCAATTAGAGAAATGTCTTCTTCGTCCTTATCTTCGAAAAATACGATATCAAGACCTTTTATCTTAAAATAATTTTTATTGGCGGTAACTTCGGCACCACCATTTTCAAACTGATCAGAAACGGCTTCAGCGTACGCAACCTGCCAATCATCATGGCTGAGTGAAACTGTCATATCACATCTACCCATTTCTTCATATCGCTTTATGATGTATTTGAGTAGTGACATAGAGAATAAGATTTCCATTACGCTTTCCCCCATTTAAACATTCCAGTAACCATATCTTGCCCCATCCCAACACCATCAATGAATCCGGATAACTCCGCTTCGGACCAAAACTGCTTTGACCAATCAGTTCCATTCAGCGTCAAGAGTGCGCAGTACTCTCCTTGTGGGGTGGTTTCAGTTTTGATGGTAAACCCACACAAACCAGCCTTAGCATTTAATTCCATGTTATGAATCCTTCTTGGTATTATCCGTGAAGCACCACACAATGGCCACTAACCAGAAGATTCCGGTGAACAGTCCAATAATGTTGCAAATAAGAATTGCAGCCGCGCTGTTGTGTTTTCGGTAGCAAGCTATGATCATTGGAGCGAACGCCAATACCGCAACCACTATAAGTAAAATTGTTGAAGCCATGATTCTATCCTCTCATCTCATCGATGACAAATTGTAATCTATTCAGTTCGGCTTCCGAGGCACCTTTGAGGAAAGCTCTGATGCGCACTCGGGAACCCAGTGTTCGTTTGTTTTCAGAAGGTGCCGTTGTAGCACTTTCCTTTACCTTTTTAGCCTTAGTTGGTTTTGCTTCATGCATTTCATTAAGTAAGGCGGTCAGTTGCTTCTCCGCATTCTTATGTGAGGCAGGCTTTGGACCAATATTAAACATATTCATTTAGTTACCCTTATATAAGAAGGGAAGCTGTTAACCTTAACGCTTTACCCTATAGCAACCATTATACTCTTATAGTTTTAGAAGTAAAGCCTTTTATTAAAGTTTTTTTAATGTTCTGATCGCTGCTTTGGGTCTCTATTGAAATGTTCCGTTTACATTTTTTTTCTTTTTTAGTTTCCGATATTCTTGTCTCTAATTCTCTCTATTATATTATAACCCCCGTTATTTTCCTCCGGAACGATTAAACGATCATACGATCATTCAATCATTCCTTCGAAAAGGTCACGGACACGCTCACGCGCATCCTTAGACGTTCAACTGATAAAAGCATGCTCGCGTAGCGACTGTGCACAGCACAGCACTACACTCCCACAACATTCAACAACATCTCACCAGAACATTCCTTATATTTCCCACACACACGCGCGCGAGCATGCACACGAGAGAGACACTCGATATGACCCAGAATGCCAGTTTAAGTGAATTTCAATAGAAGGCTAATAGGAAGGAAAGTGTGCTTTTTTAAAACACGCGACCTTTCATTTTATTGATGGGATAATTCGATTACCCCATATCAAAACTAATGAGTGGGGAAATGACATGCATTTCAATAAGAAACTGAGAGCTATTGTTCTCGAAGCCGCACCACAACTGAAGGAATCCATTCTTGAAGTTTTGAAAGCGGATAATGGTGAGATGAAGCTTGACCTTTCACGTAAGGTTAAACTTGACGACTCACTAAAGCTTAATGTTAAATCATTGGCGATCGGTGGTACTGGTGGTGAAGCCCTAGCTATCGATGAATTGTTAATGGCTGATATCACAGATCGTGCTATTAACCAATTCTCAGGTATTTTTACTGACCTTGATATTTCAGTGATCAATTCAGTGAATCATCGCGGTCTTGTGGAGTTAAATTCTCTTGGTGTAACTAAAGGCGTTGAAAACGTTCCTGGTCTACCACAGTCTATGACTCCAACTGGTGAACTTGGTCAGCTTGTATCTCAGGTAGGTAAGGCTGCTATCATTACTTTTGTTTCGCAAGAAGCAGTGCGTGATACGATGAATGGAGATTCGGTTTCTCTATGGGATTATATAGTTGAATCGGCTGCGCGCCAAATCGTACATTACTTCTCTATTCAGATCATCGCTGGAGATGGTAAACCTGACCGTCTTCGTGGCTTGGTATCTTCTAAGCGTATTGATGATGAAGAATCACTGAAGCCTGATCATGAACGTGACCCTGATTTTCTGCAAGTCAAACTATCAGGTGTCGATGGTGATTTTGGTACTGACGATAAGACAGCAGTTGAGAACATTGTATTTTTCTTGAACTCGGTTCCTTCGAAGAATCGTGCCAATAGTAAAGTGTATATGAACTCAACAACTCACGCTGCGATTGAACTTCTTTCTTCTACGTCACCTCGTTTACGATTTGATGAAAAGGTTGTCGATGGTCAACTGGTTACTACCGTTAATGGTTTTGTAATCTCTCTTGACGATATGATGCCTAATATGGATATGGGCTCAATCCCTATGTTGGTTGGTGATATTAATGCCGCTATTGAGTTTGCTTGGCACGACAAACAAACTGTCGTTGACCCATTCTCGATTGACGGTGCTATCAAATATAGTCAGTTCCCGCGTGCTTCAGAGCGTATGAAAGATAATACCGCTTTACGAGCCTTCAAAATGTCAGCTGAAGCGATTCCTGCTCCTAATTAAAACTTGGGTTCAGAAACACAGTTATAGGTTTTCAATAGAAGGCTAATAGGAAGGGAAGTGCCGCAACCTTTTAGGTGTTAGCGCAGTTACATTATCACTACTGACTTTGACCCTTCAAACTATGGTGAACAATTCTGGGATGTCTAATTGAGCGTGATAAGCTCGACCCGAACATGAAAAATTCCCAGAGCCGTAGACCCCCATTTACGACGAGTGTGTTGGGGAATGCCTCGTCGTATCTTACCTTTGAACACTTTTCCCCTTCGGGTTGAGTATCCAAAGGTAAGGTTATGAAAAGAATAACAAACAACCAAAAAGAAATGTGGAGACTTTTCCTCCACGATAAGCAGAAAGGGATATGCCCACTTTGTGGAACTTATATTTCTCTCTGTAATGAAGACGGTAAGGATGAGTCCGTATTGGACCATGACCATGATACAGGTCGTATCCGTGCCGTTCTCCATCGCAGCTGTAACTCTGCTGAGGGTAGAATTCTGAACTTCGCTGATAAGCGGTGTCGGAGTGAAGACCCTAAATCGTTCTTGGTCAACATGGTGAAATATTGGGAAGCTGATTACAGTCATCACCCATTCCACCCTGACCATACTATTGAGGAAGAAGATGAACGTCTGAAATTGAAGCGCAAACTGAAGAACTTGAAGGCAGCACATGCCATCGATAAAACCAAAAAGCGCATCGCTGAATTGTCAGAAATCATCAAAGCGAGTATCGAACTTGTTCCTCCACCTTCTGAATGGTTTAAAAAGTGAGTGCACTATGAATGGTAAAATTCCTGAGCGTGGCTATTTCGGTAGTAGCTCGAAGATGCTTGCACTCACTGATGATTTCATTTCTGGTATCCGTCAGAAATGTAAAGAGCGCAAGTTGAAATTCAGCTTCCAGAAGAAAGACGATTACACAACCGATTTCCAAATTGGTTATGATCTATATCGTTTGTCTAATAATGGTACGAGCGCATCGACCCAATTTTTGGGCACAATGAAATTCTAGGACGGTTAGCTCAGTAGGTAGAGCAGTGGACTGTTAATCCATTGGCCACAGGTTCAAGTCCTGTACTGTCCGCCAGTTTCGGTAAAGTATCTCACCTGATCAGTTAGTGAAAATCCGAAGTCACCTTTTAAGAATCTAGAGTCTATGAAGGTGATGGAGCGGGGCATCTCCTAAACTGCCCAACAATGTTGCATTAAATGAAGTTCCTGACAGTCAGGAAGTGAATGTTCACTACTGGACAGCTTCATTTAATCATCGCTTTCTTAGCTGAGTTGGTTTAGTGGGACTCAGACCCAAGAGCCATTTCAAAATATGATTTGCAAAAAGAAAACACCTCCACAAACTAGGATATCCGAGTGGTATAAATGGTGCGGTAAAAGTCCGAAGTATCCGCGAATTAATTTCATGCATCCTGAGATTTACAGGCTTCACGAAATCATGTGTGTAAGAGCAGGTCGTTTCGCCCCCAAACGTTGTGTGGGGCATAATTTAAGCATTCTTCAACCACTTATAGTTGGCCACCGTATTGTGGTGTCTCACTGGAGAGTGTTTAAATTATCTACATTCAGTTCGCCAGAAGTAACTTTTCAAAAGTGCGGTGGTGCTGAATGTTTCATTTGTGCCTAAAGCTCATTAGGTATGAGCCGTCGCCTCATAAGCGAAGGGTAGATGGGTTCGAATCCCTCTAGGCGCACCACTCCAATGTTTGACTATTCAGAGGTATCTATGAAGACTATCGAACAATTGGTCAAGCATATGAAAGAAACATATGATGTGACCATCACTCCTGAAATGCAAAGCCGCATCGAAGGAATTAGAAAACCGACTAGCAAAACCGATTTTCCAGGAATCACGTTGATCGCTCCATATCGTGGCCAGTTTGGTGTACATCGTATCATCGAAAAGGATGAATGCATCTTTTCTATATCTGATACATTTCTGACCGCAATTAAATGAGGATTTAACGATGTCTCTTGATCAAAAACACCCAGATTACGCAAAACATGTTCTGATCACTAAAGGTGATGGGAAAGTTACAGCTTCAAACCTTTACATTTTCACTACTCGAAAGGAACGTCGTGGGTACTTTATCTGTGATAGTGAAGGTAATCCGCTGGAACCGCAAGTGATTAACGATAAGATCTCTGAGCCTTCAGTTCCTGAGATCACTACACAACCGATGCCTGACCTTCAGACATCTGATGTTGAAATCACTACACAGGCAACTCCTGAACTTGAAGTGAAAGAACCTGAGATCGAAGTCAAAGTCGATGAATCGGCTGTACCTGAAGACCTTGTTTGCCCTCATTGTGAAGCCAAAGCTCGCACTGAATCTTCATATTTGAAGAATCATGGCGACAACTGCTCAATGAAGGTGTAAGTTTGGTGTTGGGGGTAGTTTCCTCGCCCTCAGCGCCCTTTTGCCTAGGAGTGTGTTATGATACCTGTTAAGTGTGTCGCTCCAGGATGTCGAACCATCGTTCGTGATCCAGGGCATAGTCGGTGCGAGCTCCACCGCAAAAAGCAAAAAGGGCATGCCAATAAGGTTCGCGCTGAACAGAGAAAAGTGCAGAACAAAGCGAAGTCCTTTATATACAATACAGCATCATGGAAACGTTTGTCTATTAAGAAGAGAACCGTTGATCCATTTTGTGAAGAATGTCTACTCCAGAATCCGGTAATCTATAAACAGGCTGACGTGGTCGACCATATTGTCGAACTTACTGATGGTGGTGAGCCATATCTTTGGACCAACCTCAGATCCCTCTGTCACGCTTGTCACAACCGGAAAACTGCTCAAGAAAAGAAAAAGCGAAAGCGCAATATTGTGTAGTGTCGTTCATCCCTTTGCGAACGGCACTACACAAACAATCGAGGATTTATTATGTACATTAAAATAGGTATGCGTGAAATCGAACTTGATCTTGACGCAAAATACCATGTGTATGGTGAAGACATCGATGCGCAAGCTGTTGTCGAAATGGACTTTGAGCATCTCAACTGGTTAGACCAACGTATTGTGTCGCAGAGCATCAACCTCAATCAGGAAATTTCAATACTATTCCATCCGGAAGTTGTCTCTAGCTTGGAGACTGAAATTGAGAACAGTCCTTTTTGGGAGAAAAACCGTTTCGAAGCTTTAGCCGTATTCAGACGTCTTCAACAGAAGACACCGGATGCAAAAGAAGACAAGCAGAAACGGAAGATGCTGAAGGAAGTTGATTTGAAAGAATCCAAGTACGTTCAGAAACGCTTCAGAGTCGTGAATATGCTGGTGTCCCGAGGGTATGAACGCCCTGACGCTATGGAATATTTGACCGCAGTTATTGAACAGAAAGGTTCAGGCGTCATGAACTTGAAGCCAGCTGAGATATGTGATTTCGTTGACATATTCACTGGTGCAGTTCAAGATCCAAATGAAACCCAGTATCATACACGTGATGATACTCGTCCTTGCACGTTGTACTATTTACAGTTCACTCACCAACAAACGGGTGAGACGTTCAAGAAAATAGGTATAACTGTGAGACCATTGGCTGAGAGATTTGTATTGGACGTTAAGACATTCGATCTTGACATTATCCATACAGTGGAACTTCCGGCTAATGAAGCAAAAGACATCGAAGCGGCTATCAAGAAAGAGTTTAAGCCATACAAGTACACCCCTGAAACCAAATTGCGTAAAGGTGGTGATACTGAATGCTTCACTGATGAACTTATTGATGCGTCCGTCATGAAGATGATGGGCAGAAACAAAGTTTCATTGTAGAATTAACAGAAGGTCATTTAGATGGCCTTTGATTAATTTTGCTAAGGATATTGTTATGAATTATCTTAAGAAGGTAAAGAATTTCGATATGGAGCAATTCAACCATGGGGTTCCCGAATATAATATGACTTGGGAGTCCATGGACCAATATGCATACAATGTCATGATGGGAATTGTTCCCGTCGGAAAACAAGTAAAGTATTGTGTGGCTCGTTATATTTATGATCGAGTTACAAGAAAAGATTTAGAATTGAGAACTCACGAAGTAGATGAGTTGTGTCAATTCGCTGGTCTGTTGAAACACGTTAAAGGTCCATTGAATGGTAAGTCTGTCGAGTTGATGAACTGGATGGTATTCGTTCTTGGTAACATCTTCGGATGGTATCACAAAACTGGGCATAAGAAAGGTACGCGAAGATTCACCAAAGCATTCACATTAGTTGCTCGTGGTAATGCAAAATCTTTCTTATGTTCCATTGTTGCTCTTTGGACTCAGTTGACCTCACCCAACGGTTCTCCGTCATGTTATTCAGTTGCTCGTCAACGGGATCAGGCGAGAATCGTTTTTGACGATGCGTCTAAGATGCTTAGAAATGCTGATCCTATTTTGAGGCGTTGGTTCAAACCCCACGCCCATGATATGGAGTGTATATTCCAAGATGGTATCTTTAAACCGATGTCGTCAGATTCTCAATCGTTGGATGGGCACCGTGTTGCTTTGGGTATCGCTGATGAGCTACACGCTCACCACAGTGGTGAACTCCTTAACACATTATTGTCTGGTACGACAGCTGTTAATGATCCTCTAGTATTCTCAATATCTACCGCTGGTAAACAGTTGGAAGGTGTTTGTGTTTCAGAGAGGAATGTTGTGCGCTCAATCAATGAAGGCTTCGAAAAAGAGGATTCATACTTCGGTATCGAATATGCCCTTGATGAAGATGATGATTGGGATGACGAGAGTTGTTGGTATAAATCCAACCCATCTCTTGGACATGCTGTGAGTATTGACGATTTGCGTGGTAAGGTTGTTCGTGCTAAGAATAACGTAGTTAACCGCGTTGATTTCCAGACCAAGCACTGTAACATATTTGTGAACACCAATGATAATCCATATTTGGACATCTTGGAACTTCAAATAAAATGTGCCAGAGAAGACCAGAAACTGTCAGACTATGTCGGACGGGAATGTTTCGGTGGTCTCGATTTGGCGCAGAAAACGGATTTGACCGCTCTAGCATTATTGTTCCCTGAGAAAGATGGTTCATTGACTGCTTTCTTCCGGCACTACCTACCTGAAGGTGCGTTGGAAAAACAGACCGCAGGTCGTTATGAAGCATATCTTCAGTGGGAAGAAGAAGGACACATGATATTCACGGAAGGTTTTTCCACGGATTATGCGTTCATAGAAAAGGACATTCGTTGGGCTGCTAAGAATTTCGATCTTCAGCAAGTTGGGTTTGACCCATACGCTGGTACGCAGCTAGCACTTGGCCTTATCAAAGATAATATTGATATGGTCGAGGTTCGCCAAGGCTATGCGAGTTTGAGTGAACCTGCCAAGTTATTCCAATCTCTAATCGTCGACGGCAAATTCAACTATCAGGATTCTGACAAAGTCTTTGAGTGGTGTGCATCAAACTCTGTTTGTAGTGCCGACCTCAACGAGAACATCAAAGTCCATAAGGCGAAAGATAAGCCTCATGACAAGGTTGACTCTATTGTTGCCTTGATTACTGGCTTGGCTCTTGCCAAGTTGAAAGAACCTAAGAAGAAATCACCATACCGTAAACGGGGTATGTTGGTTGTTTAGGTATAAAAATGTCGGGAGACCACAATGAATTTTATTTCTAAAATAAAGGGTGCATTCGGTGGTACATCAACTCCAGTCAAGTCTTATGTTCCAGAAATGAAACAGAAGACGAATCCGTACAGTGATAATTCATTTTTCGGCAGCTTGGGTGTTAAATCATCATACGCTGGCGTTGACGTCAATTATACGAGCGCAATGAGACACAATGATGTTTACACATGTGTTCGTATAAAGGCTGAATCATTAGGACAACTTCCTATTCAGCTATACCGTCACAACGCAGATCGAAAAACGAGAATTACATCAGGACGTGAATACAAGATATTCACGCAGAAACCTAACGCATATCAGACATGGCAAGATTTCATTGAGCAATACGTTGCATCATTAGAAATCCAAGGCAACTTTTATGCTGAGATTAAGCGAAATACATACGGAAACGTGTATGAGATTGTACCATTCAGATACCAGAACAACGTGAGCGTTGAGATGGATTCTTATGGTCGTGTGTACTACACATACTCAACTAACGATGGCAAAGGGCGAGTCGAAAAGAAGACATACGCTCCTTCATCAATACTACACGTTAAATTGTTCACCACAGATGGCTATCGAGGATTATCCCCGATAACTCAATGTGCGAGAGCAGTGGGTGTCGCAATCGCAAGTGAAACCACCGCAGCTACAATGTTCGAAAAAGGAGCAAAGCCTGCAGGTGTGTTACAAACAGACGAAGTGTTCGATGATGACGATGATTCTATAAACCGTCTTCGCGACCAATGGCAAGAATTATATGGTGGACCTGATAACTCGGGTAAGATCGCCATCCTTGAATCAGGTTTGAAATTCCAATCTGTTTCATTGTCTGCTGTTGATTCACAACTTCTGGAACAACGTAAATTCACTCGTGAACAAATCTCATCAATCTTCAGAGTTCCATTACACATGCTTCAAGCAGCTTCCGGTATGAAATATGCCTCGGTTGAGGGTAACAATAAATCTTTCTATAAAGATGCGTTGATGCCTTTGGCTATTAAGTTGCAGAATGCGATTAATGAAATTCTACCAGAGAACCATACCATTAAAATGGACGAGAAAGAATTCGTCCGTGGCGACCGTGAGTCGCATGTTAAGACAGTCAAGGAAGAATTGACTGCTGGGTTTATCTCTATCAATGAAGGTCGAATCGAATTAGGTTATCAGCCAGTCGAAGGTGGCGATGTATTTGCTGTACAGACGAATAACTTGACGTTCGGGCGTTATGATGAACTACCATCAGTTGAGGAACAGATGAAATCTAAGAATCCATCCAGTCCTGAGCCTAAACCTGATGCCCCTCCGAAGGAGAGTAACAATGGCACGTAAAATGCAAACAAAAGGTTTTGACCAAAAGATTATCATCAAGTCCAAGGATGACGCACCGGAAGGTACATTCGTGGCATATGGTAATGTGTTTGGCGTGAAAGATAACGCTGGTGACATCACAGTCAAAGGCTGTTTCTCAAACACAATTAAAAAGCATAAGTCTGAAGGCACAATGCCTCGCTTATTGGCGCAACACGGACATCGTATGATGCCTATTGGTATCATCACTGATATGATTGAAGACGAAAAAGGTCTTCGCTTTGAAGGTCAATTCTGCCTTGAGACGCAAGCTGGCTCTGAAGCCCACGCTCTTTGTAAGATGGGCGCAATCGATCAGTTTAGTATCGGTTACGTGACACTTGATCAAGAGATGACAACTAAAGGTAATCTGTTAAAAGAACTTGACGTTGCTGAAATTTCTCTTGTGACTTTCGCTTGTAATGAACATTCAACATTGGTGGACGTTAAGTCAGCAGTGGAGAATGAAGAATTGACCCCGCGCCTTCTTCAGAAAGCGATCCGCGATGCATTCGGTCTTTCTAAACGTCAGTCTGAAGCAGCTATTAATGCGATAAAAGCGACTGAGCGTGAAGAAGTTGAAGAAGAATCCACCGAAGTTAAAGAACTTGGGTTGGACGAAGCGTTCCGCGTCAAAATGTCAGAAGCTCCGGAACTTACTAAGTTCTCCGACGGACTTGAAGTCAAGTCCCTTGGCGATAAGTCTTTCCAACAGGTTCTTTCTGGAATCAAATCAGCTCTGGTTGAACCAATCGGTCACTGGGATTTCTATCTTGATGATGTATTTGAATCTAAAGGATATGTCGAATTCTGTGACTACCGCGCTCGCAAGTACAAGCATGCTGAGTTCGAATGGATGATGGACGACATGGGCGAAGTTCAAGTGACTTCCTTCAAGACTGGCACCAAAGAATACGGCACAACATTTGTTGTTGATGCTGAAGATGGCGTTAAAAATAACGTTGACGACATCGAATCTAAACACGAAGATGAAGAAACTGTTGAATCATTAGCAGCGAAACTTCTTGGTGTTGATTTCGAGACCAAAGAAGAATCGGATGTTGAAAATAACACAAAAGCCGATGATATTGATCTCGAAACTATTGATCTATCTGAATTGCTCAAGTAAGTGGGGGAACCACTTAATTGACGGATGACTCTTTGTGGTGGTCCACATAGATAAATCCAAACACATCTTTTATTATAATCCCTCATTTAAGGATACATACAATGTCTGCTATTGAACAAATCAAAGAAGCTCAAACACTAGCTGTTAAAGAAGCAACGGCTCCACTGAACGAAAAACTAGACCAACAAGAACTTGTCATCAAAGAACAAGGTGAACTGATCACATCACAAACTGAGCTTCTTGAAGAAGTTAAGCAAACTGTTGCTGATCTTGAATCTAAGCACTCTGATCTGGTTCCTGCTTCTGTGGAAGTGTCTGAAGTTAAATTCGACCGCAAAGTGCTGAACCAAAAGCTACGTGATCTATTCACTGGCGATAAAGGTGTTGACCTTGCGAATGTTGACACTAAAGCTCTTGCTGTTGGTGGTACTGGCGGTGAAGCCCTAGCTATCGATGAAGAACTAGGTCGTCGCGTTATCGAGCGTTCTCGTGAAAACGTTGCAATCCTTGGTCTAATCGGTTCTAAGTCTGTAAGTTCTGTTAACTATCGTGAGATGGTTCTTCGTAACTATCCTGGTACTGCTAAAGGTATCGAGAACGTTGCTGGTACTGACTGGAATGCGACAGCGACACAGACTTACGAACAGGTTGTGATGCAAGTTGCTAAGCAATACGCGAAGCCACAAATCACACACGAAGCTGCACGTGACCCACACATCGACCTAATGGCGCATCTTGAAACACTACTAGCTGAAGAAATGTCTCGTTACTGGGCTCTTCAAGTTCTATTCGGTGATGGTCGCCCTGATAACCTTCGCGGTATCCTATCAAGCAAACGCGCATCACTTGGTGCTGGCTCAGAATCTCGTAAAGATGCTGCTGAGCGTGACTTCGACTTCTACAAAGTTGTACCATCAACTGAAGCCGCTAAACTTGGTTCTGATCATGAAGAGATCATCGACAACATGATTGATCTGACTATCGAAGTTCCAACTCAGTACCTATCTAATTCATCTTACACGATGAACCGTCGTACTCTGGGTGTTCTTCGTAAGATCAAACAATCTACGGATGGTACTGATCTTCGTCCTCTGATCCAATTCGAAGCTGGTAACTTTACTCTTGTTGGCTACGGTGTTAACATCGAAGACTACATGCCTGATGTTGCGGCTGACTCAATGCCGATCATCTTTGGTGATCTTTCTCGCGCATTCGTTCTTATCGACATCGATGACGAGTACCTAGTTGACCCATACACCACAGATGGTGTTGTTACGCTGAAGTCTACTTCTCGTAAAGGTGAAATTGTTCAGAACAACGATGCTATCGTTATTCTGTCGTGTGAAGCAGCATAATCTCACTTCATAGTGAAACACGGGAGACCTCGGTCTCCCATTTTTAATCTAACATTCTCGGAGAATGAAAATGTCTAAAACATATGAAGGTACAAATCCGGCTGTCGATCACACGAACACGGCAACGGTTCCGGCTGGTGTTACTATAGCAGAAAACATTGACTTTGACGGTCAAGCTCGCGGCATTGATGAAATTGCTGTGCAACTTGACGCCATTTTCGATCATGCTGTAGCTGGCACTATGACAGTCGAACACAAAGCTCAATACGCTAATCTGATGCGTCAACTTGGTACAGTTCTACAGAACACTTCAATTGAAGGTTTACGTGGCAAAGCGACTGGCGCGACTCCAGCAGCAGGTTCACTATCCGAATCTCTTGCTGTGATCTTTGCTCTGTAATTGAGTTTCCTGATTACAAAAAATGAAGCCCACTGGTCGCTTAGAGCACTAGTGGGCTTTTTTGTTTAGGGGGTTCTGATGAGAACAAAAATAATTTCTGTGGATATGTCGGAAGACATAGTAGGCACAGATGAAGCTATGCAACATTCTCGAATTGAGGATGACTACGACATTGAGCTTGTTCAAATCCAAGTTGCTGCTGCGACTGATCTGGTTTCAAAATGGTTGAATCGGAAGTTGTTCCCTACTGATATGGTGGGTTCTATACCAACATACCGCAAGAAGATTAATCTTCCTTATCCTCCAATACATTCCGTTTCGAAGGTCACTATTGAGGATGACGATGGGAATGAGATGACACTCACAGAAGGCGTTGATTATGTATTCGACGACATCAGTGAACAAGTTATTTTCCGAGTGATTCCCCCACAGAATACCCGCAATAACGTCAAGGTGCATTTCTCATGCGGCTACCAAACCGCTGAAGAAGTTCCTCAAGCTATTAGGCATGCTATCAAACAGACATTCGCCACATTGTACGAGAATCGTGAAGATACCGTTATTGGTGCGTCTGTGAATGAAGTGCCACTCAAGACTCAACGTCTGATTGGTGCGTATCGTATTAAGGCGATCTCATAATGGCTGTTCGTGCAGGGAGACTGCGCCATAGATTAGAATTGTGGAAGTTGGCTGGGACAAAAGATAAGTTCGGCTCAATCACCAATGAGAAGGTGCGGGTTGGTACATATTGGTGTAACATTGAAAACACCAAGAATGAGACTGTTGGGACTGACGTAAGGCAGAACCAGAATAGTATCTCATTCATAACCAGATACAATCGAACATTGGAAACTCCGGACAATAACATGTACGTGGTATTCAAGGGCGTTGAGTATGACATTAATAGTGTCCTCAATCCAAGATTCTTGAATGAGCGTTTGGTTATAGAATGTGTAGCTAGAGGTAACTGATATGCCTTTTGAAGTCACGACGTCAGCGATTGGAATCAAAGATACGAACAAAGCCCTAGAGAACATGGCTGATGAACGCGGAAAGAAATGGAAGCGTGATGCATTCATGAAATCAGGTTTCGAATCATTCCAACACGCAGTTCGAAAATCGCGAGCTAATGCCCCTGTTGGTGAAACTGGCCTCACTAAGAGAAGCATCACATCAACGCGTGGGTATTATAACAAAAGAATTCGAACAACATCTTCTGGAAAGATAACCAAGCGCACAAGGAATGAATATTCAATTTCCACAACCCTTAAGAATTCTTTTAATGCGAAAGCGCCTAAGAATCGAAAGGGGCAAGCGGTCAGATATCCATTCATGAATGAAGTTGGCGTTCCGGCTCAAACGTATACCCGTATATCCAAAAACGGAATGCTTCATTCAGTTACCCGAAAAGCTTCCCGAAACCCTTTGTTATTTCAACATAGGGCGTTGGGCACAACAGCAAATAAAGTAGTTAGTACTTGGAATCGAAAGTTCTCATTCTACCTAGATTTATATGCAAAATCGACCTATGCTACTTTGAGGGGTGCACACAGTGCATTCATTCGAACTGGTGGTGTTGGTTCTAAATGGAAATAGACATATGGCATTGACATTGATACATGATAAGTTTAAAGTGCTTATTGATGGAATTACGGGAGGTGATGCATATCCTGTATTCATCCCTGAAGAAGCTTCATTTCCGGCATATATGTACTCGTTGGAAACGCTATCCCGCGATATCGAGAGTAACCTTCGTGATACCACAGTATCAGCTCACGTTTTTGGTGTACATGTTGTCGATAAGACATTCGCTGGTTGTCATGACCGAACGCAAAAACTTTTAGACGGCTTGGATCAGTACACTGAAGGATCTTCTGGATCTCTTTTGCTGGTTCTTGTTGAGGATGCTCAAGACGGGTTTGACCCTGATCTTGATGCATACACAAAGACACTCGTAGTTTCAGTACGAGTCAAGGAGATTTAAAATGGCTTTAAAAGACATTTCTCTCGCAAACTTTACCACAGTATCATTCTTCGATCATGACGTTGGTAGTGGTGAGTTTGTTGAGATAGCAGAAGTGCAATCATTGACGCATCCTACGGATGAGCGAACAATTATTGAAGTTCCTGAGTTTGGAACTGATTATCCAACCAAGCGTGTTGGTTCGAGTTCAACGGGTAATGCTGAGGTTGTTGTTAACTTCAACCCTGCTGAACCGTCACATATTCGCATGCTCGAAATTTATGAGAAGCGTGCTCTTATGTTGTTCCGAATCACAATCAACAGTGATAACGCTGGAACTGACAGTTCATTTTTCGAATTCAATGGACAAGTGGCATCGAAAACATCTTCAGGTGAATTTGACGCGATGACTACATTGACATTCTCAATCACAGTTGATGGAAAATTGGGTGAGTGGGATACTCCACTTTCAACCCCTGCTCCAGATCCTGAACTTCCTGACGAAAATGCTCCATAAGGGGGAAAATGATGGCAGGTTTAACTGACATTTCTATTGGTAACTTTACCAAGGTGTATTACAACACCGGAACAACAGCATCTCCTACATGGGTTGAGATTGAGCGCATTCAAAGCCTAACGCATCCAACAGATGAAAAGAATATCGTGGAAGTTCCTCGATACGGTAGTATCTACCCTACCAAATTGGCTGGTTCTGCCTCAACTGGTAATGCTGAGATTGTTGTTAACTTTAATCCTGATAATTCAACACATCAATACTTGCTTGCTTCATACAAAAATGGTAGTTCTGAAGAATTCAAGATTGAAGTGAATGAAGACATTGACGGTACAAACGGTTCATATTTCCGTTTCGCAGGTCAGGTTGCTTCTAAATCATCATCAGGTGAATTTGATTCCATTACCACAATGACATTCTCATTATCTGTGAATGGCGCTATTGGTGATTGGACACCTAACGCTTAAACTTTGTACATTAACCCAACTTAACCGTTGGGTTATTTTCGATGAGGAAACCATCATGAGTGATATTCGTGACCGCCTTTTGGCAATCAAAGACAAAATTCATAAAGTGGAAGTTGGCGGTGTTGTCGTCTACTTTAAGCACCTAAAATCATCAAACGCATCAACCATCATGAAGATGAAGGGCACTGACAGTGACTCGTTAATCTTCACTATGTGCGCTTGTGAAGAATCTGGTGAACCATTATTCACATTGGAAGAGATTGACGTTGTCAAAGAACTTCCACAAAATATAGTCAAAGCTGTAGTTACAGGCGCAGTGATGGGCAATGAAAAAAAGCCGCTCGGAGCCTAATCGAAAACCCCGATAGGAAGTTTATGCTCCAGTTGGCAATAGCTTGGGGTCAACCCCTTGAGTATATTGAGAACTTACCCTTTGAGGTTCTATCGGAATTTAAAGCTCTCAATGCATGGAGTCCATTCACTCCTGAACGGCAAGCTCATCAGCTCGGTGCTATAGCATCAATGCTCTCACATAAGGTCTACAAGAAGGGAAAATCCGCTAGTGAACTTTTCACATATCTTCAAGATGGCGTTCCAAGCTTCATGGAAGATGAGAGGGTCTATAAGGCTCGTTCTCTAATTCGAAGTGCGGGTGACGCGCCAGCTCATATACGCGAACAACAATTAAAAACAATAAAGACCGCTATTGCAGAAGAATTGGAAATTGAGAATAACAGCGATGACCCAGACCTGTATGTAATTAGGCAATTGACTAAATTGATTAACTAGGAGATCAGAGATGTCCCAAAATCTATCACAGGTCAATATTGTCCTGAATGCCAATAGTGCTGAGTATGTGAGAAAACTGGCGCAGACTCAGAAGAAAACAAACACTGAACTGAAGAAGATGGAGAAGTCGTACAACAAACTTTCTTCAGCTATTAGTCCAGTGACATCCACAGCATTAGCTGCAGGTGCCGCATTACTCAGCGTGGCTGAAAATGCCAGACAAAATGCAGTTGAGTTGGAACGGAGCGCCTACGCTGCTGGTTTGACGGTTCCTGAATTTCAGGCAATGTCGCTAGCAGTTAAAACTGTTGGCATCAATACTGAGCAGTTGGGTTCGATTCTTGGTGACACCGAAGAGAAAGTTGCTGACTTCCTAACATCAGGTGGTGGTGGGTTTTTGGACTTTGTTGAGGTCATGGGTTTCACAAAAGAAGAAGCTCGTGAAGTTGCCAAAGAACTCCAAGGTCTTTCCGGACGAGACGTTTTAGTTGAGATGACTCGGCGAATGGAAGAGGCTGGTGTATCTGGTGAGAAAATGAATTTAGCCCTAGAGGGTATGGCTTCAGATTCCCGCCACCTAATTCCGCTATTACGAGATAATGGTAGAGAATTGGAAACCATGGAAAAGCGCATGGGGTCTTTGGCTACAACTCTTGAAGAAGAGACTGTTGATGAACTGAACAAACTGGCGACTGTTACGACCATTGTTGCTAATAACATGTCCAACACACTAGCTACCGCGCTTGTTTCTGTTTCAGATTACTTGCTTGAAGCTGGTGAGAATGCTGCATTCTTTTGGGCTAGTCTACAGACAGGAACTTCGCAACAAGTTCTTTCTGATATGGCAACTGTTTCTGACCAAATGAATGCAATCAAACGTGAGATTGGTGAACTTGAGGATGGTAATACATTTGCCAACTTCATAGGTCAGGGTGACGAACAGATAGAAAAGCGTTTGGACCGTCTTGCTGAACTTGAGGTTGAGTATAAGAAATTGTCCGACCAGTACAAGTCACTCCAAGGTCTGGAAGTTCCTGAGCTACCTAGTGGTACAATTGAGGTCGACACTGTCATCAATCCACCGGAGCCTAAAACTCAATTCGATAAAGACCTTGAGAAAAAGGCTGGTGATATATCTATGTCCAGCGGTTCATTACTTGGAGCGATCTCTCAAGAAGAAATCGAAGCCAGTAATAAACTCATGGAAGAAGAGATGAAGAAGTTGCAACAATACTCTTCTGACCTCAAAGATCTTTCTAATGAAAATGCGTTGAATCGAGCACTGATGGGTGGAAACCCTGATGAGATTCTTTCAGCGAAGAATGACCTTCTCAATAGCTCAATGCAACAAGAGATTGATTCTCTTGATAAGAGCCTGATGACCACTGAGCAGTATGAGGCTAATAAATCTGCCATTGAAGAGAAGTATCGCATACAACGTTCAGAACTGGCTCAAAGGGATAGTGATGAGCGTATGGCGATCATGGAAGAAGAGATCCTGAAAATGGAACAATACTCTTCTGACCTTCAAGCGTTGACTCAGCAAAATGACCTTTCGCGTGCCATTATAGGTGGTAATCCTGAAGAGATTATTGCTGCCAAGGATGCTCTTCTTGAAACCTCAATGCAACAAGAGATTGATTCTCTTGACCAGAGACTGATGACTACTGAACAGTTTGAAGCCAATAAAGCTGCCATTGAAGATAAGTACCGTCTGGCGAAACAGCAAGCTGATAAAGATGCTGCTCAAAAGAAACATGATTTGGACAAAGCTTATCAGGACATGGAACTCACGGTTGCTAAGACTACCGTTGATAGTCTTGGACAGATCAATAGCATCATGGGTGAAGATAACCAAGTTCTCAATGCTGCTTTATTCGCGGCACAACAAGTTCTGGCAATCGCTCAGGTTACTATAGATACACAACGCGCTAGTATGGCGGCTTTGGCCATTGACCCGACGGGTTTACTTTCAGCCAAAGCAGAGATGCAAGGTTCTATTGCGTTGGGTATAATTGGTGCGACATCTGTTGCTAAAGCAGCATCAGGTCAATTCCACGGTGGTATTGATGAACTTCCACAATCAATGGACAACAAATCATTTATGTTGAAAGCTGGTGAGCGTGTTGTTCAACCAAAAGCCAATGAAGAGTTGACTGAGTTCTTAGGTGCGCAGAAAGAGAATGGCTACCAGTCTGGCGGTCAACAAGTCATAAACGCACCACTGACCATTAATGGTTCAGTTACAGACGAAGCTTGGTTCAACAAAAAGCTTGTACAGCACCGCAACACAATAGCGGCTTCTGTTAAGAAAGTTGAGAAAGAGCGACCAAATAAATCTAGACGATAATATCTCCAAAGGAGGAGACTATGGCTGATAATACACTTCCAGACAATCTGGTTTTCTCCGATGTTGTTTTGGACATTTTTATTCCGACTTTCACATCAGAAAGTTTGAGTCTGAAGAAAAGCAGTAAGCACCGTGGATTGCACAAATTGTCGGGATCAATCGATGTTACGATAGGCGGCTTAGACGAACAGCGAGCGTACATTGCATTCATCAATAAATGTCGTGGACAAAGCGCAACGTTCGAACTTGATTTGCCGTTACACTTTAGTAACGATGGTATTGTCGGTGTCGTCCAAACAACAGCATCATCGGGAGTTGGTGCTGTTGAACTTCAATTGGGTGCAACATTTTCCGGCTTTATACGAGCGGGTTCCATGTTCACTATTCTGAACGACGATAAGACGTATGTTGTGGAAGAAGATGTTTTGGCTGGAGGAATAATGAAGTTCTTCCCTGCCATGCGCCTAGCTCATCCAACTGGCACTGTTATCGAGGTTCGTGAACCTAAGATAACCGCGCGATTCGATGTTGATAAGCAATCTTTGAGCTTCACAGATCAGGGACAAATTGTCACTCATACCATCAAATGGGAGGAAGCGTTGAAATGATAGAATATCTAAACACGCAAATTACCATCGGAACTGACGGTGGTGTGAACTTCGGATATGACAGTTTAGAGCCATATGGTAACATTACTGATGCGACATTTGGGCAATCTACCGTCACTCGAATCATAAATACTGTCGATGGTGTTTGGCAATTGTATCTGACTGACAATCAATATGCCGGAACCTTGCCTGACCGATTGACCCTCACTGTCAACAGGAATAATAAAATTGTTGTTACGCGAACCAGTAATGCGGTTTGGCAATCTTCAGACCCAGATACTACACTTGTGGGACTTGGTTTCGGTGCGACAGCACAAATAGCCGTTCATGTTGATGCCATCAATATTGTTATGATTGACCTAGACCTTACCAGAAATGGTGGACGGGTATTTAGGCTCGCGTCTTCAGCTCATGACGTGCAATGGAATGGTTACACATACCAAGCTGTGGGTGACCTTCTTGATGTTGAAGGTTTAGACGAAACTGCTGATCTGACATCAATTGGTACCACTATAGGCTTGAATGGTGTTGATCCGGCATATCGTGCTGAGATTGATTCCAATGCGTTTCTTCGTGCGCCAATTGACATCATGATAGGTACATTGCCTGAAGGTGGTGACCAAGTTCTTGATTCACAATATTGGCATCGCGGAACATGTGATACGCCAAACACTGTAATTGACTATTCGTCAGACCCAGCAACTATGAGAATTGAGGTATCCACTCAATCAATATTCGGGAACTTGGATAAGGTTCCGGATCTATGTAGAACATCTCAAGGCTCGCATTCTTCGAGACATCCTGGAGATTTATTCTTTTCGAAAGTTGCGTCAATTTCTCAAGAAGAAGTTTGGAGGACATGATGGATAAGAAACAAATATTCGACCACCTTCGACCTTTACTTGGGCAGAAATTGGAGTATGGGGTTAACGATTGTAACCTAGTATTCTTAGAACTATTCTACCCAGAAATGGCCGATGCAATTCGGGGTAGATACAAAACTGAGCGTGGTGGTTTTTCCGTAGCCAAGAGAGAATTTGGGTACGCGAACGTCGGTCAATTATTAGACGACTATGATGAATGGGAAGAAATTGATAATTCCTTCGCTTCATTTGGTGACGTGTTGTTCAGAATAAAATCTGTGTCTATATGTCTTGGTGATAAGACATTCAGCTTTGATGCTGATGGCTTCAAACTTATATCGACTAATCGTTTGGTTGGTACATTATATAGAAAGGTGAAGTGATGGAAGCAGGTACTATTGCTCTGATATCATTAGTGCTGTCCGCAGCTAGTGCTATCTATGCCATGACCCTAAATCTTGACACTGATGATCAGGATGATAACGGTTCCACGATAAATAAATCGGGAACATCTGCGAGTCGCAATCCAGTCTATGGTACTTGTCGAACTGGTGCTGTTCCCGTTTACAATAATGTTTCTGACGCAAGTCAGTCACAGCTTCTTAATGTGTTCGCTTGTGGTATTGGTGTTACACATGTTAAACAGATTTATATTGATGATGTGCAAGTGCTTACTGATGATGGTATGTACCGAGAATCTGGCACAAACATCAACCAACTCCGCTTCAGCGGATCAAGCCTAGCTAACGGCTTCGAGAAACAGTGTGAAGTGCAAATTCGCGCTGGGTTGGATACTGGTATTCCATTGGGTCTTGCTGTAGAATTTGGTGATGGCGAGTTCACTACGGACTTTCGTGGTGACCGAGTTTGTGCTATGGCCATAAAGTCCCAACGTATCATAGATGATCAAGGCATTCGTATAATGTCTGATAATTTCGAGGTTAATCTCCTTGTTGATGGTTTACCCCTATATGATCCTCGCTTCAACACAGAACCATCAGAGAAACAGTTTGAGCATGGTAATTCAGTTCCTGCAGGGAACCGTGAGTGTGGTCGAAATCCCGCTCTTGCTGCATTGGACTACCTTACTGATGACTACTATGGTATGGCTATCCCGTTCGAATACATTAATGTTGAATCGTTCGGTGAATGTGCTAACTGGTGTGACTCTAATGGATTCCGTATCGACGGTCAGATTGATAGCTCTGGTGCATTCTCTAAAGCCCTGAAGGGTATTGTTGATTGTGCTGGTCTAATCTTAACCATTGAGAATGGTCAAATACACTGTCACTATGAAGATGCTGTTTTGGCTCCTAGTGCTAGCTTTGACCACGATAACATCATTAACGGTAGCCTTAGTGTCGAAGAAGCTAACTCAAGCTCATACTACAATGTGATTGAGGTTGAGTACAAGAACAGTGAATTGAATGATGATCAGGACGTGTATACGATTCCTGCTAACACTCAAACTGACCCAACAATCGCAAATGATGGGTTCATCAATTCGAGTACCTTATCTCTACCATTCGTTCGTATGTCCGGTTCAGAATCCAATAGTATAGATTCGCAGGTCAAGAAGTTGGCCAACCGAGAGTTAAAGCGAGGGCAGTTCTTACGGAAAGTTTCATTCGATACCGACCTGTGGGAAAATCCGGTTCAGATTTATGACGTCATTGCAGTTTCAGATGAGAATCTGGGATGGGGTCCAACTGAGACGAACCCTTCTAATCCTCCTAAGTTGTTTCGAATTACAGACATCAATAAGTCTTTGTCAGATGAACAGGGTATATCTATCGCAACTCTTTCTTGTGTTGAGTATGATGATAGTGTGTACTCGGGTACTATTGATGGTACTGACCCAAGTAAACCAGTTCCGAAACCGAACATAAGTGCACCTGTAGGGTTGAGCTTTGATCTGTATGATTATGTTACTGACGGGTATGGTACGTTTTCTTGGAAACGAACTTGGTTCGAGACTGAGTGTGATTACATTGTCGATTACAAGCGCACCAATGATGTTGGTTGGACTCGTTTGGGTAGAACCAAAGACACTGAGTGGAAGGTTAGTAGACTCCAGCCTGATAGTTATGACTTCAGAGTTGCGACAAATTCTAATTTATATGGCACTAGTGACTTCAACGCATTGACTGGAATTGTGATATCTCCATTAG
>VTLG01005679.1_pt1 | contig 60977 bp, 78 predicted proteins | sample 4694571 | NCBI WGS metagenome assembly VTLG01 (sample SAMN12604809, study PRJNA352737) | marine metagenome | biome: ENVO:00000447; feature: ENVO:00000209|ENVO:00000569|ENVO:01000036; material: ENVO:00002151; isolation source: viral sequences binned using virsorter ...
CTGTTGTCCTGCTGTCCTGCTGTCCTGCTGTCCTGCTGTCCTGCTGTCCTGCTGTCCGTCTATTAACAATAGTTAATCACGCCGCCGCCCGCCTCTGGGGGCGTGTTCCGTGGTTATGGGGAAGATACCAGGCTAATCCCATATAGACGCCCGCGCCGCCGCCCGCCCGCCACCCGCGCCGCCGCCCGCCGCCCGCCGCCCATGCGCCGCCGCCCGCCGCCCATGCGCCATGGTGCGCGGAGCGTGGTTCTTTTTTAGGTTCCCGCCTAGCCTTCTATCGAGAATAAAAAACCAATAAAATCAAGGACTTAGCCAAAATTTTCCGCCGCCCCCCCGCCGAAGGTCGCTCCGGCCTTGTTTTCGACAAATAATGCTGTGAAAAATCCTACGAGTTAACTATCATTTTGTAGGGGGTGTTTTTAATGTTTCACGTGTAACATTGATATGTTTTAATCCTATAAATTAATTAATACGGAAACCGTAAATGTTGCGTCCAGAGACTCCCGCTATTACAGAAAGAAGATTAAAATTAGAACTTCGTCTAGCACAGATGAAGGAAATGGAATCCTGCCGTGGAAATTTTTTACATTATGTAAAAAAGGTTTGGCCCGAATTCGTTGGAGGCGCTCACCACACCATGATTGCAAAAAAGTTTGAAGCTATAGCAACGGGGGAAAATAAACGCCTAATAATTAACATGCCTCCGAGACACACTAAGTCAGAGTTTGCAAGTTACTTGTTCCCCTCTTGGATTATTGGTCGTGCCCCCAAAACAAAAATTATTCAAACCACCCATACAGCAGAATTAGCAGTCAACTTTGGTCGTAAGGTTCGTAACCTTTTGGATACCGATACATATAATTCCATATTTGACGGTGTAGAACTTCAAGCAGACAGCAAGGCTGCGGGACGGTGGTCAACGAACCATGGAGGAGAATACTTTGCTGCTGGCGTAGGTGGTGCCATTACAGGTCGCGGTGCGGATTTGTTAATTATTGATGACCCACACTCAGAACAAGATGCTCTTTCTGAAACGGCAATGGAACATGCCTACGAATGGTATACATCGGGTCCCCGACAGAGGCTCCAGCCGGGTGGAGCTATTGTTATTGTAATGACCCGTTGGTCTTTAAAAGACTTGACAGCAAAAGTCATAAAAGCACAAGGCTATGCTGACCATGCCGATAAGTGGGAGGTAGTAGAGTTCCCCGCAATTATGCCTTCAGGAAACCCGTGTTGGCCCGAATATTGGAAGAAAGAAGAGTTACAAGCTGTAGAAGCTTCTTTGTCTGTTGGTAAATGGAATGCTCAATGGCAGCAAAACCCTACCTCTGAAGAAGGCGCAATAATAAAGAAAGAATGGTGGAACCGTTGGGAAGAAGATGAGGTTCCCCAGTTAGAATACATAATACAAAGTTATGATACGGCATTTAGTAAAAAAGAAACTGCGGATTACTCTGCAATAACAACGTGGGGGGTTTTCTATCCAAAATCTGAAGGTTCCCCTAATTTAATCTTGTTAGACGCAAAGAAAGGTCGTTGGGATTTTCCAGAATTAAAGACTGAGGCTCTCGACCAATATAAGTTTTGGGAACCAGAAACTGTAATTGTAGAAGCAAAAGCTTCAGGTTTACCCTTGACACAAGAATTAAGACAGATAGGTATTCCAGTTGTTAACTTTACGCCAAGCAAAGGCAACGATAAGATAACAAGAGTTCATTCCGTATCTCCTTTATTTGAAAGCGGAATGATATGGGCACCTAATGAACGTTGGGCAGATGAAGTTATTGATGAATGTTGTGCTTTTCCAAACGGAGAGTATGACGATTTAGTAGATAGCACAACGCAGGCTTTAATGAGGTATAGACAAGGAAACTTTGTACAGTTACCTAATGATGATTGGAAAGATACAGAACCTTCCACATATATAAGGAGTTATTATGGCTGAAGCAGATATAGCTTCTTTAATACCAGACCCAATGCCAGAATGGTTAAAAAGAGCCATGGATTCGTCCACTCCTACTTTGGACATTAATGGTAAACCTGCAACGGTTAGAACTCAAAGTGGTTACTCAGAAGATTTAGGAGGAGAAGTTCTTTTTCCAACAATAAGAATGGGGGAACAAGGATTATATGAACCAGAAGACCCTTTTAGAGAAGCCCTTAAACGGGGGGATTTTATACTTGTAAAGGGTCCTGCCGGAGAAAAAACTCAAACACGAGCCACGGAACTTTCAAATTTTATTAGTAATGTTCTTATAACTAAAGCAAGAGCGGGGCAGGTAGAAAAACCTTTGTATGATACCGCCCCCTAAAGGAATTAAATTATGGAAAACCCTATTTGCCCTAAATGTGGCTGCGACAAACCAAAAGTTTTTGTACATGGGCACTATCAATGTGAGGATTGTAAATGTATGGTAGACGGGGATTGTTGTCAGGGAGAAATGGAACAAAAGAATGCCGATTCGTAAAGTAAAAGGCGGGTGGACATTTGGCGGTGCTATTTACAAAACACTTGAAGCCGCTAAAAGAGCTTATAAAGCTTATTTAGCAAAGAAACATAGTAAGAAGAGGAAGTGATATGCCCAACGTAGCTGGAGTTGAATTTGATTATACCCCCGAAGGAATGGAAGCGGCAGAAGTTTATCGCTCCTCTCTTGGGTTTAGACCTCTTGAACCACGACGTATGCAAGAAGGCGGCGATGTTGGCGGCGATGGTCCTTCTGCATATAGCGTTCTCATGGAAATGGTTAATGATTATGGAAGGAGGGACGACAGAGCGTCTTTGTTAGAATTTTTAATTGCTAACGAAGGTGAGTTAAATCGTTATGTGGAAGAAAACCCTCAAAACCGTTCTATGCTAGATAGCATAAAAGCTTTTGCAGGGTTTGCAGATTTTGAAGAACGACGAGCCAGAGAACTGGCAGCGTCTGTATCTCCCGTAGAAACCACCTCTGGAGTTGATGTACCAACCGCGCCAACTCAACGGGAAATGCAAAAAAGAGCTATGGAGGAAAAATACGGGCAAGAGTTTGGTTCTCCGCAGGAAGGAATTCCAGAAGCTTCTGCTTTATTTGGTGCAATGGGGACAATGGGACCAATGGCGATGCCAAAAGCAGCAGAAGCAGCAAAAGGAGTGTTTGGAAAAATTGGCTCTCCTAGCCTGCGTTTTGAATATTTTGATTCAGAGGGGAACCCAATACCCCCACTTACAGCAGAAGCAGCAAAAGGAAAGAAGAATTTTATTGTGGACGAAGAAGGAAATCCTCTTCCTGTTCCTCAACTGAGACCCCTTAATCGTAGATACGGCGGAAAAGTTAAAAAAATGCGCGGGGGTGGAATTATGTCCCTGTCAAATAACCGTGGGTATTAAACATGGCAGACAAACCCCTCCCAAGAAGTAACTTTGGAACAGCGTCCCTTGTAGAGAGGCGCAATGAAATACCCCCTGTAGAACTTGACGTGGAAGAAGGTCAGGGAGCCGTGATTCCTGTAGAAGGAGACACGGTTATTGAAGCTCCCGGCTTGACTGTTGAGATGGAGGAAGATGGTGGAGTTGTCGTGGATTTCGACCCACGCTCCACGGACCAAGGTTCAGGTGATTTTTACAGCAATTTAGCAGAGGAACTCAGTGACGCTGATTTGTCGCGGGTTGCTACAACCGTTCTTGAAGAATTTGAATCCAATAAAAGCGGACGAAAAGATTGGGAAGACACTTATACAAATGGTCTAGAGCTTCTTGGATTTAAATATCAGGACCGCACGGAGCCTTTCCGTGGGGCGACGGGCGTTACACACCCCCTTCTTGCAGAAGCAGTGACGCAATTTCAAGCGCAGGCTTTTGGAGAACTCTTTCCGTCAGGAGGACCTGTTCGTACCGAAATTGTAGGAAGGGTCACTCCAGAAGCTGAAAAACAATCGGAACGTGTTCGGCATTTTATGAACTATCAAATTACGTGTGTGATGAAAGAATACACACCCGAATTTGACCAGATGTTGTTTTATTTACCTTTATCAGGTTCTACCTTTAAGAAAGTTTATTATGATGAGTTTTTGGGTCGCGCTGTTAGCAAATTTGTGCCTGCTGAACAGTTGGTGGTTCCTTATACGGCAACGGATTTGGAAACAGCAAGTAACGTAACACACGTTATACAGGTAAGTGAAAATGAACTTCGCAAAAAACAAGTTGCAGGGTTCTATAGGGACGTAGAAGTATCCCCGTCACAGACAGACCCTTCCGAAGTAAAAGAGGAAATGGACGATATTTCGGGTATCGAGCCTTCTTATCTTGATACGGATGTAACTTTACTCGAATGTCACATTGATTTGGATATTCCCGGTTACGAAGATACCGACGAAGAGGGCGAAAACACTAAAATTAAACGTCCTTATATCGTAACAGTCTCTGAAAACAACGGACAAATCCTAAGTATTCGTAGAAATTGGAACGAAGAAGACCCTGAAAAGAAAAAAGTGCAGTATTTTGTGCATTTTAAGTTTTTGCCGGGTTTTGGTTTCTATGGATTAGGACTTATCCACATGATTGGTGGGTTAAGTCGCACAGCAACCGCAGCTTTGCGTCAACTTATTGACGCTGGAACACTCTCAAACCTTCCCGCAGGCTTTAAAGCACGGGGGTTGCGTATCCGTAATGACGATGAACCGTTGTCACCGGGTGAATTTAGGGATGTAGATGCTCCGGGGGGCGCGATTCGGGACGCTTTGATGTTGCTTCCTTACAAAGGTGCAGACCAGACGTTGTTTCAGCTAATGGGTTTCTGTGTCGAAGCGGGGCAACGCTTTGCAGCGGTATCTAATTTACAAGTAGGCGACGGAAATCAGCAAGCGGCAGTAGGAACGACTATCGCTATGCTGGAACAAGGCGCAAAAGTAATGTCGGCTATACATAAAAGGCTTCATTACGGTTTGAAAGAGGAATTTTCTCTTTTAAGTCGCGTTTTTGGCGACTTTTTACCCGGAGAATATCCTTACAATGTAGTTGGTGCGGAACGCACCGTAAAAGCGGAGGATTTTGATGATAGGGTTGATATTATTCCAGTATCTGACCCCAACATATTCTCAATGGCACAAAGGGTCACACTCGCGCAAACAGAACTTCAGTTGGCGCAGTCTGCTCCAGACCTTCACAATATGTATGAAGCCTATCGGCGCATGTATAAAGCCATTGGTGTTAGGGACGTTGACGTTATTCTTAAACCTATGGAGCAAGGTGAGCCTACTCCTAAAGACCCTGCTACAGAAAATTCGGATTCTTTAGAAAGTGTGCCTTTACAGGCTTTTGAAGGGCAAAATCACGACGCACACATTATGTCTCATCTCGTTTTTGGGTCTTCAGCAATGGTAGCGCAAATGCCTGCAACGGCAATGTCGCTTCAAAAACACGTTATGGACCACATTTCTATAAAAGCCCGTGAACAAGTTACCGCGCAACTTCAACAACCGCAAGGTGGGCAAATGTCCCCCGAAAACTTTATGCAAGTGGAGGGCATGGTTGCGGATTTAATTTCTCAAGGGATGCAGGAAGTAAAACAATTAAGCGCACAAATTAGCGGTCAAGGTCAGGAAGACCCCTTAATAGCGTTAAAAGCGCAAGATTTGGCACAAAAAGCTAAGAAAGAAGACCAAGATACTGCTATAGACATGCAACGTTTGGAACTTGATAAACAGAAAAACGCAAACACTGTTGCATTGGGACAAAAACGTATACAGTCCAACGAAGAAATCACGGATGCTCGTATAGCAGCAGCAAGAGAACGTGAGATTATGAAACTACAGAATAAATAGGAGAACATTATGTCTGTTGACAAAGAAGGAAATGTTGCCAAAGGTATTGTAATAAAGGAACAGGGTACTGTTCCTTATAATGGTCCTAAAAGTGTATCAACACCAGTAGCTTCTAAAGCCATGTCTAAAAAAGGTGTTAAACGTGGTATGGGAGCCGCTTTGAGGGACAAAACCTTTACATATTGTTAGGAGATTACTCATGTCTTGTTCACCAGCACACTCTGTTTGGGAATGGGTTATAGGTAGAATTAAAGAACCCTCTACATATGCCGCAGTTGCAGTTGCAGCTTGTGGTGTTGGTTTTTTAATTGAACAACCTATTTTAATTATTGCAGGAGTAGCAGTAGCTATTCTGGCTTTTATCCTCAAGGAAAAAGGCGTTTATTGAGGGGATAATAGTGAGCTACCGTGGAATCTGTAATTCGGGACTATTGGCACCAAATTATTGCGATTATTGGACTTGTTGTCGTAGCTGTTAAATTATCGGCTTCGGTTAAGGAGTTACGTAAAGACGTAGACGACATTGCAAAGAGAAATACTTATGTTGAAACTACAAAATTAAGAGCGCAAGTGGATATGCAAGAAAAACAAATTTCTGCTTTATGGGCGTATTGTAACAAATTGAGAGATATGTTTACTAATGGCAAGGGATAATTAAATGTTAGCTTCTTTAATACCAAGTCTAGTCCCTGTTGTAGGAGACGTTTTAGATAGGTTTTTTCCTGATAAAGAAAAAGCAGAACAAGCTAAAAGAGAAATAGAAGCCCAACTTACCACGCATTTAGCAAAAATAGACCTTGCACAGTTAGAAGTTAATAAAGCAGAAGCTCTTTCTAGAAATGTTTTTATTGCCGGATGGCGTCCCTTCGTTGGCTGGACCTGCGGTCTTGCTTTATTTTATACGTACTTGGTTCAACCCATAACTACCTTTATACTTGCACAAACCGACACATTAGTTCATCTTCCAAATGTAGATTTATCAGCGATGATGCCGGTTTTACTTGGAATGCTAGGATTGGGAGGATTACGCAGTTGGGAAAAATACAAAGGGGTATCTAAATAAATGGAAGGCGTTTATTTAGCACAACACTTATTAAAGGTTATAGAGGAACGTAAAGAAAGAATACTCGAAATGATGTCCTCTGGAGCCGTTAAAGACATGGAAGAATATAGACACCTTGTTGGTTCTATGGAATCCATGGATTATATGGAAGACGAATTAAAACAACTTCTCAAAAACCACACGGAATAATTAAATGTCCGCAAAGAAAAAACCTGAAAAAGTAGTCTCTATTAAAGAGGCTTATGTTGAACCACAAGAGAAAATTTTAGAACCAGAAAAACTGGATAAAAGTTCTTTAGAACGTTTACCAAGCCCTACAGGATGGAGAATGTTGATTCTTCCCTATCGGGGTAAAGGTAAAACAGAAGGAGGAATTCTTATACCAGACCAAGTTGTAGACCGCGAATCAGTGGCTACTGTTTGCGGTTATGTTCTTAAAATAGGTCCTCTTGCATATAAAGATGAAGAAAAATTCCCTTCTGGAGCGTGGTGCGCGGAGAAAGATTGGGTAATCTTCGGACGTTATGCAGGGGCACGTTTTAAGATAGATGGCGGAGAAGTCCGCATTTTAAATGATGATGAAATCATCGCGGTGATACAGGACCCAGAAGATATCCTGCACATGTAACATGGAGATTTACCATGCCTGACACTAATGAAGAAATGATTGACCTTCCTTCTGAAGGAAAATCGGTAAACGTAGAAGTAGAAGCTGTTGTAGCAGAAGCCGTAGAAGCTGGTGCGGAATCTTCTGGTGAAGCAGAACACGAAGAATACAGTCAAAAAGTTCAAAAACGTATTGACAAACTAACCCGTAAGGTCAGGGAAGCTGAAAGACAGCAAAAAGCTGCCATTGACTTTGCTCAAGGTCTTCAAAAAGAGAATAGTTCTCTTAAAACGAAAGTTAAAGACCTAGATGCGGGATATGTTAATGAATATGGAGACCGAATAGCTTCACAATCCGCTTCTTTAGAAAAAGATTTGGAAGTAGCTATAGCAACCAACAATACTTCTGAACAAGTCGCTTTAAATAAAAAACTTGGTCAACTGGCTATTGAAGAAGAAAGAGTTAAAGCCGCAAAACTTGAACAAGAAAGAATACTAAAACAAGTGGAAGCCCAACAAACACAAGCCATGGCTCAAGAATCTGTTCCTGTTAGAGCAGACCCTAAAGCCGAAGAATGGGCTAGTAAAAACGATTGGTTTGGTGAAGATGACGCCATGACTTTTGCAGCTTTTGGTATTCATAAGACTTTAGTAGAGAACGAAGGCTTTGACACAAATAGTCCTGAATATTATGATGAGATAGACAAAAGAATGCGTGACGCATTTCCTCATAAATTTAACGGCGTTGCCGTAGAGGAAACCGTCACTATTTCAGAGGCTAGACGACCCCAACAGGCCGTAGCTTCTGCGGTTCGCTCCAGCAATTCTGGGCGCAAAACAGTGAGACTTTCTCCTAGTGAGGTAGCGATAGCTAAAAAACTAGGGGTTCCACTTGACGAGTACGCGAAACACAAAGCTTCGTAGAGGAGAACGAGAAAATGAGTGAAAATACTATTGACCGGACTCCCCGCGCTTCCAAGGATAGAGCAGTTAAACCTCGCCGTAAACCTTGGACTCCTCCGTCTTTATTAGACGCTCCTGAACCACCTGAAGGCTATGCCCACAGATGGATAAGGGCAGAGGTAAGGGGATTTGATGACCGAAAAAACATTTCTGCTCGTATGAGAGAAGGGTGGGAATTAGTTCGGAAAGAAGAATACCCTGATTTTGAAGCCCCAACCATTGATAGTGGCAAATATGAAGGCGTTTTCGGTGTGGGAGGACTTTTGCTGGCACGTATCCCAGTAGAGATTGTTGAAGAAAGGACTGATTACTTTCAGCAAAGAACAACTGAAGCAATGCAGGCCGTAGACAACGACCTCTTGAAAGAGACGCAGCATCATTCGATGGCGATTCAGAAGCCTGAACGACAATCGCGTGTAACGTTTGGTGGACCTAAGAAATCTTAGGGCTACTGTCTTGAAACCCTTTTTGCTTTAAGGAGCAATATAAATGGCTAATCTTAATGGAAGTTTTGGCCTCCGTCCTATCGCCAAGATGGGTCAGGGGTCTAATTCCACGGGGCTATCCAATTATACTCAGTATGAAATCGCCAATGGCAACACTGACAAAATTTATCACGGTCAGCCTGTTATTCCTTTGGCTGCGGGATACATTGACCACACGGCTGACGCCGCTGGTGGTACGGTGGGTCTGCTAGGCGCTTTCATGGGCTGTGAATATGTAGCTAGTGCTACAGGAAAACCTACGTGGAGCAACTATTGGCCCGGTTCTGGTGCTGATAGTAACCACCCTATAAAAGCATATGTAGCAGATGACCCGATGCAGTTGTTTGTAATTGCAACGGATGCTTCGTGGACTAGTAAAGCAACGGCTCGTGCCGCTGTTTTTGCTAATGCGAACTTCTCTACTTGTGTAACTGGTACTGATGCAACTGGCTTGTCGCTCGGCAGGTTGGCTATCAGCACAATAGCTACCACTAATTCGCTTAATTTGCGTGTTATGGGTTGGCTAGAGGACGCAGGAAATGAAGATTTTGCTGCGGCTGGTATTGGTGCAGTTGTTAGGCTGAATAACCACTTCAACAGTCCCAATGGGTCTGCTGCTGGTGGTACCGCAGCCACAGTTGGCATATAGGAGGGTTAGAAAATGGCTATTAGTAGAGCGCAACTAGTCAAAGAGTTGGAACCCGGACTGAATGCCTTGTTTGGCCTTGAGTATGACCGCTACGACAGGGAGCATGAGCAGATTTTCTCTATGGAAAGTTCTGACCGTGCCTTTGAAGAAGAAGTCATGCTGTCTGGATTTGGCACAGCACCGACTAAAAGTGAAGGCACTGCCGTCTCTTACGATGACGCACAGGAAGCTTACACTGCCCGATATACCATGGAGACTATTGCACTTGCATTCTCCATTACCGAAGAAGCGGTTGAAGATAATCTCTATGACCGTCTAGCTTCTAGGTATACCAAGGCACTAGCTCGGAGCATGAGTCAAACTAAGCAGGTCAAAGCTGCGGCAGTTCTTAACAACGCTTTTGACAACACTTACACTGGTGGAGATGGGAAAGAGCTTTGTGCTACAGACCATCCTCTAGTTAGCGGTAACACTTTCCGTAACGAACTTTCAACGGCTGCTGACCTCAATGAGACTAGCTTAGAGCAAGCTCTCATTGATATTGCAAGTTTTGTTGATGAGCGGGGACTGAAAGTGGCTGTTCGTGGTACTAAATTGATTGTTCCAAAAGAACTTCAATTTACTGCTGACCGTTTACTAGAATCCACTCTTCGTGTCGGAACGGCAGATAATGACATTAACGCTGTAAGGAACATGGGAATGCTTCCTGACGGTTACGATGTCAACCACTTCCTAACTGATACGGATGCTTGGTTCATCAAAACTGATGCCCCAAATGGTCTAAAAGGCTTTAATCGTACAGCGATTAGAACCTCCATGGAAGGTGATTTCGATACAGGTAACGTGCGGTATAAGGCTCGTGAACGCTATGCGTTTGGTTGGTCTGACCCTCGCGGTATTTTCGGTTCACCCGGAGCATAAACTAAAGAAAAGGGGGGGAGTAATCCCCCCCGATTTCTGGGATTTATAGCCCTAGCGACTGGCCCAGCAGACGCTTACAAGACACTAGGGCAAAACCTTTGTAAGGAGGGAGCCAAATGGCTAATACAACTTTTAACGGACCTGTCCGTTCAGAAAATGGTTTTGAAGTAATTAATGTTGCTTCAGGAACAGGAGCAGTAACTACCACTTTTGATATTGCTTCAACGGGGATTGTAACTGATAAATACGTCAAGCACGTTGGTTTTGCCACGGGCGTTACCGTAAACAGCACAGCGGGTGACAGCCCAGCTATTGGCGAGTTTACCCAGCCAGCCAACACCATTATCACTGACATTAAAATTTTCTGTGCCACCTCTCCTGTTATTGGGTCTGGTGACATTGGATATGAAGTAGGAACTACTAGTTCAGGAGCAGAAATTGTTGCCGCGCAAACAGATGAAATTTTGGATGCGGGTACTACCGTTGTTGTAGGAAACGTAACTGTCACGTCTTTGGTTCTTCAGACGCAGGATGCAGCTACTGCTCCCGCTTCTGTTCAATATGCTTCGGCTGAAAGAACCATCTACTGCAATATTACTAATACAGAAGATGCTACTACGGCTGGTTCCTTTACGTTCATCATTGAATATGTGCAAATTGCTTAATTGGATGGGGGGTTCGCCCCCTTCCTTTTTAGAAGGAGCTTAAAATGGCTGATGCTGTAACTACAACAACAGTAAATGATGGACCGAAAAAAGCCATAATTTATTGTACCAACACCAGTGATGGAACTGGCGAAGCTGCTGTTACTAAAGTAGATATTTCTGAATTAGCCTCTCTCCAAGACGGAACAGCTTGTTCTGGAGTTAGAATAGAAAAAATTATTTTTTCTACAGTAGGGATGGGAGTTAAAATCTTATGGGATGCCACCACGGATGTGATAGCTGCTGAACTTCCTGCGGATTACTCAGATACCCTAGATTATTCAGACATGTCGGGGTTGCCTAATGTAGCTGCTTCAGGGGGTAAAACTGGGGATATTCAGTTTACAACCATAGGTCATACTAGTGGAGACACCTACTCGGTTGTTCTTTACTGTCTCAAGCAGTTCTAAAATGTCTGAAGAACTCGACAGAAAAAACCAACTTGATATCGTAGAAATACGAGGAGAGTTGAAACTTTTGGACGAGAAGCTAGACGTTATTAAAACTAACGACCTTTTTCATATACAAAAGGCCGTAGATGGGATTAACAAGATTTTATGGGCCGTGGGCTTTTTGCTATTAGGTCATTTAGCTTTTGCTATAAAAACGGCACTATGGAGCTAAAAATTGAGGAATTATTATTATTATGGCAGTTTCAGGCTCAAAAGATTTTGAACCAGATGTAGCGGAGTATATAGAAGAAGCATTTGAAAGATGCGGTCTAGAACTACGCACTGGCTATGATGCAAAGACAGCTAGACGCTCTCTTAATTTCTTGTTTGCGGATTGGGCTAATAGAGGTTTGAACAGATGGACTATATCTCAAGAAACACAAACTTTTGCTAAAGATATAATTGAATATCCATTAGGAACGGTTACACTAACAGTAGGAGCCAGCGCAAGTTTCACAATTTCAGAAACAATAACAGGCGGAACAAGTGGCGCAACGGCTTCTGTAATAACTAAACCTACGGGGACTACTTTTACAATAACGATTCCCTCTGGGACTTTTGTTGCGTCCGAAACAATAACGGGCGGAACAAGCGGAGCTACAACTACTGTATCTTCTGCACCTTCTTTAGTTAATCCTCAATCCTCTATTGATATATTGTCTGCTGTAGTAAGAAGGGATAATCAAGACATTTCTGTCCAACGTCTAAGCAGAGATGATTATTTAACTGTTCCCAACAAAACAACTACGGGAAGACCTGTTCAATATTACGTTGACAGACAAATAAACCCTGTAATTAAAGTTTGGCCCGCTCCAGAAAACAGCACAGACCAACTTATTTACGATAGGTTGGTTCGCATAGACGATGCGGATACTTCGATTAATACAGTAGAGGTTCCTTTTCGCTTTTACCCCTGTTTAGCCGCAGGTTTAGCTTATTATATTTCTTTAAAAAGAGCGCCGGATAGAATTCAAGTGTTGAAAGCTATTTACGAAGAAGAATTTACTCGTGCTGCTACAGAAGATAGAGACAGAGCTTCTTTATCCCTAGTTCCTTCGGAATCGACTTTGAGAGCTATTGGATAATGGCTAGATATGCTTCAAACAAGTATGCAATGGGTATCTCAGACCGTTCTGGAGCGGCGTATAGATTACGTGACATGCGTAAAGAGTGGACAGGCTCTCTTGTGGGAAATGACGAGTGGGAGGCAAAGCAGCCCCAACTTAACCCCATTAAAACTGTAGCCGACCCCCAAGCTTTGAAAGACCCTAGACCAGATAGAACAGAACCTTCTGTTACAGTTTTGTTGGCTTTTAATAGTTTTAAATCAGGAAATTCTGGCACTAATACAATTACGGTGACTGAACCCGGACATGGGCGTTCTACAGGCGATACAGTAAGATTTAGAGAAGTTACTCCTTTTGATGGATTTAGTGACAGTATGATTGAAACAGAAGCGGGTTTTTCCATAACAAAAGTAAACTCTGATAAATATACTTTTACAGCTAGTAGTGGAACTGCTAGTTCAGGCAATATTTCTGGCGGAGGAGGAGTATCTTCTGCGGGACCTGTAACGGTGAGTGCATGAAATGGCTTATACATTTACAACTTTAAAAACAGCTATTCAGGATTATACAGATAACACTGAAACAACTTTTGTTAGCCAACTTCCGCGTTTTATATTAAATGCAGAAGAAAGAATTTTGAAAGAATGTCAGCTAGATGTCTTTAGAAGAAATTCGTCCGGCACAGTAACTTCTGGTGTTAAATATTTAACTAAACCAGATGATTTTTTAGCTCCTTTTTCACTTAGTATAATAAATAGCTCTAATAACGAGTTTTTATTGTATAAACAAGTAACTTTTCTACAAGATTTTACTCCAAATCCCGCTACCACAGGTGCGCCTAAATATTACGCAGATTGGAATGATGAAAGTTTTTTATTAGCTCCAACACCAGATTCTGGCTACAGCGTTGAATTGCATTATTTTTACAGACCTACTTCTATTACAACAGCTTCTTCTGGCACCACTTGGTTAGGAGATAATGCGGAATTAGCTCTTTTGTATGCTTCTTTAGTAGAAGCGTATACGTTTATGAAAGGCGAACCTGACCTTTTGTCTCTTTATAACAATAGATATATGGAAGCTTTGCAATGGTTAAAAAATTTAGGGGAAGGTAAACAAACAAGAGATGAGTATAGGTATGACCGCGTTAGAAAACCCGTTGCCTAAGTTTTCGTATAAAGAACCCAGTTTAAAAGGGGCTTCTGTAGCTATTGTAGGACTAGGCAATTCTCAAGGTATTTATACTTCTTCTGTAGCTAACGGAAAACATTACGACGAAACTTGGGCTATTAACTCTATGATGGTTCCTATTAAACATGACCGTGTGTTTATGATGGACCCCGCTTCTAGGTTTTTAGATACTGAAGACGCTGGAAATCAAACAGAAGCTATGAGAAAAGCTCTTACAACCCATCCCGGTCCAATATATACGTGTACTCTAGACAAAAGAGTCCCCGGTGCTGTTTTATACCCCTTAGAAGAAATAGTTAAAGAAACCGAAATGTGTTATTTCAATAATACGGTTCCTTATGCAATAGCATATGCTATTTTTCAGGGAGTGGAGAAACTTTATTTATATGGAATAGATTATTCTTACAAAAATAACGTTCATATGGCAGAAGCTGGCAGAGCCTGCACAGAATTTTGGTTAGCCTGCTGTGTCAAAAATGGAATGAAGGTGGAAGTTGCTTACAGTTCATCTCTTTTGGATACTAACGTGCCAGAAAATCAACGATTATACGGGTATCATAGATTACCTGACCCATTGGTTATGAGAATGGAAAATAGTCAACTTCTTGTTACAAAACAATCAGAAGTGGCTCCTCCAGAGCCTTCGGATACTTTTAAAGGACTTTATGATAGAAATGATAAAATTGTGCCTTTTCAGGAAACAGGATAATGTTTACTGTTGACGCATCTATAGATGCAGGTTTAGTTGATGTAAAAACAAGTAATAATGGAGGTTTGCCGTTAGAAGATGTAGTTGAATTGGCTCTTAAAAGGCTTATAGAGGTTTCAGACGAGGCTCCAGCCCCAATTAGAGACCAAGCTTACGCTTTTAGAGCAAATGTTAGAGACATTTTAACTTTTTACATTAAAATGGGAATAAGTCAGGATAGAGCGACACTTTGTTATAAATTAAGAAATGCTGGTCAATTTGAGTTAGCAGAGCATTTAAGGAGTTTGTGAGATGGCAATTAGTAACGCAATGTGCAGTAGCTTTAAAAAAGAGCTTCTCGAAGCTGTGCATAACTTTAAAAATAGTGGAGGAGACAGTTTTAAATTGGCTCTATATGCTATTGGAGGAGGCGGAAAAAGCAGCACCACAGCTACTTTAGGTGCGGCTAGTACAGCGTTTGTGACTACAGGGGAAGTGGCTAGTAGCGGTTCTTATGCTACAGGAGGAAGTGCCCTCACTCGTGTAGACCCTACTCTAGATGGAACTACAGGAATAACGGATTTTGCTGATTTAAGCTATACCACAGCTACGATAACAGCTAGGGGTGCTTTAATTTATAACAGCACTGATTCTAACAAAGCTGTTTGTGCATTAGATTTTGGAGGTAATAAATCAAGCACTTCGGGCACTTTTACTGTTCAATTTCCTGCGGCGTCTGCTTCTGCCGCAATAATTAGAATTGCTTAGAGGGATTTTGTGTTGTGGCTAATGTCACAGGTTGGGGACGAGGAACATGGAGTTCCGCTACATGGGGAAGACAACTTCCTGTTGAAGTCACTGGCGTGGCAGGAACTGGGGCTATTGGAACAGCCTCGATTTCAAGCAGTGTTACCACAACCGTCACAGGTGTTGCAGGAACTGGAGCGGTTGGTAGTGTTAGTGTTGGCATTGGTAAAATTGTTGCGGTTACAGGTGTTGCGGCTACTGGCTCGGTTGGTACAGCCATTGCTGCAATTTCTATTAACGCAGCAGCTACTGGAGTTAATGCTACTGGAGCGGTTGGCACAGCCACCGCATTTGCTAGTATTACGACAGGAGTTACAGGGGTATCTGCAACGGGAGCGGTTGGCACAGCTTCCTTCGCAGGTTCAATAAGTGTAATACCAACAGGAGTTAGCGCGACAACGAGCGTTGGTACTGTTAACGTATGGGGTATAATTGACGCATCACAAACATCTAGTTTTTCAACGATTAGTGCCTCACAAAGTCCAAGTTGGTCAACTGTGAATGCTTCACAAACTCCAGATTGGACAGATATAGCGGCGTAGGAAAAAGATTATGGCTTCTAGTTTTACAGCTAATTTCGGCTTTGAAGAAATAGCCACCGGGGAACAAGCCGGAACATGGGGTACTACGAGCAATTTTAACTACGATATTCTAGATAGGATTGCTTCTTATACTTCTGTTGCCCTTAGTGGTTCTACTCATACTTTAACTGTCAGGGAAGCTTCTCCTGACCAAGGTACTTCCAACGTTCAAGATGGTATGTATCGGGTAATTAAATTTACGGGTGCGCTAGGAGCCAATAACACGGTAACGATTGCACCTAATACTACCAAAGCTTTTTTTATAGTTGAAAATGCAACAACCGATTCAGGCTCAAGCGGACCTTATAATGTAATTCTTAGTCAGGGAAGCGGAGCTAATGTTACCGTTCAAAATGGCAAAAATGCTATTATTTATTGCGACGGAGCAGGCGGTTCTGGAGCGGTTATAGATGCTCTAGCAGATTTACAAATAGGAACTTTGGAATGCACGGGAGCCGCAGCTATAGATGGGGCACTCACTCTTGGCGGAGCTACAGCATTTGGCGGCAATACGATAACAAACTTTTCTGAAATAGCTAATGCTGCTACGAATACAGGAACTTCACAAACCGTTCCTAGTGATACAAACGTTGTAAGATATACTTTAAATGGCAATGCAACTATCACGTTGCCTTCTAGTCAACCCTCTGGTTCTACGGCGGTTAAAACAATAGTTCTTTATTTTAAACAAGATGGAACGGGTTCTAGGAGCATGACTTTAGCTGCCCCCGGAGGGGAAAGTATTTCGTATAATAATAGCTCAAGTCAGCCGACAGTAAACTCGTCAGCTAACAAAGTAACCATATATACGTGCATGAAATTTGATTCAGACACTGTTTGGTATGTGTCTCAGTCTTATATTGACGATTAGTAGGGGGCTAAGATGTCCGATTTAACAATTAAATATGAGGAGGTAGTCCTCTACACAGAAGCGGGGCAAGCAGATTCGGTGTCTTTTCGCAAAAAACTAGACGATATGAATGCTTCTTATGCAATATTGGACTATAAACCAGATGCTGTTGCTGATGCTCTTGCTCCTTTAAATACGTGGAACTTTGATGATGTAGAAGGGAAGGCTAGTTTTTCGGATATGCCATTAGTTGTTTTCCACGAAGTTTTGTGGGAATCCCCAGATGGCGAACATAAATATTTTAGGACGTGTCACTCAACTTCCGTAGAAAAACTTCCTTCTGATTTTAAAGACAAGGTTATTAAGGCTTCCTGATAATGTTAGGTGCTGCAAGACAACAAATAGACCCCATACAACCCGTAGGAAGTCAAACTTTCAATTCTTCGGGTAACTTTGTTCTTCCTTTTAATTATAGGAAAGTTACCATTACGGGAACCGGGGGGGCTGGTAGTGCGGGAAATCCCGGTAATGCGGGAAATGACGGTAATAATGGCGCTGCGGGAAGCGCCGGAAGCGCCGGAAGCGCCGGAAACGGAGGAAACGGGGGTTCTAGCAATCCCGGTTCCGCAGGAAACCCAACAAGTGGGAGTGGTGGCGCTAGTGGAAATGCGGGAGCCGCAGCAAGTGGAAATGCGGGACCTAGAAAACCCGGTGGAGCAGGAGGCGTTGGTCAAGCAGGAGGCAACGGCGGTTCGGGTGGTTCTGGAGCCGCTGGCAATGCTGGCAATGCTGGCAATGCCGGAAGCGCAGGTAATGCTAGTTCATTTGCTAGTTTAGCTAATTTTGCAGGGGGCAACGCAGGCGCTGCTGGAAACGCAGGTTCTGCCGGAGGCGCAGGAAACTCAGGAAACTCAGGAAACGCAGGCACCGGTGGCGGTGGCGGCGGTGGCGGCGGAGGTTCGGGCGGTTCTACCCCCGGTAATACAAATCCTCCTAACCCTCCATCTCCGGGAAATCCAACAGGTAAAGGAAACCCTCCTAATCCTCCAACACCGGGAAATCCGGGCAACACAAACCCAACAAGTAATCATTCTGGAGGTTCGGGAGGTTCAGGAGGCAATGTTTCCGGCGGAGGAAGTGGAGGAGGAGGCGGTTCAGGAGGAGCCGGACCAAGTTCTAGCGGTGCCGCAGGAAGCGCAGGAAACGCAGGTAACGCAGGAAACGCAGGAAACGCAGGAAGTGGTGCCAATTCTGGTGGTTCTGGTGGTTCTGGTGGTTCTGGTGGTTCTGGAACTAATGCTACAAATTCACACGTAGCTAACGATGGTGTTGTAGGAGGAGCTACTTACAGTGTAACGGTAGGTTCAAGCAGTGGACAAGTGGTTGTCCAATACAGCAACTATTAGTATGAATTTTAGCTCCAGAGTAGAGTTTTTTTGTGATGAAAGATGCAAAGGGGTTATTCCAGAGCCTTACGAGGCTCGTAAATACATGCCTGATTGGTATAAAAGATTAAACGCCAAGGGGGTTAATGAAGACGGTTTTAAATTTCCTACTTTAAAAAGGTGTCCTCCTTTTTTAGACGCTTTATGCACTGGATGGATAATTCCATTAGCTGCTGATGTGCAATTTGTGGTTAGGGATAAGGGAGAAGGTGTTTCTTGGGAATCCAACTTTTTTTTAGATATGGTGGAAACGCATGGAATAGGGCAAATAAACACACACCCTAAATCTCCCAGAGTGCCCTTAAAAATGTTAAATCATTGGGTTATAAGAACTCCTCCGGGGTGGTCTTGTTTGTTTACACCTCCTCTAAACAGACCCGATAACACATTGGACTTAATGTCTGGTATTGTAGAAACAGATAAATATTTTGAAGTAGTAAACTTTCCGGGATTTTTGAAGGCAGATGAAGGAAGTGTTGAATTAAAAGCTGGATATCCTTTAATGCAAGTAATACCTTTTAAAAGAGGCTTGAAACGGGAAGCGTCTATCAAAGCTATGGGAAAAAAAGAGATGGATATTTTGAATAAAACTAGAGACACAAGAGCCTCATATGTTAGCTTATATAGAGATAAGCTGTGGGAGAAGAAGTAATGCCTAAATTTTCTTACAAAATTTTAGACTATGATACTAAAACCCGTAATTTGTCGGTTCTTTTTAAAACGGATGACCCAAAGGTAAAAAAACCAGAGGAAGTGTTATCTTTTGAATGTCCCGAATTAGACAATGAAGGTAAGGTTTCAGAAGCTCATATAAAAGAAATAATTATGAGTTTAGCTCAAAACCAATATTGGGCTTCATGGAACCATGAAAATACTCCTAATGAAGGACCCGTAAATTTAAACTCTTTAATAGGCACTTCTGGAGAGAAAGAATATAATTCCTCTACCCGAATATGGGTTCCTCCAGTACCGCCACCGCCTCCTGCACCCGAAGATGACCTTGTATCTTCTGCCGCAGAAGAATGGTCTTGGCTTACTTCCAAAGAATTTGATGAATGGGATGATTTTAGAAAAAGAGTAAAGGCCCTAGAAGATAAAAGTGGATGAGCAAAGCTTTAAATGAAGCTTATCCCTTGAGATAATTCTATGGACACTATCCTAGTGTTCATAGCAGCCCTAGCAGCAGGAACTGTTACTGGATTAGTTCCCGGTTTGGGAATATTTTCAGCCCTAGTTATCTGTTACCTGTGGCTAATGTCCTTAGACCCTTTTCATGTTGTAATGTTTTATTTGGTAGCTATGAGTGTTAGCCAATATTTTGGCAGCGTAGCTTCCACAATTTTTGCTATTCCCGGCGAAGCATCTAGCATACCCGCTCTTAAAGAAGGACATGCTTTATTTAAAAGAGGGCTTGGTAACAAAGCTATAATGTACGCCGCAGTAGGAAGTTTTATTGCGAGTATTTTTGCGGTAGGCGTTTCTTTAATAGCCTTGTCTAACATGGATATCTTTTACAAATTGTTTGACAGCCACGTACAAGCCGTAATTTTGTTAGGAACAAGTATTTTTATTATTTTAGGGGCGCGAAATAAAATATACATAAACGTTCTTATATTCGGATTAGGTCTTGTTTTAGCCCATGTTGGATACCACACAAACACAGGAGAAACGTTTGCTACATTTGGAATAGACCAGTTATATGGAGGACTTCCTCTTGTTCCATTGATGATAGCTTTGTTTGTAATACCCGAAATACTCAATTCTTATAAAAAATCCAACTCCATGAACCGTAGCGACGTTGTTTTAAATTTTGATGGTTATAAAACAACCTTAAAAGAAATGTCTGAGCATAAAGGAACGTTAGCTAGGTCTACTATTATTGGTTACATAGCTGGTTTTATACCCGGCATGACTTTTGTAGCGGGAACATCTATTGCGTATTTTTTTGAAAAAGTCCTTCAGAAAAAGAAAAAAACTTATAAGGATGGCGAAGGAAATATACCTTGTTTAATAGCTGCGGAAACGTCTAATAATGCGGGTGTATACAGCCAAATGATGCCCCTTCTTCTTGCAGGCATTCCTATCACAGCCTCTGAAGCTTTAATATATGAAATGATTGAATCTCGCGGGATAGACCCTAGCAACGATTTTTTTGGTCCTATGTTTGGTATGTTGACGGTAGCGTTTGTTTTAAGTTCTGTGTGGGGTCTGTTTGCAGCAGGTAAATACGCTAATTTCTTAAACCGACTTTTAGCAAAAATAGACTTTAGATACGTCTATGTGATTGTAATTATTGCCATGTTTGGGGTAAATTATCTTACAGGGTTAAATATGTATGCCCCTATATATTATATGGTTGTTTTAGGCGCACTTCTTCCTTTAGGGTATATAATGCGTAAATTTGACATGATGCCCTGTCTTTTTGCCTTTGTTCTTTCTTATCCGATAGAATCCTCTTTTAGAAGGGTTATTGCCATAAACTTCGGAGTTATGGTATAAGAACATTCTATCTTAATCACGGAGAACACAAATGAGAGTTTTTGTAGCCTTAGTAGCATCTTTTTTTCTGACTATTGGAATAGCAACAGCAGAAGAAAGAAAATGGGACATTATTGGTTATGGTGGACCGGGGGGGTTGTTTGATACAACCGCTAAAATACTGGCACCTCACACTGGAGGCGATGTTGTTTTGTTTCAAACTTGCGTAGAAGCCGCAAATTATGCCCGAAAAACAGATAAACCATCCTTGGTTTTAATGGATTTGGATGAACATACGCGATTTTTGCTCAAAGGCGATGATGAATGCACCTTTTTTAAAGAAGAAGACCTCCCATTTGTGAACATGGTTGGGGAAGGGTTTTTGAATGCTTATTCTGTCAAAGGGAGCGGCAACGATGTAAACAAACTAAAATCAGAAGAAGTTTTCATAGGGGCTTATGAAGGTCTTATTATGTTTACGGGAGCCAAAGTTCTTTTTGAGTCCATAAACCCTAACAGTAAGGTAATACCCTACCAAAACGCTGGGGCAATTATAGCCGCTATTGAAGCAGATGAAATTCAATATGGTTGGACTTCCAGACCAAAAGCCAAGTATGACGTTATAATTACCAATAACCCAGAAGGACGTGGTGACGGTTCCGTGCCTACTGTAGAGTTGTCTGATAGCCCTCTTGCAACATCTGCATACATTTTTTATGTAGCAGGAGCCAATGTTGACCCTGATGAAGCCAGCGCCGTTATTCAAGATATTTTGAAGAATGACAAAGCTTATGCAGACATGTTCAGAAGTGCGGGTTATTCCATTACCAACGGCATGAAATCACGTGAGGAACAGAAGGCTCTTCTTTTAGAACTTTCCGAAGCTTACGTGAAATAGGAGTCTAGTTAATGACAGAACTGCTCAAAAACGGTTTTGTTGTATGCAAAGAGTATTTGGATAAAGCCTCCTGTGAGGCTTTATTCACTTATACCTTAGAACAAATAAACAATAACATTTCCCCCGAATTTCTTAAACACGAAGACCCCACCATAAAAGGGAATGTTTATGACCGATATGGGGACAAGGTTTATCAAGAAATTCTTTACGGTAAAATACCTTACATTGAAGAATTGTTAAACAATCAAGTTTTCCCCACTTATCAAGTCTGTCGTATATACAAAAAAGGAAGCGGTGTTACGCCCCATATTGACAGAGAACCTTGTGAAATAGGGGTTTCCATGTTTGTAGGAAATACTAGTGATGTTTACAAATCCCACCTTTTTATAAAAAATTATCAGGAAGAAACTTGTAAGGTTGAGCTTTCGAGGGGGGACGCTGTTATTTACATGGGGTGCGAATTAGAACATTGGCGTAGTCCAATAGGACAAGAAAGTCAAGAAGTGCCTTTAGAAGGAGTGCATTGGAAGCAAATACAAGCTTTTTTTCATTATGTTAGAAAGGGCTTCCCCCATGAAAAATATGCGTATGATTCACCGGGAAATTTTAGGTCTACTGATTCTTGGGCGTAATTTATAAAAACAATGAACAAACACGAAAACCAGAATTTTTGGTATTACGAAGTAGAGGGCAAAAGGTTTAATAATAACGTAGACACTTTCATTGCATTAAAAAAGGCACGTCTTAAAAACCGTCGAGCTAAACCCACTTTTATACTTGATTTCAAATTTATTAGAAACGCTTCTAAAAAACTTTGGCAAAAAGAACCTGAACATCCTCTTTCTTTTTACATGGACAAACACGTCCGTATTCTTTCGGAAAAATTTAAAAAAATAATATTATTCTACAGCGCGGGGACGGACAGCCACCCCATAGCACAAACTTTCGCAAGGTGCGAAGTACCCGTAGAACTTTTATGGTGGCGTTCTCCAGAATATTCACACATAAGGAGTGTTGAATGGGAGAATCATGTAGTCCCCGACCTAAAAATTTATTTTAATAAAGTTAATAAAATAAAAAAACTTCTTACTTATAACGAAACAATTCAAGCGTTGCCAAAAGAACAAGACCTAGCAAATTTTATAGTAGATGTTTATGGAACTTTTGATGCAAACAAACAACCTTGGAACTTCCCCGGAAAGTATGAATCTATGGAAGGAGGAATTCCAAGTAACTACAAAACAAAAGATACTGATTGTGTCATAGGAGGCTATGAAAAACCTTTTATAAGATTAAGGCAGGGTTGGTGGTGGCATTGTCTAGCAGACTCTACCCTTACTTATTGTCCTGATGAATCAACAAATTTTATTTGGTTTTACATAACAGACAATGTGCCAGAGCTTCATGTGAAATGCACGTGGCTTAAAATTAAAGCTATTGAAAGTATTTTAAGAAGAGAGAAACTTCCTTTCACGGACGCACAAGTTATGGGTATGCAGCATCACGCATCTCCTTACTACAAGGAAATAAATGACCAAGTTGGTTATATTTCTTTAAATAAATGGTTGTCTTTGCCGGGTAATAAACCCCATGCAGATAAACGGATGGCAGATACCATAGGTTTTAAAGCGGTTGAAATTAACGAAGGCATAATAAAAAAACGATACCAGCCCATAGATAAATATTGGAAAGAAGTTGTTGTCCCTTCCGTAGAAGGTAAATATTTAAACCTGAAAACTAAAACAATTACCCCCATATATACGCCTTTGATACCTATAAAAAGGGTTTTTGCATGAATTACAGTGCTTTAGAAGATAATCACGGTTTGAAAGAAAGCCCGTGGAACGCTCTCATAGCCCCTAGACCAATCGCGTGGATATCAAGTGTTTCCAATAAAGGCGACTGCAATATAGCGCCGTTTAGTTATTTTCAGGCTGTAGGAAATTGTCACGAACCTCCTTATTACGTATCCGTCACAATGGGCATTGGTAAGGATACGCTAAACAATATTCAATATACCCACGAATTCGTTGTCAATATGGTTTCTTACGACATGCGGGAACGCATGAACATTACAGCAGAAGACCATAAGCCAGAAGAAGATGAGTTTGAAATAGCTGGCATAACAAAAGAAAAATGTGTCACAACCTCTGTGCCTCGTCTTAAAGAAAGCCCTATTTCTATAGAATGTAATTTATTTAAAATATTACCCCTACCAGATGATAACGGAGAAATACCTTCTGTTCTTGTTATAGCTAAAGCAAAACACGTCCACATAAAAGACAAGTATATTGTTGAAGGTCGAATTTCTACGCATGACATGGGACTTATAACCCGTTTGGGATATGACGAATACAGCACAATCAATACAGTATGGAAAATGCCTAAACCCTACTACAAATTTATTAAAAAAGAATGAGGGATGTTCGCAGCATAAAAAGTTTCAGTGATGCAAAAGTTTCAGTGAAGTTTTTTGCGGGGTCTGATTTTATTGTTGATGCTCAAGGCAACGAAATAAAAAGCTACAATTTTATACCCTCGTATTGGATGCTAAAAACTTTTTATAAAACTTATGGAAAACACGCTGATGAAATAAGATGGTTGCCTTGTGAATTTGATTTTTTGTGGTCTGTTAAAACCATGGTAGAAAAAATAAAACAAGAAAAACTACAAGTGGCTTGCTTTGGTTTTTATGTGTGGAACGTATTTCCATACATAAACTTCATACAAGAAATAAAACAAGAAATGCCGGAAACCATAATAATTGGAGGAGGACCTAGTGCCACTGATGAACAAGTATTAGAAAACGTAGATTTTTGTGTTTATGGAGATGGAGAAGAGGCTTTTACAAATCTTTTAGACGCTCTTATAGACAAAGAAGATTTATCTAAAATACCCAATTTAATTTATAACGAAAACGGCATAAAAAAGACCCTTCATAAAAGATTCCAACACAAAAATTTTTCTCTTCCTAGCCCATATTTAAACAACAAAGAAGAAATTTTAGAAAGCATAGATAACTTTAAAGCTACGTTTGGCGGAAAAATGTTTGGGGTTGGGTGGGAAAAATCCAGAGGATGCCCGTATAAATGCAGCTTTTGCGATTGGAGTTCGGGGTTACACCACAAAGTATCTAGAGTAGGTCAAGATTGGAAACAAGAACTAGAATTTATTTTAAGCATGGAAGCTTCTATAAATATCACTGATGCAAATTTTGGTTTAATAAAAGATGATGAGGACGTGGTAGATTATCTTCTTAATAGAAAAACACCTCCTTTTGTAATTTCCAAACAATATTCAATGAACAAGGAAACACGTTTTCCTCTATCAGAAATTAGTTGGTCTAAACTAAAAAAAGATGTTGTTTATAGAATAATCAAAAAAATATTAGAAAAACATCCTGATTATATAATAAAAATTAGCCTTCAAGATATTCACGAAGATGTTTTAGAAAGCATAGATAGACCTGATGCCCCTTGGGAAGAACATAAAGTTTATTTACAAGATGTTTTAAAAGTATATCCCAACACGTATTTTATGGTTGAATTGATGGTGGGCTTACCTAACCAAACTTTAGACAAATGGATAGATACATTAACTCAAATAGACAATGTTATTAATAACAAAGAACCTAGAATAGCTTGGGTAGCGGCTTATTTATGGACATTGTTGCCTAATAGTCCTGCTTATAAGAAAGATTACAAAACCCGATATGGTTTAACTGTTACTTCTGTTAAAGAAATGAGACCAGACATTTCGAGAAAAATAGTCTCAAAAAGAGACTTGTTTTTTGCTAAAAGACAAGAAATCTTATGGAAAGATTGGAACATAGTTCATTGCAACGGGAAAGAAGGATTAAAAAAATCTCTTTTAATGGAAGCAATAGCTCAAATTATTAACGCTAAACTTACTTATAAACATTTGAAAAATAAGTCTTTTTTAGAAATATACGAAAAAAAGGGTTCTTACATAAAACAAGAAATAGACCTTCAATTTAAAAGAATAGAAGCAGAAAAAACGCCTCATTTGTTTGTTTTAAAACAAAATATTATGCGTTCTTTTAAGACTTATTTTACTTCTTCTGTTTTTTGGGAACAAAAAGAAATGCAGTTTTAATGTTAAAAAACGAAAACATGTTTTGGTTCTGGAAATCGGAAATACCTGCTATTGTCTGTGATAATATCGTATCAAGAGGTTTGGAACTTACAGAGGAACAAGCCTCTGTTGGGGAAGGGGAAAACGGAATTGTTGACGAGAATGTGCGAAAATCCCGAATATCTTGGTTTGATACGGAAAAAGACGCATGGCTTTACCACGTTTTATGGGGATATATGGTAAGAGCTAATACTAACGCAGGCTGGAATTTTGATATAAAAGAACAACAACAACCTCAATTTACGGTGTATGACAAGAGTTTTTTCTATGACTTTCACGAAGATGCGAGTTACCATGAAGATAATATGCGTAAATTAAGTTTGGTGGTTTTCCTATCGGAAACTACAGACTATGATGGAGGTAACTTTGAATTCAGGGAACCAGCAGAAGTCCCTGCGGAGAAGGGGTCCATTTTGGTATTCCCTTCCTTTTTGTATCATAGGGTAACTCCAGTAGAATCTGGATTGCGTTATTCTTTGGTTAATTGGTTTACGGGACCTTCCCTAGTATGAAAAGAGATATTAAATATGCCTCTTACAAAAGTAAATTTTAAACCCGGAGTCGATAGAGAAAGCACCTCTTTAAGCAGTGAGGGAACTTGGTATGACTCTGATTTAATACGTTTCCGTAAAGGAAAACCCGAAAAAATGGGGGGTTGGACTCGTCTTAGTAGCAACACCCTGAAAGGAAAAGCTCGTTCCCTTCATGTATGGAGTGCCCTTGATGCTTCTAAATTGATGGGGATAGGCACACAATCCAAATTTTATATAGAAGAGGGCGGCGGATATAACGACATTACTCCTGTTCGCAGAACCCAAACACTGGGAGCTAATCCTTTAACAACAGGCAGTGCAGGCTCTGGCGTAATAACCGTTACAGATTCAGGGCATGGAGCGGTTCTAGGGGATTTTGTAACTTTTAGTGGAGCCACTGCTTTTGATGGATTAACCACAGCAAATCTTAACAAAGAACAAGAAATAATTTCTATAACAGACCCTAACACCTACACGGTAAACACAGGGGGAAGCGCCTCTTCTGGTTCTACAGCAGGAGGTGGTTCTTCGGTAGTCGCTGTTTATCAAATAAATTCTGGTCTAGATGCCTCCGTTGGAGGCACGGGATTTGGAGCAGGTTTATTTGGAGGTGTGACAACAAGTTATTCTCTTACTACTTTAGATGGAGACCATAACGATTCTACGACAAGCATAGCTTTAGTAAGCGCAGCGGATTTTGAAACCGCTTCTACTACACTTTCTGCGAACTTAGGTCTTTCTGACGCTTTGGTTCAATTATCAAGTTCTTCTGGTTTTCCTGCTCAAGGAACTGTTTTAATTGGCAGTGAGAAAATTAGGTATGGAGCCGTTTCTGGAAATAACTTAACGGATTTAACCAGAGGCTCTGACGGCACAACAACGGCAACAGCTTCTTCTGGTGGCAGCGTTACTTATGTCGGACTTATTCTTATAGAAAATGAACTTATACAATACACAGGGAAATCAGGTAATACTCTTAATGCAGGGGTTGTTAGAGGCGTTAGAGGAACAACGGCGGCTTCTCACTCTAACACCACACAAGTTAAAGAAGCGATTACTTTTGTCCCCTTCGGTAAAGCGGCTTCCACGACAGCTACAACAGCAGAACAAATACGCCTTTGGGCGCAAGATAATTGGGGGGAAGACCTTGTTTTTTGTGTTTTTGATGGAACCCCTTATTATTGGGACAAAACGCTAGGTCTTTCTGCTAGAGCCACTTCTCTCGCTTCGCAATCAGGAGCCTCGGACTGTCCTACTATAACTCGAAAGATAATGATTTCTGATGCGGATAGGCATGTTATTGCTTTTGGATGTAACGCATTAGGTTCTTCTGAACAAGACCTTCTTCAAGTGCGATGGTCTGACCAAGAAAATCCTGTGGATTGGACACCAACAGCCACCAATACAGCAGGAGGTTTCCGTATTTCTTCTGGTTCTGAGATAGTAGCGGCTCAAAAAACTCGTCAGGAAATGCTTATTTGGACAGATTCTTCCTTGCACACAATGCGTTTCGTTGGTCCTCCTTTCATATTTAGTTCTGCCATGGTGTCAAATAATGTATCTATAGTGGGTCCTAACGCTTTAGTAACCGTGGGAGACCGTGTTTTTTGGATGGACAGAGAAAATTTCTATCTCTACTCAGGAAGATTGCAGCAACTTCCTTGCACGGTGTCTCGATATGTTTTTGATGATATTAACTTGGAACAAAACAATAAATTTTTTGCTGCTTCTAACAGGCAATTTGACGAAGTATTCTTTTTCTACGCCTCTTCTTCTGCCACAGAAATAGACCGCTACGTAAAGTTTAACTATGAAGAAAACACTTGGGATATAGGTAGTTTAGCAAGAACAGCATGGGTGGATTATGGAATTCACGACAAGCCCCGTGGAGCGGGAACCGCAAGTGACGTTGAATATATTTATATTCACGAAACAGGAACTAGCAATGACGGGACAGCAATGGATTCTTTTGTAGAATCTGCTGACATTGAAATTATCGAAGGAGGTAATAACTTCTTGTTTATAAGTAAGATAATCCCTGATATTGTATTAACAGGAACTTCTGCAACGGTGGATTATACAATTAAAACGAGAGCCTATCCCGGTGATTCTTTAGTTACTGAGGCTACTGCGGCTGTTATTTCTTCTACCCAAAAGGCAGATGTTAGGTGTAGAGGAAGAACTGCGGCTTTAAGGGTATCTAGTTCAGACACAGTTACTGAATGGATTTTAGGAGACACAAGGTTGGAACTTAGACCTGATGGAAGAAGGTAATGGCAAAAATATTAGACCACAGTTTTCCAATGGTTCCAGAGCAATATGACGCGGACGTTTTTGTCCGTATTATGAGAGATTTAGAAATGGCTCTTACAAAAATAGAATTTCCTGCGGTTGTCAGTGGCGAAGACGACACCAAAGGAATTAACTGGTTTATGGAATAATGGCTAGAAAAGGTCCCGCAAAGGGAAAAGCGAAAGTTAAGGTTACTTCTTCTGGGAAGAGAGTTTCTTATGGGCAAGCGGGAAAAGCGAAAGGAGGAGGTCCTAGAGTTAAACCGGGAACTTCCAAAGGAGATGCTTATTGTGCGCGGTCATATGCTCAGAAGAAAAAACACCCCAAAGCAGCAAAAAATAAAAATAGTCCTTTAAATTTGTCCAGAAAACGCTGGAAGTGTGCTGGCAAGAAATCTAGGAGAGCATAATGGCTAAAGGATTGTATGCCAATATAAATGCCCGTAAAAAAGCGGGAACCAGTAGACCAAAATCTAAAAGCACAATAAGTGATAAAGCTTACGCGAACATGAAAGCAGGGTTCCCCAAAAAGATGAAAAAGGGAGGTTCTGTAAACAGTTTGACTAAAAGACAAGAAGAAACCTTAAAACGCCACGCAGAACATCACTCTAAGAAACATATGTTGGAAATGAAAAAATTGATGAAAAAAGGGTCTACTTTTACTGCTGCCCATAAAAAAGCTATGAAAACAGTAGGTACATAATGGCTTCAGCCTATAAAAATGTGGGTGTTTTAGTGGGTTCAACAGGCGATGTAACTGTATATACTTGCCCAACAGCAACAGAAGCTGTTGTAAAAAACATAAATTTGTATAATAGTCATAGCGGAGCTATTACTGTTTATACTAAAATAAACGATAGTTCAGCTTCAACGTTAGTCATACTAGACCAATCTAGTATTTCGGCTGGCGCAGATACGTCCCTCGCTGGGCCTTTTGTATTAGAGGCAGGCGATACGCTCCAATTTAACTGTGACACAGCATCGAAGATTTACGTCTTCGCAAGCGTTTTGGAGCTTTCCTAATGTTGCAAGAACAAATTTATAAAGTTTCTACTAACGGTATCGGGTCTTTTCAAGAAGCGTCCCCAGACTATGAATTAGCTCCCGTGGGGCTTGGTTCCATGTCAGAGCAAGCTCAAAAGCTTGCGGAATTTGGGCGTAATGGAGACATATACGTAGTTCATGCCGCCGAAGGCGAGACCGTTATTCCTACCGAAGTTCTTGAGGCAAACCCTCAAATTAAAAACATGTTATTCCAGCAAATGCGTGGGATGGGTTTGGAACCTGAAGAATATATTGTGGGTAATGAACTTAACAGCATAAACCCTGTTACGGGTATGCCGGAATTTTTTATTAAGAAAGTTTTTAAACGGGTAAAGAAAACCGTTAATAAAGTTATTAAAGCCGTTAAAAAAGCTGCCCCTATCATTATACCTATAGCGGCTTCCGCTTTTGGTATGCCGTTTCTTGGTCCTATGTTTGGAGCAGGAACAATAGGCGCAGCGGCTCTTGGTTCTGGAATAGGAACCTTGGTGGGGGGCGGAAGTTTAAAAGATGCTTTTAAATCTGCTTTAATATCAGGAGGAATTTCAGGTCTTACCAGTGGACTTGGTTCATTAGCACAAGGCAACACTTTTAGTTCAGGATTTAGTTCTGCTCTTTCGGGTAAAACTCCTGTATTTAATGCAGCAGGGCAACAAGTTGGTTTTAAATTTGCGGCTTCTCCTTTCTCAAGCGGACCTGCTGGAGCGGCTTCAAGTTCTCAATTCCAAGCGTTAGGGCAAGGTAAACTAGGTTCCCTTTTGCCGGGAGGTTTAGGTGGCGGTTATCAACAACCCGTATTTAATGCGGCAGGAACAACCCAAGTTGGAACTGTGAATGCCTCTGGAATTTTTAGCCCCTCCGGTTCAAGTTCGTTAGCCCCTAACGTGGGTACTAACGTGGGTACTAACGTGGCTGCTAACGTGGCGGGTAGTACTAACGTGGGTACTAACGTGGGTACTAACGTGGCGGGTACTAACGTGGGTACTAACGTGGCGGGTACTAACGTGGCACCCGTACAATCAACAATATTGCCTAGCACTCAAGCGGGTCAGGCTAAGATGCTGCAAAATGCCGCGCAAAATGCTTTGGCGGCACAAAATCAAGGTGTTCTTGGTAAATTTATGCCCAAATCAATAACGGGGCAACAGGTTGCGGCTGCTCTTCCTATGAGCGTTCCTAGGGGCACCTTCACTCCAGCGCAATTAACAGCGGCGGCTAACGCCGTTAATCCGGGTTTAATTGCACAATATGGACCTATGGCAGGCGCTGGTTTAGGCATTGCAGCAGCAACGGGCGCTTTTACTCCAGCCCAACCACAAAATCCAACTACAGCTAATTTAGCAGGGGTTGTTCCTTCCCAAACGGGAGCGCAATTATTAGCCGCCAATCCGTCTCAATTTACAATAGGACAAGCTAACCTGAACCCCTTGCAATTTGCCACTTCCGTTAACCCACAAGTAGCGTCTACTTTTCCTCAAGTGGCGGAGGGTGGTTATATGGGGGATTTCCCCAGACGTGAAGGGCACATTACAGGACCGGGAGGTCCTAAAGACGATTTAATTCCAGCTATGTTGTCGGATAACGAATTTGTTATGACAGCAGAAGCGGTGGAAGGCGCGGGGGGGCCGGAAACAATGTATAACCTTATGCGTAATTTCGAGATGAATGCTCGAAATAAACAGGTAGCGTAGCCATGGTCACAAAAACTTTACAAGAACAAATTGTCCGCGAAGCTCCAGAAATTGAAGCTATTAAACTTGGGTTACTTCAAGATGCCCAACAACTCGCTAAAACTCCTATAAAGCTTCCCGAACAACAGGTAGCAGGTTTATCAGGTCTTCAGCAGCAAGCTTTTACAGGAGCGCAACAAGCGGGAGGTATTGGTGGCTATCAGCCCCTTTTAGCCACGGGGCAAGCTACTTTAGGAGCGGGACTTGGAACATTAGGGCAGGCTCAAGCCGCCGCTCAAGGAATGCAAGGTCTTTTTGCGCCCACGGATTTGACACCTTACACAAATCCTTTTCAACAGGCTGTCATAGACCAAACGATGCAGGAATTGAATAAACAAGCTGAAATACAACAAAATAATCTTGCCGCGCAAGCTGTAGGTGCGGGTGCTTTTGGAGGAAGTCGGTTTGGCGTTCAAGCAGCAGAATTGGCAAATGCCCAACAAGATGCTCAAGCTCAAGCATTGGCACAACTCAACGCACAAAATTACATGCAAGCGTTACAAACAGGGCAGCAAGCATTTGAGGCACAGCAGGGACGACAAGGGCAAGCAGGGCAACTTCTCAGTGGAATTGGGCAACTTACGGGACAAATAGGCGGTCAACAACTGTCTGCTGCTGAATTGGCACAAGCTACAGGTCTTAAAGACATACAAACTCAACAGCAACTTGGGTCGCAACAGCAAGCGCAACAGCAAGCCGTTCTTAATGCAGCGCAAGCAAACGCTCAACGACAGCTTTTCGAGCCTTATTCACGTATATCGTTCTTGTCAGACATTTATAAAGGAGCGCCTTCTACTCAGACCACCCTTGGTTCGCAAGTCGCGCCTTCGCCGCCACAACCTAGCGCCTTCCAGCAGATAGCTGGTCTTGGCACAGGGTTGTTGGGAACTGCTGCGGCAGCAAACAAAATAGGAGGTCTGTTCTAATGCCCGGTAATATTTACGGAAGAAAAATGTTTCGTATGGCTAATGGAGGCATGATGCCTCCCGTAGACCCTGCAATGATGGCGGGGGCACCTCCTATGGCACCTCCTATGGCAGCAGGTATTGAGGGTCAAATGCCTCCCGAAATGGCAATGGCAGCACAGGAATTACCTCCAGAAGTTATGCAGGCGGCTAACCAAGAAATGGCAATGGCTACGGATGAAATGGTAGCAGAGGGCGTTAAACAGGAAGTTGACGAAGAAGTTGGTCGTAGCATAGCTAATCTTGATACAGCGGAAGATTTCCGCGACATAATGAATACTGTGTGGGACGATGATGCCGACATAGATACTTATAGGTCTAAACTGGCAGGCGTTGTAGGATGGGATGACGCAGACAGGACGCCCGATTCGGTGCTTGCTCTTGTCCAGCCTACTTTGCAACTTGCGGAAATAGACCAAGGGATAGGTGCTTTAATGCAAGAAGAACTTGCGGAAATAGGTGGACCAACTGCTGAAAGTGGCATAGCTCAACTTGCTACCAAAAGCGCGGTAGCTGATGGGATGGCTGCTGAAACAGGAGCATTGGTCAATGCCGTAGGAAACATGTCCAATGGAGGAGGCTCCATGGATGATATGATGATGGCAGCAGTAGGAGAAAGCATGGCTCCCGGCCCAGTGCCCATGGACCAAGAAATAGTCTAGGAGATAGCCATGCCTAAAGGACCTTACACAAAAAACGGTATAGCTGGCGTATCTGGGCGTAATCTCGACTCTGTTAGGGATGCTTTAGGCGTGTCGGGACTTTATCCCTTGCGTATGAGCAATGGCGGTAATCCTTTGTTTAGACAAAGGTATGATGCTTTGTATGATGCTTTAGGTCCGCTTTACAGTTCTAACCAAGGTTTAGATTTAGAAAAAATAAACAAGGCGCGGGAAACCCTTTCTAAACTTCCCGGCATGGAATCAACTGATTATGACGTTTTAAGGCGAGAAGACAAAGAACAAGCCGCCTTAAACTTTTATCTAAAATTGGCGCAACGTGGTTTTGAAGCAGCAGGGGCTACGCCAAGAGTAGGCGAAACAGGTTTAAGCACCGTTTCCAGAGAACTTGCTGCGCCTCTTGCTTCCGATGTATCAGAAATTGCTTCCGATTTTTACAAAAGAAAACAAGCCTACAAACAATTAGACAAAGAAGAACAAAGAGCCTTATCACAAGCAGCTTTGACGTATCGTCAATCTGAAAGGGCTAAAGAAGCCGCTGAAAAAGACAAACGACGCAGCATGGCTTGGACGATGGCGGAAGAAAACATCAAATCGGTAGGTTTAGAAGATGCTCTTGAAGAGCTAAACGCTGAAGGTAAATGGGTTCCGTTTGTAGGTTTTACCGGAATTACTAAATGGGGAGAAGCCCCTAGTTATTTTAAACTTGTAGATGGAAAAAGAGTTAACGTCGAAAATTTAAGGGTATCTCCTACGGCAGCTAGTGCCTCATCTCTTAAAGGCATAACAGATGCCGGACTTAAACCTGTTTCTTTTAGTTGGCCTATTCGTGAAGTTGTAGATGGAGAAGTCGTTGTTACCGGTGTTAAGACGGCATTTGGGGAAGTTTATTCCCAAGTAAATAAAAACACAGGACGAGTGGAAACTGACACGAGTAGAATATTTTCACCGGGAAGTTATGGAACTGAAATCATTACAGGACCGGACGGCAAACCCATCGTATTTGGAGTAGATGTTAAGGCGGCAGACCCAAATTGGTTGGATGATTCCCAAACCACTTTGTATGTAAAACCCGGTTTATCCGAGGAGGAACTAAAAACATTACAAAATATTACTAATATCCCAAGTTTAAAAAGGGGTGACACTGTTATTAGGCAAAGACAAAAACGAAAAGAAAATGAAGCTAGTAAAAAAGACCTTTTGTATGGTGGCGTTTCAGGGAAATATTTGGGGGAGCTTTTGGATGAAGATTCACGGAGTAGGGCTGAGACATTTTTTACTGACCAAAAACCTTCAGCTGGTGACTTAGCATCAAGCGCAGTAGGCACCACACCAGAAACCTTTATCTTAACAAAAAGAGGTGATGTAGACGACAAAACGACAATAACCGCTATGTTAACAAAACAACCGGACGAAAGTTTTGTTTATCAAACAGTAGCAACAGGAAACATTCCTTCCGAAATAATGGATAAGGAATGGTTTGATAAAAATAAATTCGAGTACGAATCTTGGATAAAACAGCCCGATGAAACAGTTCTTCAGGCTAACCGCGCACCTGCAAATGAAGCTTATAAAAAAGCTGCTCAAAATCTGACAGATTTTTCTGAAGCGGTAAGACAAAAAGTAGTGTCAGGTAAACTTACTGCTGGAGAAATTCAAGGTTGGATGCAAGCTGAAGACAAAGCCACTTTTTTAAGAGACCTTGTTATAAATAGAGCTACCAAAGAACAAAAAAGACTAAATAAAGTTAATAAAGACAAAGCACCCGCAAGAGATGCGACGAATTTTTTTGGTGCTAGATATACACAAGATGAAAATGTTTTAAGTTTAACTACTCCTTTAGATGACCAAGGTAATGGAGTATATATTAATGCAACTTCCATAGACCCATATAACCGTGACCCTAACCAGAACATCCCAATAGCGGATTGGTCTACATCGAAACTTACTCCTGCCATTGTTGAAAAGATGCGTAGAAATGCTTCGGCAATAGGGGAAAATTTTTTCGCTGTGACGGGTTCTCAAATGGGCTTTGAAGAAGAACAAATATTGGCACATTCCCAACTATGGAAACACCTGCCTAACATAGCTGAAAAATTTGGTGAAGAAACGTTTAATCCCGAAATGTTTAGGAAAAAATTTAACGAAGCTAAAACTGACTATAACAAAGCTAAAGAAAAATACGTGCCTGCATCAGAAATAAAAATAGGCACAAGTAATTTGGCGTTTAAAATAAACAACAGTTTGGACGCAATAGATGACATTCAAACAATGTTGAATTATAGAGACGTTGCGGGGGCGTGGTTTGCAGATGGTAAGTGGATAGCTGAAATGAGAGGCGGCGCTTTAGGTGAATTATGGGAAACCTATATAGACCCTGAAGGAAAGGAAACAGCTATACCAAGCGAAAGATGGTTAGCTATGTTAAATCCTCAAAACAACGCAGACAGAGAGCTACGTGAAAAAACGTTAGCTTACTTTCAAGAGAATGCTGATGGGAAACGTGCGGATAGAAAAATGTCTATGGATGAGTTTGAGAGAGCAGCTACTTTCTTAGGCGCAATGAACAGGTCTATGTCACGAGTTTTTGAACTTATAGACGAATCAAGACCTTCCGATAGAGACGTAGAAATTATGTTAAATGGCTTGTTTGTTCAAGGGGATTTATCTGAAACCCGAAATTTGAATTTGATGTTAAATCTTGGGAAAAAATACACTGATTTAGTTACAAACAGCATGAAAACTAATCGAAGGGCTATTTATGACCCTGATACTTTGTTTAGGTTGGGTCAGGTGGGCAAAGCTTTTAGAAGGGAAGCTTTACCGGGAAGAATGAGTGGTCCACAGGATAAAGGACTTCCTGCCGTTAAAAGCTCTTACAGAAAATGGGGTAATGCACTAGAAGATGTTTCAAGGAGAGCTTCCGAAAGAGTATTACCGGGGCACCAAGGTTTATCAATGTCTCCTATTACAGGTACTATAAATAGTGATGTTTACAGAAATATTCAAAGTGCTATACAGTTAGCAGCTAGAGCAATGTTCCCTAATTTGAGTCCAGAAGAAGCTTACAAAAAATTCGTTGACGAAAAATATTACGCAAAAAGTTTCAGTGCTGTTTTACAACCTGTTGAACAGAAAAGTGTTCTTGAGGGAGTAACACAAACAGGTAACAACACCTATAGGTTGGACAACTAACGCTATGGCAACTGGAATAGAAAATACTGCCCAGATGGTGATAGACCACCCTCAATCCAACATTAATGTACAAGGGGGGACGAGGACATATAGGGAAGTGTTGACAGACCCCAAGGCTAGTCCCGCAATAAAATACGAGTTAATACAACAGTTTCAAAAGGAGTTTATTAAACCTCCTCCCTCAGAAGGTCTTGCGTTTGAGGCGCTTCCTACAACAGAAACTGAACTACAAGGTCGTGTTGTTCCTGCTAAATCTGATTTACAAACAGGAGAATATTTAACCTCTGAAGGAGACATTGCATATAGCCCAGATTTAGAAGCCACACAAAGACAAACTATATCAATAAATATTGGAGCTTTGGCGAGAGGAACAACCTCTTATTTAGACCCTTCAGGAACTGAACTGGAGGGAGTTCCCGCTTCAGCAAGGTATAATTTTGAACTTGGAACACCCACTGAAGGGGGAACAGAAGTTACCTTTGAATTACCTGTTGGTATGCGCCCAGATGAAATGGACCAAGTTACATGGGATAAAATTTTAAGGGTTGTTGAATCTAATTATCCAGAAGAATTTAACAAAGAAAAAAAATTAGAAACAGACCTTTCTGTTTTTGGTAAGTCAGGACTTCGTGGGTTTTTAAGCAGCCCCGCAGCCATTACAGATGTTGTAGGGGCAGAAATTTTTAGGTTTGCGGATTATTTGCTTTCTCCTGTGGGAACCAATACCGCAATGAATGATATTGGGCAATGGGCTTTTGGAATGGAAAAACCAATGCCCGATGATATCACGAAAGATGAATACCCCCGTTTGCTAGAACGGCTTGGGCTTTACCCAACAGAACACGAGGTTCCAATAGAACTTCGGGACATTCTTATTCCCGGTGCCGCTGCCTACCCAACCACAGTAAGAGACCCTTCAAAAGAAATGTTTAGGGTAACGCAAGAACTGGCGGACCAGTTGGTTTCTGTTACAACAAACATGGATATGCCTACTCTTCTTACTCCAGAACAGCTTACCGAAAGTCAAAGAATAGCGGGGTTGGTTGGAGAAGTAATGGGAGGAGCTATAGGGGAAGCTGGACTTTTTAAGGCGGGAGCTAAACTTGTTTCTAAAGGGTTTAATTTTGAAGAATTAACAAACCCAAGCACTTTACAACGGGCTGTAATGGATTTAGCTAATACACCTTCAATACAATTTGCTCATGGAGGTAGAAGACGTTTTACCATACCCGGTGGCGCAATTTACGGTTTAAGAGAATTTGGTTTTGCGGGAACAGCGGGAACAGCCATGGCTTTAACCCCAGAAGAATGGGGTCCTTGGGGGCAAGTAGCAACAGGCATAGCGGCTCCTTTTTCATTAAGTAAAGCAAGAGACCTTGTGGGTGTTGGATTAAGAAAAACACCAGTTATAGGGGGTTTTTTAGAACCTTTTAGTTCAGACGGTCAAAAAAGATTAGCTGGTAGAGCTTTGGCATATGCGCCGGGATTAAGAGGAAACGAAAGACTTGTAGTTGCTTTGTTAGATGATTTATCGGAAGCGCCCACTGTAACGGGAACTACTGAAGTTTTAGAAACTCCTGCTTTTTTTGATGAAATAGCTAAACGTCTAGAACAAGCTGAGTTGGATTGGAGAAACTTGTCCAAACAAGGGCTTTCCGAAGAAGAAATTTTTACCACTCTTTCTCAAAATGAAAGTTACGGCAAATATTTAAGCCCTACCTTTAATTTGCTTGACGGAGACAACACGTTATCCAAACTTACTGAAGTAAGAGGCGGTGTAAAATCCGTAGCAGATGGTTTATATGGGGCTTTAAATCAGTTGGCTTCAGGAGCTACCCCCGTAAGCCAAGAAGTTGTGCGGTCTGCTGCTGACCGCATGGTAAGGTCACAAAATATTTTTGATTCTATAGTAGCCCAAAATATAGAAGGAGATGTAAACGCTCCTATAGATTGGGTTGAATCGCGTGTAGCTCAACTTGCTAATTTGGTTGATGACAGTTTAGGTGCGTTTGCAACAGATGCTGCTATCTATAATGAAATAGTTGAACGTGTTGGTGATGGCGTTGCAGAAATTAACAGGTTAAATGCAACGGATAGAGCTTTATTAGCAGTAAAAGCTTCTTTTGATGAAGCTCGTCAAATTGAAAGAGCCATGTATTCGGCTTTGGGGGCTAATGAAGTATCCATTTCTCCCGACCAAATTCAAAGAATTGGGGATAGGGCGGCTGAATTAATATTAAGCACTCCTGTAGCTCAAAGAAAACAGATACCTCCTATTATTTATCAAATAGCTGGAAGAAACAGATTATTAGAGGAACAAGCTCTTTTAAAGGGGGATATAGGTGCAGCAGCGGGTGCAGCGGAAAGCACCCCTCGTCAACTAATAACGGCAAGAGCAACTCGTGCCTCTTTAGAAACTGACGTAAATAACGTTAAAAGAGAAGTTGATAGCTTACTAGATGGGGCAGAAAAGTCTGGAAATAAAGATAGTGGGATTTTTATAGCTGCCGCTGAGATGGAACCTGAACAACTTAACGTTTTGTTAAATAGAACTCCAAAGGAATTAACTAATAATTGGGGTCTTCCAGAACAAAGAGCAAAAGATTTAAAAACCCTTCTTAAAGATTTTCAGAAAAAAAGAAATTCTTTAAGAACACTTGAAAACAAGTTAGACGCCCAAAATAGTAAAATTTCTTCTCTAGAAGAAGAATTGCTCCCCAAATTTGAAACAGAAGGTGGGGAAGCAGTTGAAATAGGTCCTAATGGAATTATTGATAATAAAACTACGATAGATGAAGTTCTCGCCGCAAGAAGCGTATTGTTAGATTCCGCAGCAAAAGCTGTCGGTAGAAAAAATAAATATGGCAATAAAATAGCCGTAGACCTTCAATCTTTTATTGTGGACGATTGGATACAAGACCCCTCTGTTTTTGGAGATTTGGTAGATGCTTCTAATTTTTCCAGAAATTATGACATAGTTAGAAATTTCAGCAGACAACTTAATGATAGATATACCCGTGGAATAGTTGGAGAATTTTGGCAACAAGGCGCGGATAAACAAGCTAAACAAGACCCTAATCAATTTTTAGCAAGAATTGTAAATGAAACAAAACAAAGCGAGAGTGTTCTTCCGACAGGAAGTGTTGATGAATTTGAGGCTTCTTTAGTAAAGGCAAATTCTCCCTTCATCATTAAAGAAAACGGTCAGATAGAAATAGATTTTGACCGTCCTCTAACTCCCGGAATGCCGGAAGAAGGGTTTACGTGGGAGCAAATTACAAGCGGAGATGTCCCTTTATCCACAGATTTATTGCGAGAAGAAGTTTTAAATAGATTCGCTTTGTCTGTAGTAAATCCAAAAACAGGAGAAATAGACCCTAAAAAAATAGATTTGTTTTTAGGACCGACGGGATACCAAGGGGTAATAAACAAAATAGAAGAAACCATACCCGGTTTTAAAAACCAACTATTAGAATTAGGAAGTAGTGGAGAAAAAATAGCCGTAAGGCACAGGGCGCTTACAAAACCAGATAGGAATTCTATAGACACTGCTGCGGCTTCTATGAATCTAGATGATTTAGTAAATGTCATACAAGCAAGCCCAATTAGAACGGCTCTTGTGCATGATAACTCTGTAATGAATTTGTTTTTGGGAAGAGACGGAAAACTTTATGCAAAAAATTTACTAGAAAACCCCAAAAGGTTTTCCGCAGATATAGACGAAACTTTAAATATACTTAGAGCAGACGAAAGTGGTGCCGCTGTAAATGGATTTCGTCAATCTGTGCTTGACGAACTTATAGCCTCTTCTAGAAGTCCAGACCCTACAGATTTAAAAGGAAGAGGAGAAGATATAATAATTGACCCTCGTTTGCTTAACGAACAACTTATAGTAAATGAAGACGCTTTACGAAAAGTTTTCAATGACCGAGTAAATATAGACGGAAAAGACATGTCTACTTTTGACATGTTAAAAATATTTAATGATGAAACTTTAAGAGCATCCGATATTCTTAGGGGGAAATTAGGTGGTCCAAAAACTCCTATTAGTCAAAATTTATTTAGGGGACAAGAAACTATAAGAAATATGGGTCGTATAGCGGGTGTAAAAGTCGCAGGATGGACAGGGGGACCTGCCCTTGTTTTGGCTGGTACAGGTGGAAGGTTAGCAGGAAAAGTTTATGATTCAGCGGGAAACGTTGGTGTTTACGAGGCTTTATATGCTGCCTTAAAAGACCCTGCGTTTGCTCAATTACTTCTTGTGGACACCGCTAAATTAAATAAAAAAGGAAAATTTGATTTTGATAGAACACTAACAAAAAAAATGAAACCTTTTTTCGCGTTAAGACGCCCCGCAACTATGTTGGAAGTAGGAGAAAGAGCGGCGGAAGTCCAAAAAGAAGAGGAAAGAAGAAGAGGCGAAAAACAAAGGGTTTTTAATCCCGACACAAAAATTTACGAAGAGAAAAGACTACCTATAAAAAGTCGGTGGCAATCTCCATTAAGCAGCGCAAACCAAGCTCCATTAAACGTTTCTCAAGTAAACCCTTCTTCGGTGTTGAGCCAAGTAAACCCTGTCTCTGCAATCCAAGGCGGGATAGTTCCACAAACCATGGCACGGGGGCAACAAGTGTTTGGAGCTACAGACCCTATATTTGCTAAAGACGGCGGTATAGTTTCTATTAAAAGAAAAAAAGCAAGGCAGCTTGTAATATGAGGTTGTCGAACCACTTTACTTTAAGTGAGTTAACTAAATCAGAAACAGCTTCTCGAAAAGGTATAAAAAACAAACCTTCCGATACGGCTGTGGAAAATCTTATTCTGGTATGCAACGAAATCCTTGAGCCTGTAAGGGAAAAATACAAAATTCCTTTTTCACCAAGTAGTGGTTTTCGATGTATTGCTTTAAACCGCGCTATTGGTTCTTCTGATAATTCGCAACATATAGAAGGCAAAGCCGTCGATTTTGAAATTCCCGGCGTTGGCAACAAAGAAGTAGCTTTGTGGGTTAAAGAAAATGTTGACTTTGACCAGTTAATTCTTGAATTTCACAAAGAAGAAGACCCAAAAAGCGGTTGGATTCATTGTAGCTACAACTTGGACAGAGAACACAGGAAGAGTGCCCGAATTTTTGACGGTAGAAAGTGGACAGCGTTAGAGTAGCCACTCCCGTGCATCCTCTCCTAATATTGTATCAGCGACCGAAATTTTACTTCTCAAAGCATCCACAATTTTTTGGTCTACCGTTTGTGGCGAAATAATATCCACGTAAGTAACTTTGTTAGTTTGACCTATGCGGTGGGCGCGGTCTTCTGATTGTAACCTCAATTCCAAATCATAGCTGTTACTGTAATAAATAACGTTGGATGCAGCAGTGAGAGTTAAACCGTAACCCCCAGTTTTAGGGTGCCCCACGATGAAACGTAATTCAGATTGCCCATCTTGGAATTTTTCCACGATGTTTTGGCGGTCTGAATCAGGGGTTTCACCGTGGAGCGTTGCAACCGCCTGTACGCTGTGGCGGTCACGCAGGGCAGAGGCAATCGAGCGAATGTCCATGGTCCACGTCGCCCATATGATAGCCTTTCCCTGAAGCTCGTCAGTGATATCAAGAAGTTCGTTAAGCCTGTTGGATTTCAACTCGTGAACTGTCCCATCATCATCTGTTAAATGTCCTAAACAAATCTGTTGGAGACGCATTATTTGCGTCAACACATTTTGCGTGGTGGAGAGTTCTCCACTATTTAATTTAGCTAATGCAAGATGCTTCATCTGCACGTAGGCGTCTGACTGTTCCTTGGTTAGCTCCACCTCACGTTTAACATACACTTTATCTGGAAGGTCTAGACAATCCTCTTTCCTCACACGAAAAGAACAACCTTTCAATTTTTCGGTCAACTCATCCAATCGCTGGAAACCCACAACCTGATTAAATGAATGAGTGCCCATGGTTCGTCTAGTCACTACAGCGTAACGATTTTGAAACGTATAGAAACTATTAAAACCAAGAATTTTGGGGCTAAGAAAATCCATCTGGCTAAAAAGGTCTAGGGGCGATTTGGTGACAGGAGAACCTGTAAGAATGCGACGGAATCTCGCTTCACGCCCCACGGCACAAAGCGCCTTGGTTCTCTTAGCCTGACGGTTTTTTATAGTAGTTGATTCGTCTACAACCATAAACGTTTGAAATCGTTTAGTAAAAACTTTAGCAACGTCCACACCTTTTTTTGTAGAAAAAGCCTCTACATTCATCAACAAAATTTTTAAAGCTTTGCTCTTCTCATATAGAGCGTTAAGTTCGTCGCGTTTAGTTTTGGTTAGGTTTGGCTTCCACAGAACTATTTCACGCTCTATCCGTTCAGGCAAATGCGTCTCAATTTCTCGAATCCAATTAGCTACGACACCTTTTGGCGCAACAATCAACGAAAAGTCGATGTTTCCATTTTCAAATTGCTTACCTATCGTGTCGATGGTAACTTTAGTTTTCCCCGTCCCCATGTCCATGAAAAGAGCAAAATCCCCCTTTTCAGAGGACGCATCAAACGCTTGTTGTTGGTGTAGGTAAGGCTTAGTTTTAAAGATAAAATCTGTCATGTAAAAAAACTCTTGATTTCTCCCACATCCCTATATATACTATGTTGCGACCCTGAAAGCAAGGGCCTATTAACGAATAAGGAGAAATTATGAATAATAGTTTGCTAAATCAAATGTCTGAAGACAGTGTAAGCAAAAGCGACCAGCTTGATACGCTAAATGATGATTCACTTGACGGTATCTCTAAACTGGCACACCAAGCTGCTGCATTAGAAGAAGATATCGCTCATTTAGAAAATACCCTCAAAGAACAAAAGAAGGCATTGTTCAAAATCACTGATGAACAGTTGCCAGAAGCTCTTGAAGAGATGAACTTGCAAAAGTTTACTTTAAAAGATGGTGCAGAAATTTCTGTGAAACCTGTTTATGCAGCAAGCATTCCAAGAGACCGAAGGGCAGAAGCCTATGAATGGTTGCGAGACCACGATTTTGGAGACCTTGTAAAGAACAACGTCACAGTTACTTTTGCGAGGGGAGAAGATGAAACCGCTAAAGAGTTTATGGACTTGTGCGGTTCACAGGGATTCACTCCTAGTCAACTTGAAAAAGTTGAGCCAATGACCTTAAAGGCTTGGCTACGGGAGCGAGTGGAAGCGGGTGACGCCATCCCGCTAGATTTATTTGGCGCATTTATAAGTCAACGTGCAACAATCAAGAGGAGTAACTAGTCATGGCTACAAAACAAGTGGCAAAGAAAAAATCTAATGGGCAACTCGCAGTGATGAGCGAGGAAATGTTTGCAGCAGATGCTGGTGCAGGAGTCACGGACCTTGGTTCTGAAGACCTTGCAATACCTTTTCTGAAAATACTACAAAAAATGTCCCCCGAACTTGATGATATTGATGAAGCTAAATCAGGGGACATTATCAACACGGTTACGAAAGATATCATCAAGGGTAAAAAAGGTGTTCGTGTTGTTAACTGTGCGTATTCCCTTCAATACATTGAGTGGGAACCGCGAGGAACAGGAACAGGTGCCCCCCACAAAATTTATTCCAGTAACGAAGAAATCCCAACTACTGAGCGGGGGGATGACAACAAAGATTATGTCGTTGACGGAGGCGGCAGGTATCTAGAAAGAACCGCACAGCATTACGTTCTTATCGTGGATGAAGAAGGCTTTACGCAACAAGCAATGCTTCCCATGAAAGCTACGCAGTTTAAAAAATCTAAGCAATGGAACTCTGCGATGAGAGCATTAAAAATGCGGGATGCAAAGGGGAATATGTTTGTTCCCCCAAGGTTTTCTCACGTTTGGTCACTCACCACAGCACAGGAAGAAAACAAAAACGGTTCATGGCACGGTTGGATAATTAGTAAAGACAGCCAGATTGAAGACCCAAATCTGTATAAGGAGGCGAAAAGTTTTGCCGACTTGATACAGGCTGGACAGGTTAAGGTTCAGCATGTTCAAGACGATGATAACCGCGACGATGATACACCCTTTTAGGTAAGGAGGGTTTGGGAGGGGGTTGAAAAGCCTCCTCCCATTTTCGCAACATGAACACAGAATTTACTAAAAGATTTGCTATTCTCTTTCGAGGTCTCGATAAGGCTTACGGGACAGTAGAACTTACTGGCAATACAGGAGGGGGGAAAGCAAAAGGCAAATACACTTTTGTTCGAGAAAAAAGAACAACCGATACGTGGTTAAGGCACCTTAACGGAGAAGCCTCTGTTGGAATTGTCCCCATAAATGAAGAGGGACTTTGTTGGTGGGGTGCCATAGATATTGACACTTATCCTCTTGACCACGCCTTAATCGTCAAGCGAATTGAAAATTTAAAATTACCTTTAATTGTCTGCCGTTCCAAAAGTGGAGGTGGGCACATTTATTTATTTTTGAAGGAAGCGTGTCCAGCAGAACTAGTCCAAAATAAACTCAAGGAAATTGCCAGTGAACTTGGATGCGCTGACGGAACTGAAATTTTTCCGAAACAAATACAACTCGTTTTGGAAAGAGGGGATTTGGGAAACTTTTTAAACCTCCCATATTACAACTGTGAAGGGGGAGGGTTACGTTATTGCGTCAAAAGTGACGGAAGCGCAGCATCTTTAGAAGAATTCCTAGAGTTTGCGGAAAATTCCGCCATTTCAAAAACTTCCTTGGAAGATTTGTCCTTTGAAAAAAACAAGCCTGATGTTGACCACAGGTTGAAAGATGGTCCTCCCTGCTTGCAAGCTTTATTAAGAGTGGGCTTCCCAGAGGGGACACGAAACAATGGTCTTTTCAATCTTGGCGTTTATTTAAGAAAGGCTTACCCAGAGGATTGGGATACAAAAATTCTCCAGTATAACCAGCAGATTATGTCTCCTGCTCTTGACCTTAACGAGGTCAATATCGTTGCAGACCAAGTAAAGAAAAAAGATTACCAATACAAATGTAGTGACCAACCAATTTGCAATCACTGCAACAAAGATTTGTGCCGTAGCCGAAAACATGGAGTTGGAGGAGGGGCTAATACTCCTTCCGTAGCGAACCTCAGAAAATATGACAGCGAACCTCCTCTGTGGTTTTTAGATGTTAATGGAAGCCCTGTGGAACTAGACACGGAGGGGTTACAGAAACAAGCCAAGTTTCAAATGCTTTGTATGGAGCAAATAAATTTCATGCCCCGCACGATTGCCAAGGTTGCATGGGAATCACAAATGAATGGTCTACTCTCCACCATGGTGGAAACTGAAGGAGCCGTAATTACAACTTCTGATGACACTTCAATTCGTGGTCAGTTTTATGACCTCGTGGAAGAGTTTACTACGCATATGCAGGTAGCCGAAGACAGAGAAGAAATGCTTTTGAGAAAGCCGTGGTTGAATGAAGAGACAGGACGTGTGTTTTTTAGATTAAAAGATTTGGAGAGTTTTTTAAAAAGGAACAAGTTTCTCGAATACAAGAGCAACAAGGTAGCGCAACGTTTGAGAGACATAGAAGGTCAGCCCGAAACTTTGAGAGTAAAAAACAGGTCTTTACGTTGTTGGTCGATACCAGCAGCTTCAAAGATAGAAGATGAGTTTTCTAGTCACTTTGAGGAGCAAGAAGATGACATTCCGTTCTAAAACAGATTGGTCTTTAATTTTGAAAGGTTGCCGAAGAGAACAGAATTTTTCCCAAAGAGAGCTTGCAGAAAAAAGCGGTGTGTCTGAAAGGACTGTCCAGCAATATGAAAATGCAAAAATAGCGGAGTTTTCTATTACCAAAGTGGAACGAATTCTTGACACATTGGGCTACGACTTGGATGCAATTTTTAGAAACGAAAGAGTAGCTCCCATAAAATTTGTTTCTGCGAAAGATATTAGGAAAGAAGATGCTTAGATACTTTGGTCCTCCCGGCACGGGAAAAACAACCACTCTTTTAAATCTAGTCGATAAAGCTTTAGCGGAGGGCATGTCTGCGTCAGACATTGGTTATTTCGCCTACACCCGTAAAGCAAGCAATGAGGCAAGAGACAGAGCCGTAGCACGGTTTAATTTAGACCCAGAAAAAGATTTTACATATTTTCGCACTCTTCATAGCTTGGCTTTCAGGTTGTTGGGGTTGCAATCAAGCGACGTGTTAACAGAAAAAAATCTAAAAGAATTCTCTAAAAAGATAGGAATAGATTTATCCGTAGGGATTGAGTCTGATGATGATGAGGGCTTTGCAATTTTCCGTAGCAACCATCCCTTAATGAGAGTGGTTGATTTAGCACGAACCACGGAACTCGGACCAGAGACAGCTTACAATCAAAGTCAAATTTATGAACCCCGACATTTGTTTATGCACGTTTATAGTGAATATGAAGCCTACAAGAAGCACAACAACGTTTTAGATTTTACTGACATGCTCGTTGAGCTTTCAAGAAAGCCCGAAATATTTCCTTCTTTTAAACTGTGTTTTGTTGACGAAGCGCAAGACCTTACCCCGTTGCAATGGCGGGTGGTGAATATATTAGATAAAAAATCTGACAGGATGTTTGTGGCAGGTGATGATGACCAAGGAATTTATGCGTGGGCAGGAGCAGACATAAACAGATTTATTTCCTTGGAAGGAGGGTCAGAAGTTCTTTCTCAATCCTACAGAATTCCTTCGAGCGTTTGGAGCCTTGCTCAACGAGTAGCAAACAGGATTAAAAAAAGACAAGCAAAAACATGGTCTCCTCGAAAAGAGGAAGGCAGTGTTGAAAGGGTGTATGACACCTACGGAACAAATTTTTATCCTGATGAGGAGTGGCTTATTTTAAGCCAAGCTAACTATATGTTGGGAGACATTGCTTTAGATTTAAGAAGAAGAGGGATTTTTTATGAACGCTTTGGCACCGCCTCCTTGGGGAAAAAAGTTAGAAACGCTATTTTTTCATGGAAACATTTAACGGGCGGGGAAAATAAAGAGATAGGTTTGGCAGAAGCTCAAAATTTAATTTCACACATTAACACAGGGGAAGGAACGCTAAAGCGAGGGGCAAAGAAAGCTTTAAAAACCGCCCACGAAGAGGACACTTTCACTTATGGGGTATTATCCCAACACTACGGTTTGCAGGTTCCCCACACGTATACATGGCAAACCGCACTAAGCAAAATTAAACCAGAAGACAGAGCATATGCAGAATTGCTACTTTCAAATGGGGTTGATATTTCTAAAAAGCCTAACGTGAAATTATCCACGATTCACGGAGCAAAAGGCGGAGAAGCAGACAACGTTTTATTGTATCTAGACCTTACAGGAAAGGCTCTAGAAGAAATGGAGCGAAATCCCGACAACGCAAATAGAGTTTTATATGTTGGAATTACCCGAACAAAACAACGTCTTGTTTTGAAAATGCCCGAAGATTTACAGAGAGGATGGTCAATATGATTAGAGTCATTATGGAAAGCCCTTTCATGGGGCAACACAAACCGCGCAACGTTGCATACGCTTTGAAATGTTTAAGCGATTGCATTGAAAGAGGTGAATCACCTTACGCTTCTCATCTTTTATACACACAAGTTTTGGATGATGACGTTCCAGAAGAACGTGAATTAGGTTTTAAACTGGCGGAACAATGGTATCGCGCAGCGGATAAAATCGTTGTATATGAAGACTTTGGAGTGACTTCAGGGATGGAAGCTGGTATGGTTCAGGGAGAACTCCTTGACATACCCATAGAAAGGAGAAAGTTGTTTGAGTGAACCAGAAAAAATTTTAGAAGAAGCCTCCGTTTTAATTGGCGGACCAAGGGCAAAGCAACACGGCGACTATAGGCTCATGCACAAAAGAGTTGCAGAGCTTTGGTCAATTTACCTCAAAGTAAAAGTTACCCCAGAACAAGTGGCTTTCTGCATGACGTTACTGAAAGTCGCAAGAGCAGAATTAGGAGCTAGAAATCCAGATGATGGTTTAGACGCTACCGCATACACGGCTCTCTGGGCTGCACTCACGGACATTGTAAAAAATGAAACCTCTTAAAAAACCAAAGTTTGGGATACGAACAGAGTGGGTTCCCGTTTCAGATTTGCCTGCGACTCCTGACAGTATCAAAGAAATTGCAATAGACCTTGAGACAAAAGACCCTGCTTTAAAATCACATGGTCCGGGGTGGGCTACTGGGAACGGTGAAATTGCAGGGATTGCTGTAGCTTACGAAGGTTTCAATGCTTATCTTCCTATGGCGCATGAAGGTGGAGGAAATTTAGACAGAGACACTGTTCTTAGGTGGTTCAAAAAAGAAATAGCAGACAATGCTTCCGATAAAATTTTCCACAATGCTTCTTACGATGTTGGTTGGCTAAAGCAAGCGGGAGTTACATTGCAGGGACGTTGGATTGATACCATGCTTGCAGCGCCTTTGCTTGATGAAAACCGCAGATTTTATTCTTTGAACTCTGTAGCCTACGATTATCTTGGAGAAATGAAGTCAGAAGCTTTGTTGAGGGAAGCCGCTGAAGAATTTGGAGTAGACCCTAAAGCAGAAATGTATCGTCTGCCTGCTGGTTTTGTAGGAGAATACGCCGAAGCAGACGCAAAATTAACGCTAGATTTATGGCAACATTTTAAAGCTTTGTTGTTAAAGCAAGACCTTTGGCAGATTTTTAACCTTGAACTTGATGTATTGCCCCTTTGCATAGACATGACGTGGCGCGGGATACGTGTTGATTTAGACAGCGCAGAAACGTTAAAGCAAAAATTGCTTAAAGAAGTTAAAAAAATACAGCGGGACGTTAAAAAAGAAACTGGGGTTGACGTAGAGCTTTGGTCTGCTGCATCTGTAGCTAAAGTTTTCGATTATCACAAAATTCCTTATTCCCGCACTAAGACGGGAATGCCTAGTTTTACTAAAAACTTTTTAAAGTCTCACCCGCATCCTGCTGCCCAACAAATCGCTGAAGCTCGTGAGGGGGATAAAATTGGCAACACTTTCCTTTCTTCTATTTTTCGTTACACCAAAGAGGGAAGAATACACGGGCACATTAACCAGTTAAGAAGTGAAGGCGGGGGCACTGTAAGTGGACGTTTGTCCATGTCCAATCCAAACCTGCAACAGATTCCCGCTCGGAACCCAAAGTTCTCGGAGTTAATCAGGGGATTATTTCTTCCCGAAGAGAAACACGAGTGGGCTTCCATGGATTATTCTCAGCAAGAGCCACGCATACTTTTGCACTTTGCAAGCCTCACGAACAAGGGACTGTCTGGTTCAGAAGAATTTGTGGAGACCTACATTCGGGAACCCAAGACAGATTTTCACCAGATGGTTTCAGAAATTGCAAAGATTGAACGGTTTGAGGCAAAAACATTAAATTTAGCTTTGATGTATGGAATGGGTGTCAACCGATTAGCTGAAACTTTGGACGTTACTGTAGAAGAAGCAAAGGCGTTAATGTCTCAATATCACGATAAAGTCCCTTTTGTGAAAGAGTTGCAGGAAGTGGTTCAAAGGCGTGTTAAGGACGATAAGAGCAGGGGAGCCATACGTTCCCTGTTAGGTCGAAAATGCAGGTTTGATTTGTGGGAACCTAACCAGTTCGTTTCTTCTCGTGCTTTACCCAGAGAGGAAGCTCTTCACGAATATGGAGACAATATCCGAAGGGCTTACACCTATAAGGCACTAAACCGTCTCATTCAAGCGTCGGCAGCAGACCAAACCAAAGCAGCTATGGTTGCTATAAAAAATGAAGCAGGTTACACGCCTTTAGTTCAAATCCACGACGAATTGGCTTATTCCGTGCCTTCCTTAGAGGATGCTAAAAAGTTATGCAAAATCATGGAAGAGGCGGTGGAAATGCAAGTTCCTACCCCCGCAGACATAAAAATAGGAAAAAACTGGGGGGGCTTGCACAAAGTCCCGTAAAGTGTTATGTTTAAAGTAAGGAGAAACGTTATGAATCCGTCAAAATGGAAAAGTGTTGTTATAAATCTTTCGGCTTACAGGAAGCTGAAATCGTTAGCTGTGAAAAATCATAGAACTATTTCTGGTCAATTCACACATATTCTGGAAGAGTATGAGAAGGGGACTAGAGAAGACAATGAAAAACGAGCAGTCAATCAATGAAACTCTACCCGGACGCCGCCAATCTATAACGGAAACGGTGGACGGAGAGGGTTTTAGTTTCAGTGTAACGGTAGGGTTCCACCCTATATATGGATACCCCTTAGAAGTCTTCCTCACAAGAAGAGGAAAATCAGGTTCTCCTCTTGAGCATACCCTATATGAAATTGGTGTCGCAGCCAGTAAAATTATGCAAGACTATGACACGTCTTCAACAAAAATACTGGACTTGGAACATCAACTGACCCAAGCCAAAAATCAATTACTTCATTACAGGCAAATGATAGGAGAAACGGAATGATTTCTGCTACCGCTATCGGTATTTACTTTGGCATAGGTCTTTTAGTGACTATATTGTCACAATAGAGGGAAAACGGAATAATGCCTAATGCCAGAATCAGAATTGTTAGGAAAACAAGAACGCGGAGCATGGGCTGAAGTCTACGCAGCGCAATGGTTAATTGAACGGGGATATTGGGTAAGTCGTAATATTGCCCACCTAGCACCTTTTGATTTGGTTGCCGTGTCAAAGAATGGTAAGGTAATTTTGTTTGATGTTAAATTCGTCTCTTATAAGGGAAGACGAAGGGACGCATCAAGTTTTAGAGTAAGGACTGCTTTGCAGAAAGTTATGCAGATTCATTTATTAGTTATTGATAACGAGGGAAACGTTTCGATAGACCCACCCTTAACTAGGGAAGAGCCAGATGAAAAAACACAGACTGAGGAAACTTAATTTAATATTTATTGCACTTGCTGCGACTTGCGCCGTCCTACTCTTCCCCACTTTATCTTATTCCGATGAAGTAAAAACCGACGCTCCCGTTCAAAAAATCACAGAAATGCTCTACCCAAGCGTTATGGTGGACATGGGAGGCGCTTCAGGTTCAGGAACCGTGATTCATTCTTCGTGGCGGGAAGATGGAGAGGCGTGGACAATGATTCTGACCAATCACCACGTCATAAGGAGTGCGGTAAAACTTGTGGAAGAGTTTGACCCTAAAAAGGGGAAGGAGGTAAAACGGGAACACAGGCGTCCCGTGAAGGTCAGGTTTTGGTCTTACAATAATTTTTCCGCTGCCATTGGGACAAGCGGAAGGACCGCGCATATTGTGGCATGGGATAAGCACAGAGATTTGGCGATTCTTAGAGTAGAAGACAAAGAAAAAGTATATGAAAATGTAGCTCTTCTTTACCCAGAAAACGTTGAAGGTCCTTACGTTTTTCAAAGAGCGTGGGCAGTGGGCAGTGGTCTGGGAAATCCTCCGTATCCAACAAATGGTCTTCTTTCAAGCACCACAGCGAAAGACCGTGATGGATATTCCCTGTATCAAGCCAGCGCCCCCATTATTTTTGGTAATTCAGGCGGAAGTTTGTTTGTTTACAGTAAGTTAAGGGGGCATTATGAACTTATCGGAGTTCCGTCTATGGTCTCTGCCGTAGGTTGGGGAACGCCAGTTTCACATATGGGATGGAGCAGACCGATTGAAGAAATACGTGCTTTTGTTCGTGAAAATGATTTGGGATGGGTTATTGGAGACCCCCCAAAAGAAACGGACGAAGAAAGTGATGAGGAAAACGGAGATGAGCCTAATTGACACAGAGAGTGACCCTTTTGTCATTCGCTTTTGCATTCAGGGATTGCCTGAAGCAGAGGCAGCATGGGCTTTCAAAGATATTCACGAAGCACGTTCCATGGCACATTTCACGTTGAGGCAAGCCATGTTGGAACAAAACGAACCCGCAGGAGTAGCACAAATTTTTGATTTTGAACGCAAACCATTGGGGTTCATGTCCGCAATCATTCACGATGACAGTGAACATTGGGCTTGGAAAGATGCAGCACACGCACCTAAAAAAATATCAAACAGCCATTGACAAGGAAAATGGTTCTGGGATAAATTACGGAAGTTCATGTGAGACCTCCCTTGCTACGTTACCCAAAAGTAACAAAGCAATCCTAAAGGGGCAGACCGAAATTTTTGTTTCTGAGTCTGCCCCTTTTTTTTCGGGTAAAAACTCTGAATTCAAAACGTGCCGTTGGTGTTTGGAGGTGGTCGATGAAGCTTGGGCAACCTTGAAAAACGGAGAGTTTTGGTGCGATTGTGGTAAAAAAGTTGGAGGATAAAAGCCAAGAATCCAAAAGAAAATGTCTTTCCTGTGGGGAAAAATTTATTTCTGAGTGGAAAGGGAACAGGGTTTGCAAACGTTGCAAATCTCTTCAAGATTGGCGCATCAATAATCGTTATTCGATTTAGTTAAGCTGTTGATTATGATTTTTTCAAGACTTCTGTCATACGCCCGTCGCCCCTTACGGGGGCGAACAATTTTTTGGCGAAATTGCCCCTCTTTAAGCGATGAAGCAATAGGAGACCTGCGTTTAATCTTCAACGCTTTCGTCATCCTCTTCAAAACTCCACGCATTGCCACACTCGGTGCATCTAAAAGTTCCGTCATCGTAAATGAAAAAACTGCCGTTGAGAACGTCCCATTTAGCGCAGGTCTCACAGAAAAAAGCTTCAGGTTCTGCCTCTTCTGGAATTTTAACAATATTTCCCATAAAAGGTTTCCTTAAAATGAAATTAAAAAATACAATTCAGTCTAAGGTGGTCTGTGAAAAATGCAAGATAGCACTTCCTGTGGTCACGATTCGGGACTTGGCTTACTGTGCGCCTTGTGGCATGGACATTATGAAAAAGATGGACGAACCACGCCCCAAGCGCCAATATCCTTGGTTCCGCTAAATCGTTTTGGAAGTGGGTGCCCCGTTTCAGTTATCGTTTAGTTATGCTGTTTGCCCGATTATCTTTTCGTAATCTTTGAGCCTGTCTAAGACTTCTTCCCAACCTGACACACCGTTCTCGTCTTCGTAGGGGTCTGGTTGCAAGGAATCTGGTGGACTGACGTAAATCCAATCTGAGTCCCAGTCAGATTTTTCAATTTCAGCCCCTATTTTCTTTGCAAGTTTTCTAGATTTGGCTTTTATGTTAGCGTAAATGTCCACATACTTGGGTTTACTAACGTCAAAGTCAGGTTTGGTCACGTTTTCGGAAATTAACTCATAAACTTCCGCGACTCTCGCTCTGCGTTTCACTCTTTTGTCTCGTATAGATACAATGTCTCGTATCCTCCCGCAAGTATAACGCCTACCAGAAATGAGTTGCCAATGCCATCCCGCCACAACCAGAAAAACTCGACCTTCTGTTCGATGTTTAACAGATAGCTTTAACCACCTAGCCAAAGTTATACCGTTTGACCGATTGAAATGAGCGCCATACAAGCTGGCGTGGTGAGTCACCATCCTGATGTTGCAAGCTTTCATAGCACGATGGATTTGCCGTGAGGTTGTTCCAGTTACCTTTTTTTTATTTGACTGTATGCGAATCAGCCTTGCAGCTTCTCCTGTAGTCAGTTTGGTTACTGCCGAAACTACGGATGGACCGCAGTACCGGTTTTTATCTTTACCGTCTTTAATGGGACGCAGTTTTAATTTCATGTCGAACCTCCATTCGTCATAGAGGCACCCACGTCCAAAACGATTTTTTATTTACATTGTCAAAGAGCGGTTAAGGTTTCCCTTAACTATTATTAACTATAGTTAAGGGTATCAGTTTTATCCCATAAAGTCAAGTATTTATTTTTCCCTTTAAAATCAATGACTTAAAGGGGGGTTGACTTTTGTTTTAAAATATGGGATAATTAACATAAGGCTAAAAAGCTGAGTTAAATTAAATGTTCCACGTGGAACAAATAAGGAGAAACACATGCAGACAGTGACGTATGTAGACCAGCCTGTTTTGAAAAGGTTGAATGACAAGGCGTTGAAATACGATTTCAATCGTGCCTTGAAAAAAGCTTTTGTGAAAAAACTTCCAAAGACCGTAAAATTTCCTTTGGTGTTTACTCTGCCCACAAACGGGGACAGCCAAATGCGTTGTCAGTTTGTTGGATATTTAGAAGACAAGGAGCGCCTTGAGCTTGGGCTAGAATATAACCGCCTCGAACTTTGGCTAGACATGAATTGGGAAGATTACGAAAATCTCCCAAAATCGGTGGTTTAAAAAGGACCAGGAGACGCCTTTCGGGGCGTCTCTTTTCCCAAAGGAGGTATTATGATTGTAGAGGATTCTAAAACAAACATTGTTTCACATTTTGAGGTGGGGGATTGTCAAAAAGTTGTGGCGTCTCTTCCACCCAACCATTTCAACACCTGTGTCACGTCTCCTCCTTATTGGGGATTGAGGGATTACGGCAAAGATGACCAACTCGGGCTGGAGGAAAGTCCAGAAGAATACGTTGAAAATTTGGTTAACGTCTTCCGTGAAGTTAAGCGGGTATTGCGTGATGACGGCACACTTTGGCTAAACTTGGGCGATAGTTACAGTGGGAGTGGCAAAGGTCCGTCCAGTTCTTTAAATAAAAAACACCATCACATGGAACATGCCCACAGTGGCATTGTGCCGTCCAATTTGAAACCAAAAGATTTGGTTGGGATTCCTTGGCGAGTAGCTTTCGCTCTTCAGGCAGACGGTTGGTATCTACGTCAAGATATTATTTGGCACAAGCCCAACCCAATGCCTGAGAGTGTGCGGGACAGATGCACCAAGGCACATGAATATATTTTTCTTCTCAGTAAAAACAAAAAATATTTTTATGACAACAAAGCTATTAAGGAACCTACCCTAACAAAAGACAACTCAAACAGAAACAGGGACATTACAAAACTAAATAACACTCCCGGACGTTCCAAGATGAAGGGGTTGAAAACAAACCATTACGACGTGAAAAACAAAAGGTCCGTGTGGACGGTCACAACAAAGCCATACAAAGAAGCGCATTTTGCGACGTTCCCCCCAGACCTCATAGAGCCTTGCATTTTGGCGGGTTGTCCAGAAAGGGGGCATGTGCTTGACCCTTTTGGTGGAGCAGGCACCACGGCTCTCGTTTCTCACAGAAATTTCCGCCATTCACTCTCCATCGAATTGAATCCAGAATATGCTGCTTTGGCTAAGTCTCGTCTGAAAAAAAGTATCCAAGAAACAAGGCACCTTCAAACGCGACTTGATTTTTAAATCTTGACAAGAGACTTGTGTCTCATTTAATCTTATATCTCCACATACACGAGAGACGAGAACATGGAAGACTTCATTTGCGAGTACTCAGCAGATTTCCCGGTGGATGAATATGACCGCCCGGGTGGACTTTATTCACTTTCCGACCTCCCGATTAGGCGGCACAAAACCCTTACCCGAGAGGGAGTTTTACTCGCCCACGATGCTAGCGGGGAAATGTTTAAAATCCGGGATACAGAATTCGGTTTTACCCGCTGGGTTTCCGCCGACAATGTAACTGTCGAGGACGTCCCTATCGGGCGTATTCCTACTGATATTTTCTCAGACAATTTCTTATAAAAAAGAAAGGGAACGAACATGCAAACATTTTTACCTTACCCCTGCTTCAAACAGTCTGTTCAATGTCTCGACAACAAGAGATTGGGCAAACAAAGAGTCGAAGCATTGCAGATTTTGAAAGCATTGCGGGGAGATTATGCAAAAACAGGGGCGTGGGAAAACCATCCCGCAACCAGAATGTGGCGAGGATACTCACTCGCTTTAAGTCATTATATGAACATTTGTATTGAAGAGTGGATAGAGCGCGGTTTTAAAAACACCATGGAGAAAGTTACCATAGACGAAGAGGTTATGGTTATGCCTCCATGGTTGGGGGACGAAAGAATTCATGCGTCCCACCGTTCTAATTTACTGAAAAAAGAAATTTCCCACTATGAAAAATTTAAATGGAAGGAAAAAAACGACATCCCGTATTTTTGGATTGTTTAACACGGCTCACGACCCACGGGACTGCCAATACCGAATTGAAAACATTTGTGATTGCCCACCTGATGAGTGTGAAGAAATTGAATGGTTTGAGGATGAAGAGGAGGAAAAAATGGTTGCTTCAGACATTTTACATAGTTCAGAACTTTTGGAAAGTAACAACCAATTACGATTGAAAAGGTTGGAAGCGGTTTTAAGGGCTGCAAAACAAGCAAAAGACCCGCACATTAAAAGGCTTTGGCAACAGCATGTTGCGTATTTCAGGCGTCAGTCTCGCCAAGAACGTTTGGTTAGAAAAAGGTTTGCACAGTAATGCAATGTTGGGCTTGCAGTGCGGATTTGATTTGGAGCGGAGACCATGACGCTGAAGACGAAATATTTCTAATCATCACAAACCTGCATTGTCCGAAGTGTCAAGCCGAAGTTCTGGTGATGCACGGAAAAAAAGAGGAGGACAACACATGAAAAAATTATTTTTGAGCATTTCTTTGGGCATTTCTCTTGCCTGTTTTTTAATTCCCGCCATTAGTTTTGCAGAGGAGCTTTCTTCAGAAGAAAAATGCTTGGCGGAAGCCATCTATTTTGAGGCACGAGACCAACCTACGATTGGCATGGTTGCCGTAGCACTCGTTGTGAAAAACAGAGTAAAAAGTCCGAGATACCCCAACACCGTATGTAAGGTTGTCAGGCAAGCAAAGACTCGCGGGGGAAAATTGATTCTTGGCAAATGCCAGTTCAGCTATTTTTGTGATGGAAAGCACGAAAGACCTTCTGAAAGAGAAGCATGGGAAACCGCAAAATTGGTGGCGGGTGCAACGTTGCAAACCGATTTTAACGTTACTGGGTTGCAGGGAGTTACGCATTACCATGCGGTCAGTGTGCAACCATGGTGGACAACGCATCTTGAACCACGAGCCGTTGTTGGAGACCACAAATTTTACTCCATGCAATAGCCCGTTACGCCGTTACACTAGTAACAGTAATTATAATTTTAACTTTTTTCAAAGTGGAGAAAAAAAGGCGTAACAGGTGTTACATGTGTAACATCTCTATAACTCCTTATAATATAAAGGAAATTTTGCTCCAACTTGTTAACACCTCCGCACACACTGCATTCTGCGTGTATGCGGTAATTCTAGTTAAAAAGCCTTGTTTTTAAACTTCAATTCACGTAAAATAACTGTTTTAAGGAGTTATTACATAAGTTCCTGCACAAACACGCAGGATACAAGGTGTGCAGAGGTGTTACACCCCCGATTTTACAATTAACTCTTTGATATTGAAGGAGAAAACAGCTTTGGACGAGAAAAAACGCCTGAAAAGGCTGCAAGAAAAAAAACTGACTCGAAAACAACAAAAATTCGTTAAAGAGATTGTAAGTAATGACGGGTTGATAACCGCAAGAGAAGCTGCCATTCGAGCAGGTTTTCCAGCTAGTTCTGCACACACGAGAGCGTGGGAAATGCAGAACCCAAATATTTGCCCTCATGTTGTGCGAGAGATAGACAATTATCGTGCGGAACTCGATGAAAAATTTGAAGTCGGCTACAAGCGCCATGTCAGAGACTTGCAGAAACTCCGTGACCAAGCCGTCGAAAATGGGGCGTGGTCAGCAGCAGTCCAAGCCGAAAGACTGCGGGGCATGGCGCAAGGAAATATTTATGTGAACAAAAGCGAAATACGCACTGGTGCCATTGATTCAATGTCGAAAGAGGATGTGGAGAAAGAACTTGACAGAATTAGACAAAGTTTTGAGGCAAATGTCATCGACATTACCCCCAAAGAGCAAAAACAAAATGCCGAGAAAGGGGTTACAGAATCGGGAAGCGGGGCTGTGGCAGATTCTGAAAACGGGGTTGAGCAAGACCAACAGAAAAATTCAATATACAAGGCTTGAAACTTGGGCAACACCGGGGGTTCCCGATGTCGTTCTTTGCGCGGAGGATGGCTTGTTCAGTTTTGTGGAGTTGAAAATTGTCAAAAAAAATAAAGTTGAACTCTCTCCTCATCAGTGTGCGTGGATGTCTAGACATTCTCACTCGAATTCTTGGATTGTCACTCGCAATTCCGCTCTGGATATTAATTGTTATCGTGGTGCCGATGCTGTTGATTTGCGTATGGATGGCACTAATTCCGTCTCGCCTGTGCAGACACTTGAGGAGCCTTACGATTGGGAAAAATTTTACGCCTTGATTTGTCCTGTAGAGAGTGATATAAAATAACTCCCATAATAAAGGAGGTAAAAATGTATCGCCCTGCATATAAATATATAAAAGAGGCGCAAGAGCTTCTGGAGGTTCTCGGCTATACCTGTGAGGCAAACTCTCACAGGGATTTAAAAAATGCGATTGCAAAACTTATGGAGGAGGGAGAGCATGGAAAAACTAATTGATTTCATATACAATTTTTTTCAGTCCATTGCGGATAATTTATTCGCGGGAGGGGTAGATAATGGCAAACCAACACGACGGGAAAATAATCTGCAAAACGTGCAACGGCAACGGATACGTAGAAAAGAAAATTTATAGTGAGTATGAGGACAAAACCGAAATGTGCCCCGATTGTTTTTGGCAAGGGGAAATAGAAAAAAATAAAAACGCCTAACGGAAATAGTCCGCGTTTTTTTACCCGTCTATATGGCGGGTTTTTTATTGCTTGAATATATGGGATTATTCTTATACAGTAGGGGGGCGTTTAAAAAATGGAGTTTAAAAAATGTTAAATTGCACCGAATACAGCCAAGCCAAAAAAACGGCAGGCATTGCTCAAACCTACCGAGCAGGTAAAAAAGATATTTATTCTACATGTCCCGACAGATGCCCTCTCAAACCTTATGAAACGGGCACGACGGAAATAGACCGCGTTTATGAATCGGCACTAAGAAAAGCCGTTCCGCGTCGGGGCGTAAGTTTTTTATTCACTCATTTTTTACCTGAAAACTGGGCGGAAAAAAACGCCCCTAATAAAACGGTTTTTAATTTTAGCGCGGATAATTTAAAACAAGCTGCAAAATATATAAAAAAAGGTGTAGCGAGTGTTGCGATTGTTAAGGTGGATTATTGGGAAAAGAAAACCAGTAACAAAGTTACTTATGAGGACGGCGTTCGTTTTGTAAGGTGCCCCGATGAAACAATGAGGACGGGTTGCGTAAATTGCGGCGGCGGCGTTCCATTGTGCGCTCGGCATGATAGGGATTATGGGATAGTTTTTACGGCGCACGGATTCGCAAAAAATAAAGCAAGCAATCCAGATAGGCGCGGCGGTTGTTACGGAGGCGGCGGAAAGGTGGCGTATCACTGGCGCAATTTGATTAAGCGCCAACAAATCGAAACGGACGCCGAAAAACTAAAAACGTTTGTTAAAAAATTGCGCCCCCGTTCAATTTTCCGCCCTCACATTGTCGGCGATATGGGAAAGCCTAGTTAGATTGCTTTTTTTAAAATTGCATTTATGGGATTAATAGTATATTTTGGTTCTGGGTGCTTTTGCCCTAACAAAAAATTGAGGTAAACATGTCTTATATAGAAAACAGTCAAAATACTTTGAGCGAACTTTTAGCACGTGTTCAAGAACAGTCCGCCCGTAAGCAGGATATTATTGCGGATACGTCTGCTATACAGGTTCAAACTACTAGTAGTTCGATAGATGAAGCGGGTAATCCATGGTCAAGAACGTCCGTTATTCTTGAGGGTGATGGTGGCGCACCGACTCAGATTTATCATGCGAATTCTGTAGCATTTGACCAAATGGTAACTAAGGCAGGAATTGATGTGAGGACGGGGCGGCGTCTACAGTCGCAATATCCTGATGTTCTTGACCACGCTTTAAACCGAATACACCAGCAGGAACCCAGAAAAGCTATGTTACGTTGTTTTGAGGGGAACGGCTCTGGGGTTCTGAGGGCGGTTGTTAGCGACAAGTTCAAAACGTTTGACAATCCCGATTTGTTGGAAGCGGCTATTCCCGTTCTTATGGATAGTGAAGCGCAATGGCAGGTAGTTTCCGCAGACATTACCGATAAACGGCTTTATGCCCGTTTTAAAAGCCTTGCTATAACGGGGGAGGGTGCCGCCGTTGGTGACGCGATGGCGCAGGGCGTTTCTATCTCTAATTCTGAAACTGGTCACGGCTCCGTTTCCATTGCACAAATTGTTTGGACATTAGCTTGTCTGAACGGGATGCAAACCGCTAACAAAAATAGAACGGCGCATTTGACCAGTAGCCGCGCCGATGGCGACACGTGGGCATTACTAACCGATGAAAGCAAACGTTTAGACAATCGTGCTTTATCTTCAAAAGTTGCCGACGTGACCGCTGCCTATTCTAGCCGTGAAATGTTCGAGACTGTTCTAGAACAATTTAAAAAGGCGAGCGGCGATATTGTCGAGGGCGGTATGGCAGCCGCCCAACCTGCTGTTGAAACATTGGGTGGCATTCTGAAGTTGAGCAAGGCGGAAACGTCTAGCGTTCTTGACGGACTGATGCAAACCATCCAGCAGGACGGATATAGGGGGAATCCTCTAAGCCGTGCGACATTAGTTAACGCCGTTACCGCTGCCGCTCATTCCGCAGACGCTGATAGCGTGAATGACTGGCAGGCGCTTGGTGGCAAGGTCTTGGATTTACCTCACAACCAATGGCAGTCCGTGGCGCAGGTTGCTATTGCCGCCTAATAACTTAATAAAAACCAGCTAACTTAGCCGCCCTTATGGGCGGCTTTTTTTTACCTGCTGTCCGTCTGTCCTGTTGTCCTGCTGTCCGTCTGTCCTGTTGTCCTGTTGTCCTGCTGTCCGTCTGTCC
>VTLG01014450.1_pt1 | contig 60884 bp, 96 predicted proteins | sample 4694571 | NCBI WGS metagenome assembly VTLG01 (sample SAMN12604809, study PRJNA352737) | marine metagenome | biome: ENVO:00000447; feature: ENVO:00000209|ENVO:00000569|ENVO:01000036; material: ENVO:00002151; isolation source: viral sequences binned using virsorter ...
CAGCAGTAATTGAAGTAGGATCAGCAAAGTTAGAGAAATATACTCCATCAGTAATATTTACTACTTGAGAAGTTGTATCTGTATCAACTAGGCCAATAACCATTTCTGTTGTTGAAACATCTTCAACGGCTACTCTAGTTTCAAAACCACAATTCATAGCTGTGCTTAATTGATAAGCAGTAAAACTATTAACTTGGTTATAAGCATCATCAGTTGCATTCACTTCATCTAGTTGTAACCATCCACCATGAGCATCTCCTATTGGTGCACATGTTTGAGTACTAGCAGTTTGGCTTACGTACCATCCTGGTGAACCTCTTCCATTGTTACTTGTATTAGTTCTTGTAGTGAATGAGTAAAAATCATCCATGTACGAGGTTTGACCTAAAAAATCATATCCTGCACCTTGCGTGTTGGTAACGGGAAATGGATCAGGCATCATTGCGTTCTTTAACGGGCTTTTATCTTTAACCACGTTAGTAACGCCATTATTAAAATGTGTTGTCATGTCAGTCTCCTTTTAAAATATGACCAGTAAACAGCCCTCATGACTGCTTACCAACATTAACATTAAAATAATTTATAAAACAAAAAAGGCGGTCTTGCAACCGCCTTCTTCGTATCTGGGAGGATCCAGTGTAAGTTTAATTAACTACCTTGAGATGCATAAACAGCTCTAGGATCAGAGTAACCAAAGCTATATCTCTCACGAGCTTTGTATCTCATATTTCCTGTGTCAAAGTCACCTTCCATGCCTGTAGCAAGGGCAGCTCTAACAAAGTGTTTAAATCCATTAGGACAGTCAGTTTTTACGAACCATGCATCAGTATCAGTTAAATAGTGATTTACTACATAACCTTCTGGTAACATGCCCATATTTCTGAGTGCATTGATATCATTATCAGCAGTACCAACTCTAAGAGTAGAATTTAAAATTCTATCGGCTACAAATTGAATATTTACAGGAATAATTAATTTTCTTCCATTCATTGCAATTTTAAGTCCTCTTTCATCGATAAAGCCTGCAATATCAATCATTGCTTGCTCTAATGAGGTTTCGTTAATGTCTGCGTCAGTTGAGCTTCTATTAGACCATGTTCCACCAAAAGTTGTTGGGTGTGCTGTGCTAGCTAAAGTAACACCATCACCACCAGTAGTAGAGAATGCATTGTTTAATACATTCGCTCCTCTAACTTGTTTAGTGTAAGCCATAGATCTTGCTAAAGCTTTAGTGTAACGAGCAGATAAAGTGTCATAAAGGTTATCCTCTACTGCTTCTTCTGTTAATGCAAACGCTAATGCGATTGTGTCATGAACATATCTTGCAGTGAAAGCTTCTTTTGCAGTATCAAAAGCTACTGCTGATCCTTCTGGTTTTACCGCTGCTTCACCAAAACCTACTAACATTACTTCTTCTTCAAAAGCTCTGTCAGAAGATTCTTGACTGAAAATCTCAGCAGATTCGTTTTCGTATCTTTTATACTCCATACCGAACAAGGCGTTTAGGCCAGGTTCTAGCTCTTTGGCGAGCTGGGCTCTATTAATTGCCATTTTCTAGTCCTTTCCTATTATACGCCTTGAGTACCAGTACCACCCATAAGTTGATGATTATTAATTTTAACAACGAAAACACTGTTATTAGCAGTAGTATCGTTACTTGGGGTATCCCAAAAACTCATTAATCTCACTTGATGTGTAGCAGTAGTATTCTTGCTGCTTGAATCTATTTCTACACCAGACACACCCGTAGTGGTGTTGCCGGCGCCGAAAACCAGATTACAGTTTTCGTTTAAGTTTGCTGCAACAAGATTGACTGAATCAGAGTCTTGTTGAGCTATAAATGTTTGCATTGGGTCATCCACAATAAATCCTACCGCATCACCAGGTGATGTGCTTGCAGGAAAATAGGGCCTCCATGTTGGTTTACTTGTAGAGGGATCAGTATAAAAACATCCTCTAAATACGCCACAAAATGCAGTACTCGCAGTACCCACTTCAACAGTTCCATCGTTCTTGTAAGTAACGGGGTCCCCTGTGAAGATAGCTGTACTTTGATTGTCCGCAATTGAGTATTTTGTTAAACCACCATTATTAGGATTTTGACCAACTTTTGCAATTGGTATTAAACCAAATGCACTATCAATATTTGCCATATTAACATCCTTTTAATTGTTTTGGCGGTTTAAAATTCCACTTATTGGTCTTTTTTACCACCAAAGGTTACTCTGCTTTGCCTTTCTTTTGAGATTGGCATGCTTGGATGCTCGTTTTTCATGAGATCATTATCAACAGAAGCCATCTGGTCATCGGTAAGACGCCTAAAATAAGCATCTCTATCCTCTTTAACTTCGATAGGGCATCTCATTAATAATAATCCACCAACTCCTATAACACCTTTATATTTACCTTCAGCGACAGACGGTAAGTCTAATCGATCAGGATATTCACTTAACATGACAAATTCGTACCCCGAACGAAGACGACCCATAATGTTTTTCTCATCTGGCTCACCTCTAAACGATTCACGAACCCATCTGTGATGAAATCCTTCAGGTGGTTCTGGTGCCTCTAAGCTTGATGGAGGAACCCATCCTCTCTTACGAGCAACCTTTTCACGGGTTTCAGCTTTGCGTGAGGTCTTTTTAATTTGTTCAACTTTATTTTCAGTTTTTTCCATTTACGCCTCCTTCACGTGTTTTGCGTATTCATCCAAGGGCACACCAAGTTTTTTTGCGATAGCAACTTGTGAAGGTGTGAGTCTCACAGTGCGGCGTCCAGATTTTGTCGATCTATTTGCAGAGGCAACCGTCTGAACTATGCGGCTACTCTTGTCTTTATCCTCAAATTTATGAGGAAACTCTTTTTTAATACGTTTGTCTAGTTCTTTATAGTACTCATCGCTCTTGCCGTCAAATCCTTCTTGCTCAATTAAAGTTTTATGAATTGATAATGCAGTATAAGTCATCCCTTCATTTTTACCAAACCATTCATTTCTTTCGGCCCATTCCTCTGCTTTAGGATCAGGAGGAGGAGCTGATTGAATAGGGGGAGGAGTCGTAGATGGAGTTTGTTTTTTTACTTGTTTTTTAGCCTCTTCTCTTTGTTTTAAAGATAAAGCAGCTCTTTCTTCTTCAATAGTAAGTTTAGCAATAGCTTTTTGTGCTTCTACTTGTTTTTTAGCGTCACCAGCATCAATAGCTTGAGCTAAAATAGCTTGAGCTTTATCTAACTCAGATTTAACTCTAGCAGAGTATTCAGTTAAATACCCATCATCAACTGTTTTAATTTTATTTCCTAAATCATCACGTTCTTTTTTAATAGATTGAGCATAACGAAGAGCTTCTTCTCTTTGGCGTTCGGCTTCTCTAACTTTAAAAGTCAACTTATCAATTCTTTTTTTAACGGATTGAGAATATTCTTCCGCCTCTTCTTTAGTATCAGATGTAGTTTCTTGTACTTCTGTTTCTTCTTGTACTTCTTCTGCAACTACTTCTTCTTTTGTTTTATCGTCTTTTAATTCTACATCAACGGAATCACCTGATGTATCAATCGGAACCATTTGTTCTGATCCTGATTTTATTTTTTCTAATTCGGGCATGGTACCTCCATGTTATAAAATGTTTGCTGGCAAAATATCTCGTGGATCATCGATGACTGCCAGTATTTCATCATCGTTGACTATTCTAAGTTCTCCGCCTTCAATGCGAATTCTTGATCCTGCATATCTTGTAATAAGAACCCAATTCCCTTCTTTACACCAAGGACCATCAGGAAATCTTGTTTCATCTTTATAACAACTTGGTCCCATTTTTAAAACTTTACATACATTTGTAGCAATTTGAGACTGTTCTACTGTATCATCAGTTAAATGTAATCCTCCTGATGTTTTACTCTCTAATTTTAATGGATATAGTACCATTCTCCAACCAGTTGGTTGTGGTACTTTTTCTAATTCTTTTTTTTGTTTTTCAGGGGTTTTTGTGTTCCAAACATGTTTTGGAACTATTAATTTAGGTTTAGTGCTAGGTTTTAAAGTCGTCATCCAATTGCTCCTGTTTTTTTAGCAGGTCCGTGAGTTCCTGAGTTAATTCTCTATAAGCATGTAATTTCCCTAAAAGAAGTTTATATTCTTCTAAAGTTTTTACATCTGATGTTATAGCTGTTTCAACAGCCTCTTGTCTAGTTTTTATTATTTTTTTAAGCCATTCAACAACTTTAATAAGTTCCATACTATTCGTGATCTAATCCATACATATTTTTAAAATTTTTTTCTAAAGCTTCTTTATTATCTTGAGCAGCGGATAATTGACTTAATAACTTATCCATTTCCTCGGTATGTTGAGGGTGTTCCCCAATCCCCACAGGGTTTTCAAAATAAATTTTTAATCTAGCTTTAGCATCCGCTATGGCATGTTCATACCGCAGTATTAATGCCTTATATAAATCTTTTCCTAACTGCATGTAGCCATAATTTTTGCTAAACTTTCACAACGATTAGTGGTTTGTGCATGCCAACGTGAATCAAGCATCTCGGCACTCGCCCGTTGATAATCCCTATCCTGAAGGGCAGAAATCATATTACGAAAATTTCTTACACCTTGGGTACCAAGCTGAAATACCATTTCCGTTATTACATTTTTTGCTTCAATATGTAATTCTTGAATACTGCCAACTAACTGATCAGCCCCCATTTCTGCTTTTTCAAAATCTTTATCAAATAATTTTAATAATTGTTCTTTTGGATATTGTTTTCCCTCTTCAAATTCATCTTCATCAGTAATAAGATGGCCATAGCCTATAGTGGCTTTTCCCAATGAGTCGAGGTAGGGGGTATCCCGGAACCCCTCGTGATCACGTATTCTTTTTTTTAAAACTTCTGACATTTTATCTTGCTCCTTTCATTATAACTCGTCTTGTTCTTGGTTGTCTTTTTTTATTAAGATCTTTAAATTTTCCTTTTAAAGGTATTTCTTTAGATTTTATAGGTCCTCCTTCTTTATATTCTTTTGCCCATTTTTTAGCTAATTTAGGTTTATTAGCAAATAAATATCTTTTCTGTTTAGCCGATTTAAAAGGCATTACTTTTTAAAACCACGTAATGTTTTAGCTAACCGTGCTCTTTGTCCCATTTTACCTTTTTTCTTTGCAGCTTTATTTAATTTACTTGCAGGGATATCTTTTCCTTTTTTAACACCTAAAGATTTACGAAGTGCTCCAGGTTTTTTAATAGCATCTTGAATCCATCCCCCTTTTTTAGCTTTAATAACTGATCCTTCTCTTGATCCTTTTGCTTTAGGTCCTTTAATAACTGATCCTTCTCTGGATCCTGGTGCCTGAGCTCCTTTAATAACAGAAGTTTGAGCAGAACTTTTCACCATTCCACCTTTTTTTCTTGTTTCAGGAACTTTTGTTCCTACATTTCTTTTTATTTGCATAGCACCTCCTGTTAATGTTTTTCCTTTTAATCCTTGACCTGTTGGATCACCAATAGGTTTTCGTGCAATATTTCTTCCCAAATTAGCTGCATTAGCAATGCGCTGTCTTACACCCATTCCGGGTCCTTTAGGAATAGCCATTACTGAGTAAGTCCTTTTGCCTTCTCGAAGGACCTCATTCCGGCTACACCGAGCATTGAGGTTACAATTGCTAGTAAGGGTCCAGTTTGAATTTCAGGAGCTGTTAAATCTAATCCTGAAAACTTTGCATACCATTCAATACAGGGAGAGAGGATGAACTCGAAGAACAATGCCCCAGCTCCGCACCAGCCAATCGCAGGTCGCCACCCAGCAACGAATACGCTGCGATGGGTGGCTTCCTTTGCATTAACATCTAATTGTTTTTCTGCAAGCTTTTGTTGAATGCGTTGCATTAAAATCTTTTTATCTAATTTCTCTTCTTCTGAGGTATGAAGTTCATCGATAACATTGGTAATTTGTTTTAAGGCTCCGCCTTTACCACCTAGTAAGCCACCGAGTAAATTTAACATTATGCTGCGCCTCCGCCAGTCATTTTATACATAATTACTAAAACAACAATGGTGACAATCGCGGCTTTGATCCAGTCTTTCATGGACCAGTCCGACCACTCCTTTAAGTGCGCCCATAGATCTTTTAAAAGTTTCATAAAAACCTCCTTTTTAAAGATGGTTAATTTACAGTATGTTCACAATTTTTGCAATCACATGATTGACAAGAACTACCATTACTGCAATGACACCCATGTCCACAGTTTTTACAATTATTTTCCATCTTCACTTCGTCTTCTTTTAGTTTTAATATCCATCCATATCTTGCACTATAATATGCAGAGACATTAGAAGGATAATCCATCAGAATATTCCCTTAAAGGGAACTTTTTTAATTTGCATTTTACTGCGTTGTCCTTTTGGTCCACCACCTAAATTGTCTATTTTTTTAGGCCCTTCAATCCTCATGGATGCAGTAGAAACTTCATAATCTTTATTTGTAGTTGATCCTGCATAAGGATTGCCATCAGTTGTAACAGTCATTTTTGCATTAGGATATAATTTTCCATTATAATATTTTACCATGTCATCTCCTTAATGTATTGTTGGTTTGTTTTCATCTAATTCTTGTAAAGCATGTTGCACAAAGAGTAAAGTCTGGTCTTCATCATACCCTTTTCCAGCAAATAATTCTTTTACCTTTACCATTAACGCTTCAGCCATGATTAAGGCACATTGATGATTATTAATACTATGCTTAATAAAATTATCTAATTCTTTTAAATAAGAATCAAAAACCTGTTGACTAGTAACTAAAGGATTATCCGCCATTTTTTATATACTGAAATCCTGGGCCTTTCGCATCTTTTTTAAATTTATTCAAATTAACATTAGCTCTCAATTGAGCAATATCTTCGGATGAATCAATTCTAGCCCTATCTATTTCATCCTTTTGTTGTAATTTTTGTTGATCAAAACCTAATCGTTGTTGATCGTACTGAAGTCGTTGTTGATCGTTCATTGCTCTTTGTTGCAGCTCTTGTTGTTTTAAAGCAATAACAGGATCTGGTTCTCCTTCTCCACTTAATTGACTTTGTAATTGTTTTACCTCTTGCATAAATTGTGCCTCTAATGTGGCAATCTGCGCTTGGGTCATATCTTCAAGATTTTCCCCTTCAGCTACTTGACCCATTTGTTGTTCTGCTTGTTCAATTTGCCCAGCTACTGCTTCTTTTGCTTTTAATGTTACATGTTCTAAAATGTGTTTATTTAAATCAACCGCAATTTGTGGCATTAATTGGGTAATAGGGGATAAACCAAAAACAATATGAGCTTGAATATGGGCATCATGATTTTGCCCTTCGTATGCCTCAATTTTGTCTTGATCAATTAATTTTTGATTTTCTTGTGTTGGGCTCATTGGTTCTGGTTTTTCTAACTTCATAATTTTGTCAATATCTTTAACGCCAAGTGCTTCATACATACGAATGTATGCTTCTTTTACATTATGTAATTGTGGTGCACTGGTTGCTAATTGAAGTTGTGTTTGTGCCAATTGAATACGTTGGGCCATCGAAAATATATTGGGATCAGCGACAGGAATAATATCTACTCTATCATCAAAGTCACTTTGTTTTATAGATCTTTCACCACCAACAACTGCATACGGATATTCATTTGGTAAACATGTTTGAATGACATTGGCTAATAACTTAAATTCTTTTTGCATCGAGTAATACATTCTTTTGTGAATACTACTCATGATACGCGAACCACGTTCAAGTAATGCAATAGTCGTTCCAACAGGAGCTCCTTGATTTGCATCACCAACTTGCATGTCGGCTACTTGAGCAAAGCGTTGACCTGCTTGTACAACAAATCCTAATAAATTAAATAAGGTGGTAGAAGGTTCCTTATACGGAAGTGGCATTAACCCCTCCCGAATAGCCCCGCTAGGGGCATCTACATCTCTAAATTCTCCTGGTTGTAAAGGACTATCATTGTCGGCGATCCGTAGACCGCGTGTCTTGAAACCTGCAGGAAGATTGGATAAAGTTCCAGCATCAATCAATTGACGAAGAGCTTGTGTCGCTGTTCGTGATAAACCACCAATTAAATGAATTAATCCAAATCCATAAAAACCTAATCCCGGTAAAAATTTAAAGTGAACAAAATATTGTTTCTTTTTGTATAAAGGATCATCTTCAGCATAATTTCTTCGAATAGCTAAAACTTTTCCTGATTGTTCATCCATTGTAACAATGTAGGGAAGTTTAATTTTTGTTTGTTCTCCTTTGTCATCTTTATTTTCATATCCTTCCAAATCTAAATCAACATGTATCTCTAAGAGAGTAATCATATAGGATTCCCCTGTTTGTTGAATTCCGTCTATTTGATCAATCTTTCCTTGAATATTTGCTGCATTATAGGTTGGATCTTCGGCTGTTGGATTAAGTTCTATATCTCGGTAAAATCCTGCCACTTGTTTTTTTCGAATATCATTCTCTGATTGTTTTACCACATGGGTAATTCTTTCACATGAATCAAGATCGGTTGCTGTGTAAGGAACAATTAAATCTTCGGCTGGAACAAATTTAGAAACAGCGCGGTCTAGTGTTCCGTCATAATAAACTTTTTTAAATGTTGATCCTGAAAGGGGTAAATAAAATAACATCTGATCAAGCTCTGGTGTATATTCCTCCATTACTTGTGTAATTTGATAATTCATAAATTCTTTAACGCGTTGTGCTTGTTGATACACTTCAACCGATTCTTTTCCCACGACACGCGTTCGAACCGGTCCATCCGAGGGCATCATTTCTTTAAAGGCTGTTGCACTAAATTGGGTAACGGCTTCTGCTAATAGTGGATGGGTAACACCGCTTGCTCCACGAAATGGTCTTGTTCTATCATCATATTTAAATCCTAGTAAATCTAATCCTTGAACATACGTCTGGGACCATTCATCACGAGAGGATTTATCATTTTCATATTCTTCCATTAAGTTAGAAGAAATACGACCCAGATCTGTGTCATCCATGTCTTCTGCCAGGTTTGCAAAAAAATCATCTTTCGCGTTCAACGGTTCATCTGTAACAATAGTTTCCTCAGAAACAATTTCTATATCAACAGGTTCTTCGTTCTGAATTGCATCTTCAATTGTTTCGCCCACAACTGATTGTATTTTTTGATCTATATTATTTTCTGCCATAATTTTTTATACCTTATTCATTGGGACAAATCTAGTCATTAGTAAGGGCCTTATTTTCGTTTCTCTTCATGTCAATTAATTTACTTATCATTTGAGAAAAATTTGTTGCTTCCTCATGATTTTTAAATCCTGTTAAAAAATCTTTATTTTTTAAGGCTTCTTCTACAGGATCTTCCACCTCAATTAATTTTCCCTCTACCATCCTTATAGTTGGTACTAAAACAATTGTTCCATCTTCTAAATCAAATGAAGCTGTTCTTACTGTTTCATTGGCTTCTGTTGTTGGCATACTTTTATCCGTTGCTCTTTGAAACCAAGACATATTTTCAAATTCAGATTTATCCGCCATTAGTAATACTCAGGATATTGTTCATAGAGTGCTTTGATTGGATCTTCATAATCATCCTTTAACGAAATAAAATTTCCTTGACGATAACGCATCATTGCTTGTGTCATACTGTCAACTAAATCATCATTCTCACCATAAGGGAATGCAGCACATTCTTCAATCATTTCTTCCGAGAACTTCTTATCAGGTGCCCATACTTGCCCAGATTCAAAAATAGGAGAAACAGAATTAACTCGTGTTAATTTATCGTTTCCACGTGAAGGAGTATAGGCAACAACAGGAATTCCTACTTGACGCAGCTCTTGTATTAAGGGCATTCCACTTGCTTTGGCCTCTACAATAATTGTTTCTGGTTCCCAGTATTTATATTGTTCTAAAGCAATTTTTTTTAATTCTGGGAACTCCCATCTTTCTTTTATACAATCTAATAACAAAATATTTTCTCGGTTAAATTCTGTTTTAAAAATTCCCCAGGTACTAATAGCACTATAATCAGCCGTATCTTTCTTAGAAAAAGCAGTATCATAACTTTGAATAATATGAATTAATTCAGGTAACTCATCTTTTTTCCATGTTTTCCACCATTCTCGTTTTATAATAGCTCCTTCTTCTGAAGTTGGTTTTTGTTGATACTGTGCTTCCCACGACATAACAGGTAAGTTGGCTTGTATTTTTTCAAGCTCTTCTTTTTTCCAGTATTCTGGCCATATAGGTTTACCACTAGGTAAAATAGCAGGAAATTCTATAACTTCCCATTGATCCGCTTTTGTTTCTGCTTGTTGTTTAATTAATCTGCCGGTGAGATCTCGCTCCGACCACCTTGTCATTACAACAACAATTGCACCTCCGGGTTGAAGTCGTTGTCTTGGTCCAGATACATACCATTCAAATGCATTATCAAAACTTGTTTCTGTAATACTTTGTTCAGAATGAGGATCATCAATAATTAATAGATCTGCACCACGACCTGTAATAGCACCACCTATTCCTGCACCAAAATATTCTCCCCCATGATTTGTTTCCCATCTTCCTGATGCTTTTGAATCTGCTCGTAAATGCACACCTTTAAAAATTTTTCTATATTCTTCATCATCCATAAGGTTTCTCATTTTTCTACCAAAACGATAAGACAGTTCTGCGGTATGTGTTGCTTGAATTATTTTTGTTTTTGGTTTTTTACCCATCAACCAGGCAGGAAACAGGTAAGAAGCAAATTCTGACTTGGTGTGTCTTGGAGGCATATTAACAATTAATCGCTTTAACTTTCCAGCAGCTATTTCTTCAAACTTTTTGGCCATAACATTGTGATGATATCCATCAATAAACTCTGGCCACACTTTTTTAACAAAATGCATGTAACTATCTTGAGCTGCATTATTGTCATCATGCATGGCAATAGCCAACATTAGCCTTAATTCTTCATCCGAATACTTTTGAAATTTATTATTATTGGTTTCCATTGGGACTCCTAAGCACTTTTACACTACAAAAAGGGGTATACCCTACAAAAATCGTTTTCATATGAAAAATTCATGGCTGAATATTCAAAACTCGATTAAACCTTTCACTCCTGGATTCCTGTCTAAAATAATAAGGGGTCATAATTGGCGGAAAACGGCCATTTTTCTCATATTCTCTAAGTACCTAGCCATTATTCGTGGTTCGTGGCTGATTTCTGGGGTTTTTTGGGTTCTGTTACGATAATTAAAGTTATTGTAACTTATAATTGGCGGATTTGTGGGCTTTTCGTGGTTCGTGAACCATGAACCGAAATGAAATAACTACATATAGTAGCCCAATTATTCGCTATTGATGGTTCATTTAAGCCATTTATGGCTAATTCCTTCGATAACCTTCCCTCATACAGATATATATTGTTTGGGGGAAGGTTATTCGCATATTTTGAAGAATGAACAATAATATAATTAGATTTACTTTCATTCCACAATTTTAAATTTGTGGAAATTTGAAAGGGGGAAAGGTTAATTTTATTCCCTTTTGCAATTTTAGTTTCTATAAAAAGAGTATCCATATTTGACCCAACACAAATTAAATCTGGGAAGCCATTCAATGTAGTTGTTTCAATCCTATAAAAAGAATAAAAGTTTATATTTTTCCTAATTAATTTAATAAAGTTTTTCTCTAACATTTGACTAGTTAATGACCTATAAAATTTTAAAGTATTGGGATACTATTTTTTTTCTTCTTCTTCTTCTTCTTCTTTTTTAATTGGTTCATGTTCAATTATATTTTCTTCACCAACAATGTTAATATTTTTTTTCTGTAATTCTGATAATTGTTTTATAAGTTCTTCTCTAGGTAAATTTTCAACAGCACTTTCAAGACGAATTGTCGGATCATATAAGCCCCCAACCTTCCCCCTTAATTGTTCAGCATTAATAGAAGCTGAAAAATGTTTTTCTTCTTCTGCTTTTCTTCCAAGTTCATCAAGTCGTGAAAGATGTTTATCCATATTAACAGAATATTTATCTTGCATTTCTTTTTTCATGTCTTGAATTGCTTCGGCAACTAATGGATATTTATTGGGCTGTTGTAATTCATAAGCCATTTTTTTAGATACTGCTTCAGAATACCCAGATTTTCTGGCTGACTCTGTGGCCGATTGCAAACCTAGTAAAGTCTTTGTTGCAAATTCATAAACAAATCTTAATTGTTTAGGTGTTAATTTTTTTGATCTTCTTCCGTCTATTATTTGTTTTTTCATAACAGTATTATTTTAATTTAATTATCATTTTTGTTTTTTGGTTTAAAGAAAAAAATTCAAGTATTTAGCCAAAATAAAAAAATGTACTACAGTACTAGTGTAATATATTACACTAGTAAAAATTGACTAGTGTAATAGCTCTAAACCTTATAAGACAACAAAAACAAGCAAACTATTACACCTACTACAGAACTTTTTTAAATAAAAAAAAAATTTTTTTCGAATACCCCTAATAAGTGTAATAGTGTAATAAATTTTGTTAAGGTCATCCATGAGCTGCGGAAGGCCATTTTAAATTTTTTGTTTTTATTATGAATAGAAAACATCAAAAAGGTTTTATTAATCACTTGAAGGCCATTCAATGGCTAACTAAAAAAGGTTATTTTATTTTTGATAATATTTCTGGTTTAGGGTGTTGTGATGTTATTGCATTAAACACGGACGGTGAAACATTACTAATTGATATTAAAACAGTAACAAGAAGAAAAGATAAAACCATTATTAATCGAGTTCCAACAAAACAACAAAACAAAATGAAAGTTAATCTTTTAATGGTAGATGAAAATGGTAATTGCAAACTTGTTAAATATAAAAAAACCAGTCAATGACTTATAAACTAAAAAATCATAAGGTATAAACATAAGGCCAACACCTTAAAACCTCACTCATGATCAAATATGAGGCTGTTTTTAAAATCAAAACATTAAAAAAGGGGCTAAAAAGCCCCTTCTATAAAAAAGTTAAATAAAAGATATTTTATATTTTCTTAAACCCTTCTATTTTTATTCCTTCATCAACTAAAATACTTAGTTCATATTCCATTATATGAATAGCTTGTATTGTGTTCATATCATGATCATAAACTTGATCAGCCAATTCATCTAATTTATTTTGTCTTTCATCATGACTAAAAAAACTTTTTGAAAGCCATACTTTATTTTTTTCATCAATCATTTTATATTTTTGTAATAGTTGTTTCTGTTTCTTCTTGTTGTGAGTCTCTTATATTATCTTCCTTAAAAGCAATCTCAAGAGCTTCTTCTTTGTTTCTTCCTTCAACAGCATTAAAATAATCTGTTTGAAGATAAGTTTGCTCAATTTCATAATTATGTAATAAATCGGCTTTTTCTAAATATGAAATATCAGAACCAGAAGAACCTTCAACCACACCAAATTGAACACAATTATCATAATCTTCAAAATGTCTGTTGGGTTTATCTAATTTAATCCAGATACTATCTGAAAAATCTAGATCATCTACCACCCCTTTTAAATCAGAAATATTTTCCTCATAGTTTGTGACTACGGCAAAAGTATCTTTTCCAAATTGAATGCGATCCCCTTTTTTTAGTTTTTTTATATCAATCATTTTATCCCCTTAATATATTTTTTAAACTCATCCCATTTATAAACTCTATCTTTGTATTCAAATTCTAATGGATAACATTTGAAGTGTTTAAAATGGTCTAAGCAATACTCATTTAATTGTTGAATAAAATTTTCATCAATCATTTTATTTTTTCCTTTCTTGGTTTGTAATGGGGTATTTCATAACCATAATTTATGTTTTTAAATTCCGGCATTTTTACCCTATTTAGTTTTTTAAATGCGGATAGCAGACAAGTATCCGCATTTTCTTTTTCAATGGAAGGTTTAAGCTCTTGAACAATTTCAAAAATTTCTTCCGTAGTAAAAAAAATTTTATGTTTCATTTTCCGTATCCTTTATTTTAAAAGATTTACTAATCATAGATAAGAAAGAACCAATTTCCCCAGAATTTCTAATAATGTCTTTTAATTTTTTATTTTCTTCTTTTAGTTTTATATTTTCTTCAACAAGATCAATATTTACAAAACTTAAAGTTTTATTAAAAGCCCTCACCATGTAAGCAAGGGGCATTTTTAAAAGGGGAATATAATCCTTTTTTGAACCAGAATAATATTCATTTAATAATTTCCCTTCTTCATGCAAATTAATGTCACATGGCTGTTTTCTTTTGTCTCTTATGCTCTCAATTTCTAATAAATCTTGAACAGTAGTGATTTTATTATTTTCCATTTTCTTTCTTCCTTTCTTGGTTTTTTATTATTTCGAATTCATCATTATAATAAATTTCAGACATTCTTATTTCATTACTAAAGTCTATTTTAAATTTATCACAGTAATGTTTTAAATCACAAATAACATCAGCAACCCTATAATAATGTTTTTTATCATCTTTTCTTTTATCTTCATCAATAGTTAAACCTAAAAGCCTTTTAACTTTGTTTATCCTATCTTTGTTAGTCCACATTTTCTTTCTTCCTTTCTTTATATTTTTATTTCTTCATGCTGAAATATAAAACCTAATTGTTTTAAAATTTCAATATGTCGAGGGGTAAAGGTTTTTTTATCATCAAATAATTTAACGATCAATTTAGCTCTTTCACAAATAGGGTAAATTAATTCATTTCCATACTTGCTTTCTTTTTTCACAGTAAGAACAAATTTTAATCTGATATAATTTTTTATTCTTTCTTCTATACTATCAAAAAGTTCAACCCCCTTTTCTGTGTTTTTTGTTCCGTCTGGTTTGTTATCTTCATCATCAATAACAAATTCTTTCATTGTGCTATCATCTAAATTATTCATAAATTCCCAATAGATTGCATCAACTAAACAAAAAATATTTTCTTTTATTTCATTTTCAGTTTGTATATTCATTTTATTTTTCCTTTCTATTAATTTAAAACAAAACCAGAATAATCTGTTTTTGCTTTTCCTTTTGCTTTAAGCCCTACAATACAATTTTTAGGGTCTAAAAACCTTAGATCAGTTTCATCCCCATTGATGACCTTATAACCTTCATATTTTTTTGGTAAATCATTCCTAAAAACGGCGGAAATATTTCCGCCCATTTTTAAAATTTTAAATGCTTCCTTTCTGTTATCTTCATTCAATGAATAAGTTATATAATAATTACTAGGTAATTGGCCATTGACATACTTTAAGGCTGTTTTAATTTTTTTGGTATAATCATAAAAAATACAATTAGAAAATAAATCATAAATTTGATGGTTATGCCAATCGATGTCACTAGTTCCATTTAATCTGATACAAGGTTTAAAATTTTCTTTTTTAGTTTTAATAATAAATTTATCTATTTCCTTCATTAATTTTTCTAAAAAAGTTTTCCTTTCTTGAATATACCATCTTGTTTTATTTATTCTTCCTTCTTGCACATTGGAAAAAATTCCCATTCCACTCGTATACAAACAAGCTTTTTTACAACCATTTGAAGCCATAGGACACACATTAAAACCAGATTGATTTGAAGGGGCTAAATATAAAATTGCTGTTTTATATCCTTTCTTTTGCCCCTTTACTGTTTTTGCATTCATGTCATAATTTAACAAATTTCCACTTGTTTTTTTAAATTTTAATTTTTTCATTTTCTTTCTTCCTTTCTATTAGTTTATTCTTGTATATCTTATCTTTTCCGCAACTACATAAATGGTGTTAGGTTTTCCAATTTTCATGGATTTAAATTCTTCAATCCAATCTTCACCAAAATAGGCTTCCATATTCCACCCCCTCATCTCATGTAAAGATTTATATTCAATCTTTGGGGTTTGATCTTTGTTTTTATCGTAACCCTCTAACCATTCGACCCTATAAATATATTTTAGATTAATAAATTTTTCACAAAATTTTGTTAATCTTTTATAAATATAACTATCACCCAAAATGTCTAAGGCTTGTAGAAAAAGTTTATTTATTTCCTTTCCTTCTTCTTCTTCAATACCTTCATAATCTTTTGAAAAATCATCTTCTGGGTGAAAGTTTTCAATTCCATTTGTAAAAAGTTCACACAATAAAATATCATAATCAGAATATCTTTTTATTTCTTTGGGTAAATTAAACTCAATGTTTTCCCTTAAATGTGCATTTACTGTATGAAAAATTTCTTTATTATTTAATGATTCAAAATATTTTTTTTGATCAAAAGCTTCTTCTATAATGCTGTTTATTTTTTCTTTTATTTTTTCCTTATTCATTTTTATTCTTCTTTCTTTTTTAAAATTAAATAGGGGCTACTAATTAGCCCCTATTTTTATTTATTTATTTTTCTTCTTCTTCTATTTCTTGCCAACACCAACCCATTGAACAAGGGTTAAAAACTTTTATTTTTTTACCTTCAAAAGTTATTTCCCCACTTTTTATAGTAACCTTTCCGCCTTCTTCTTCTGGGTCAGTTAGTTCAATAGTATCTTCATCAATAATTTTAAAAGTAGGGTTAAACTCGCCATAATCTAAACCATTTTTTTTAATTAATGAATTATGTTTTTTTATTCCTTCGAGTGTCATTTCAACAATTCGCCAACCATTCCAGAAACGATTTTTATCGATATAACCCATAACAAAATTATTAGGATAATTATCGTAGCTATCAATATAAATTTTGCCGTATTTATATTCTTCTTTAGGCGGATCATTTGTAAAAATTATTTTTTTATCTTTTACATCTTTTAAAAAATTTTCATTATCTAAATTAATAGAATGAACAAAACCACCCCCATAGGGTGAAAAATATATTCTGTTTTCTTTAATTTCTGAAATATTTCTAAAATGTGTTAGATCACTATTACAAAAATATTTTTTACCTTTTACTATTTCCATTATATTCATTTTTATTTTCCCTTTCCTAAATTAAAAAAGGGGCTACTCATTAGCCCCTTTGCATTTATTTTCTACCCAATTCAAAACTATTTTGAATGAATAATCTTTTTTACTAAATTCTTTTTTTAAAATTTCTTCGTTTTGATAACTTTCATATACAAAAAAACTTTTTTTATTTTGAACAATTTTAAAACCATTCGCATTTATTGTGGGAAATTGATTAATCCTATTATAAATCATTTTTATTTTTTCCTTTCTTACATGGTTAAATATAAGGTTTTATTATATTATATTATATAAGCCTTCAATACCTATTATATATACACCCTTCAAGAAAACCCTAAAATGAAGGTTTTCCATGATTTTTTTTATTTTTTTTAAAAATTTGGCTAAATTTCTGCTGTTCTTACTTTGTTCTAAAAAATTTTTTTTTATTTTATTATTTTTTGTCCAGTTTTTCCTGGAACCTTTTGATTAGCTTTTGAATCAAGTTGAATACTTTTTTGTCAATCGTTTGAAAAGTTGATTTTTTTTTGAAATAATCTAAAATTCATTTTGAAATTTTGTAAAAGGAGAAAGAATGAGATTAAGACATTTGGATTTGTTTTCAGGAATAGGTGGATTTAGTTTAGGATTAGAGGCTACCGGGTCCTTTGAAACTGTTGCATTTTGCGATATAGAAAAGTATTGTTTAGAAATCCTGGAGAAAAGGTTTCCCGGCGTTCCACGGTACACGGATATTAAGGAGTTGACTTATGACAGACTTAAAGCAGACGGAATTATTTCCAAAAATAAAAAAATTGACATCCTCACCTGTGGATACCCTTGCCAACCTTTCAGTGTCGCAGGTAGAAAAAAAGGTGAAGAAGATCCGAGACATCTCTGGCCAGAGTGTTTTAGACTTATCAAAGAATGTAGGCCGACTTGGGTTATTGGAGAAAATGTTAGTGGACATATTAAACTCGGTCTCGACACCGTACTCGAGAACTTGGAAAGTGAAGGTTACGCCGCAAGGACGTTTAGTATTTCAGCTTCGAGCGTCGGTGCAAACCATCAAAGAGAAAGAGTCTGGATTATTGCTAACTCCAAGTGCAATGGACTCACTACCTCCGAGAAGCGAGGAGGCTTTGAAAAAACAATATCAAACCAATCGAAAGGGAAGAACGACACACTCAACGTTGAGAGAACAAGTAGTGTATCCAAAACCAGCTCAAATGTGGAGGACACCAGACAACATGAAGGGGGGATCGAACTTACCAGGAATAAAGAAAGCATTGGACGAGGGTCACTTGAAAAGACCAAGCGGACAACAAATACAAATCAGACTTCAGGACCAAGTGAAAGAAGAGAGAATACAACCGAAGAAATGGCCAACACCAACAGCGAACGAAGATGCGGCGGGGAGGCCGACAGGGAAGATGCAGAAAATGTTGGGCAATCATCCCGACGTCCGTGGGACGGGTGGTGGGACATTGAACCCAACGTGGGTCGAGTGGCTCATGGGGTATCCTCTAGGGTTCACCGACTTAAAAGTCTCGGAAACAGCCTGGTCCCCTCCATCCCCTATTACATCGGACTCAGCATCATCCAATCTTACATGGCCGACACCGATGGCGAGAAGCCATTCTTGTCCGAGACTTCCAGAGACAATGGCGAAGACAGGTAGAAACCCTCTAACGAATACTTTAGAAGATGCTGTTCAACACCGGGAAATAGAGAAAAGAAAAAATTGGCCTACACCAAGATCTCGAGATTGGAAAGATGGGTATAGCGTTCCCCCTTCGGTAGAAAGAGGGACAAGAGGTCATACACTTGGAACAAAAGTTCAAGAAGAAGAAAAGAAAATGTGGCCAACACCAATGAAAGGGGATGCTCATTTATCTTCAACAGAAGAAGTAGCAAAAAAAAGAATTAAAGAAGGTAAAATAACTTTAAGCAGAGCAGTTCAATCTAAAATGTGGCCAACACCTACATCAACGGATGGACAAAGAGGTGATGTTAAAAATTTAGATGGATATAAAAGACGAAAAGAAAAATGGAAAAAGAAAGGGGTTAACATTCAAAAACCTTTGGATGTTGCTGTGGCATTAGATGAAGAAAAGAAAAATGTGGAGGACACCGACAGCAATTGATTCTTCGGAGAATGCAGAACGTTATGCAGCTCGGTTAGTTATGGGGAAGAAGACAAGATCTTCTAATCATAAAGTACAAGAAACTTTATCCATACAAGTGTTTAAGGAAATATTAAGTAAGGATCCAGGTAGGGTAAAAGAATTATTGCAAGATGAAATGGTCCATAGACCGCGTCTCCCGGCACAAGAAGAATTTGTTACTTATCTTCGTTCACAAACCAATGCAAAAAAATTAAGTGAAGTAACAGGCATTGATTACACTACAGTTGAACATTGGTTTCGGTACACAAAATATTTTTCTTATCCAAGCAAGCAACATTGGAACATTATTACAAAGTACCTGGACCTAGTAAAGTATGATGAAGAAATGAATTATGAAGAAAATAAGGAGTGGAAATAGCCCAGAAATCAGCCATATTTGACATGTATAATGATATAATGTAATAAAATACTATAGAAAGAAAAGGAGAAAGAAATGTTTAAAAAACTTTTAGAAAGATTTAACAAACCTAGACCTGTGCAGCTTCCCCTTAATTTTGGAAGTGATATTAAGTTTAAGGATTGCATTAGAACAATTTCATCGAAGCACGGTTCGCGTGGCTCGGTGCTTCAATCAGTTTTAACATCTCATGTAAATGATGAAGAATTTAATCATGAGGAATGGGTTATCGATGAACTGATGAAAAATTATCATAAAGACGCATAAGGGGGAAATATGATAAACAAAAAAATATTAAAAACTTTAAATTATTCACAATTTAAATTTATCAAAGGTAATAGGGCCATAAACGACCGCCATGTTAACGGTTTAGTCAAAAGCATGGAAAAGAATGGGCTTCTTATGAATCCTTCATGTGTTAACGAAAAGTTAGAAATTGTTGAAGGTCAACATCGTTTAATGGCTTGTGAGATATTAAATCTTCCTTACTATTATTATGTAGTTCCTGGTGCTACTATTAATGATGTTACTATTTTAAATCAAAATAGAAAAAATTGGGGCTTTACTGAATGGATGAACCGTTATGCTGAATACAATAACATGGAATATCAAATCTATAAATCATTGTATGAGAAATGGGGTTTTGATCATTGGAGCACTATCTTCCTTTTGTGTCGTACAAAAGGATATCGTAGCCGTGCAGGATTAAAAGATAAGTTTTATGATGGCACATTAAAAATTGAAACATTGGAGCAAGGTAAAAAATGGGCGAAGCGTATTATGGACGTCGAACCATATTATAAAAATTATAAAAGACGTGCATTCATTCAAGCAATGATCCGTGTGTTTCATGATAAATCTTATAATCATAAAACATTTCTTAGTAGATTAAGTATGGTAAGAGATAGACTTTATGATTGTTCAACCGTAGGATTATATCTTCAACGCATTGATGATATTATGAATTATAAAGCTCCTAAAAATAAAAGAGTAAATTTTGCGATGCAATGGGGCGATCCTGAATCTATCTTTGCAGAAAGAGCAGCATAATGTCTATAGTGGTTAAAAAAAGGAATTATATTCCTTTACCGATGACCGACACATTATACTGGAATAGAATTGGATGGTTGATGAGGGCAATGTTAGTGGCCGAGGATTTTGAATTTAGATTAATGTACTATCATAAACTTCAAGAAATGATGAGGTATGTACCCTAATGTATGATCCTTACGAAAAATTTCACGAATGTACTCGGTGCAATCGTTCGTATCATCATCAAGTGATGATGCAAAAAAAGGACACATCTGATCATTTATGTATTAGATGTTTTAACATAAGGAAAAACGAAAATGAAAAATCAAACACACTACAATCAAATGATTACAGCAAAAACACGAAAGCTGCTTGATAAACTTTGTAAACAATCAAAGTTATCTAAACCAATGCAACTCGAAAAAATTGTGGAAGAGTATCTTACTCAAAAAAAAGCGGCTTAATCCATAAAAAAAGTTGGATTTTCTTTAAGGGGCTTTAGAATTTTATCTAAAGCCTCTTTTCCTTCTACCAAAATATGTTGCCAGTCTTCTTTAGATATAACAGTGTCATGATTAGGGTCGTAAAATTTTAAAGATACATCACCGCATTTAGGGCATTCATGTATTTTTCGTATAGGACTATTAGGTAATAACATAACCTTTGCCTTTTTTTAATAATTTAGCGAATTATAGGGAATTTTTTTAAAATAAACAATATAAAGTTTTAAACTGGGTGGGATACTTTAAATAAATGAGGGTATTCTTTTAATAATGAGCTCATCATTTTTATTAATTTTTCTACATAATAAGGATCCACGGCATATGAATGTAACGTTTTTACTACAGATAAAGGATCAACATTTCCTGAGATGTATTGAGTAACTAAGAGGTCCTGGTACTCTTTAAAATTAGGATGGGTATTTAATATATTAATATAATCAGCAATTGATTCACATTTTTTATCATACATGCGGATCATAATATTAGGATTTCCTAATGCCTTTAAATGTTTTGATGTCGGATCTGTTTCAATAACTCCATAAAAATTATTACCTTCACGAGCAAACCGAGAGTTTCCCCAATTAGATTCTAATGCAGCTTGCCCTACACTAATTAAGATAATAACTCGTTGAGGGGGTGGAATAAAAGTATTAGATAAAACAGTACAATCAGCAATTCCTTGAATAAATTCTTCTTTAGTTGAATAAGTAAAATCAAAATTATTAAAGGTTGTTTGACAAAATAAAAATAAAGTTAAGCATAAAGATTTCATACCTAAAGAGTTTATCGAAGTAAGAATAATATGTCTATTCTTTATGCTTTATTTCCTTTTGTGGGTGAATTCTATATTCTTTGAAGTGTTGTGGGTCAAGCAGTGGCCCGTAATAGTATGCACTGCCACCGTTACCTTCTTCCCAGGTTTGGATAAAATTTTGGTCGTCCCTAACTTTTCCTTGAGATTTACAAACCCAACATTGCTCAATGCTTTCTTCAGCCTCAAAACATAATCGGAGATATCCATTACCTTTACAATGTGTGCAAATCATTGCATTCTTGCAGGGTATTCCCTGTCACTTTGTTCATATTTATATCTTTCTTCAAGTTCTTCACATTTAATTTTATAATAACGTGTTGCCCTCCATCGACCAAAAAAATAACCTAAAATAAAAATTGTTGCTATAGCGATGATGTGCCAAAATATCATAATTCCTCCTTTTTAATTATACATTAATAACATTTTGTGTTCCATTCAAGGGATCTACGCTTACTATTGTACACATTATTTCATTGTATCGTGAATTTTCGCAGAATTCTTGAACAGTAATAGTTTTTCCTACTTCATAAAAACTCAGTATTTCTTGTATATGTTCTGGTCGACTTGACTTAGGCCATGCTAAGTAGTCTGCTTTTATTATTTTTATTTCATTTTTTTTAGCATCTAAGAGCCACGATAATTTACCAATCATATTTTCTCCTTCATATTAACCATTTACGAATATCTTCAGCTAACACCGATGTAGCTAAATTTATTTTATTTCTTAAAGCATAAATTATTTTTTCATCAACCGTTCCCTCTGAGAGAAGATCAATGTATGTTACCTTATTCATCGTTCCAATACGATGATTTCTAGCTTCTGCTTGTTCTCTTATTTCTAAATCATAACTATTAGAATAAAAAATAGATAAACTAGCAGCAGTTAAAGTAATTCCTCTTCCCCCTGTCATAGGTTGGCCAATAAAATATTTAGTATTATTATTTTCTTGAAAATTATTAATATGATCTTGCCTAACATTTTGGGGAGTATCTCCATAAAATGTAACTACGGATTGAGGGCCATATTTTTTTTGTAGTGTTTTTTCAATTTCTTGGATATCATGTCGGTAGGTAGCCCAAATGATCGCTTTATCACCATGCTCTTCTAGAATAGCCAATAATTCTTTGATACGGTTATTTGGCAACCCGATTACCCTACCGTCATCGGTTGCCATATGACCACAAACAATTTGGTGTAGCCTTATCAATTGGGCTAGCACTGACGTAGTTGTCAATGTTTCGTTCTTGAGCTGCACTAATGCAGTACGTTTCATTTGCATATAGGCATCAAGTTGTTCTGTTGTCATAGGTACTATTCTTTTCATCCACACTTGATCTGGTAAATCAAGAGCATCTTTTTTAAGTACTCTATAAGAAAATTTTTGTAGTTTATAATTTAATTCATTTAAATTTTTATACCCTGTTACTTTATTAAAAGATCGTCCCCCAAAAGATAATCGTTGCATCTGACAATGACGAGCCCTGAAAGTATAAATAGAGCTAAAGCCTAATAGTTCATGATTTAAAAAATTACATTGTGAATACAGATCTTCAGGAGAGTTGGTAATAGGAGATCCTGTCATAATAACACGGTAACGCGCTAGAGCACCTAATTTAGTAATAGATTTAGTACGAAGCGCGTTTGGGTTTTTAATGACCGTGCTTTCATCAACAGCCATAAGGGATTGGCGTGTTAATAAAAATCTATAAGCAAATTTTTTTCCACGTTCAGTGGAAAATGCATCCACATTCATAATTAAAATATTTAAATGCACTTTTGCAGGTTCAGTAATAAATAAAGTATTAAGTTCTTCTTCATGTTTTTTTGTTTTCTGCCCGGTCCATACTACAACGTTGCGATCTACATGAGTGGCCATATGTGTTTCAATTTCATTTACCCAGGTTCCTTTAACTCCATTAGGGCAAACTACAAGAATACCAAAAACAAACCCATTATCATAAAGATAAGAAGAAGAATCAATTAAGACTTTAGTTTTTCCGCATCCCATTTCCATAAGAAGGGCAAATTCTTTTTCCCCTTTCTTAAAATGATTAAGAATAGCCCCCATACTAGCCAATTGATGGTCGTAGGGCTTTGTTTTAAAACTATAATTATATTTATTCATACTTTCTAAAATTCTATAATTTAATAATTCATAACATTTTTATTGTATTATTAAAATAAAAATAATATAGAATGCCTTAGAAAGATGAAAGACGCAGAAAATAAAGGTAAAGTGTATGTTATCCAAGAGGTATCTAAATTTAATGTTATCTCGGCTAAAGAATATGGGGAATTAACCCCTATTTTTGAAGAAGGAAAACAAATAATGTTATCACCGGGTCCAGCAATTCGTAAAGCAAAAACGATATTAAAGGATTTTTGTGATAAAGATTATTTATTATTAATTGGTGATCCTTCTATGATTGGATTGGCTTGCTCAGTTGCAGCTCATAATAATCGAGGAAAATATAATGTACTAAAATATGATCGCCGTACTTATACATATTACCCCATACAGATAGACTTAAATGAAAGGAATAACTATGACAGGGAAAGTTGATTTTACAAATTATTTACCAGAAGAAGAAAAAAAATCAGTTGATATTTCAGAAGTAAAAGATGTTTCTGAAGCATCGAATAGATTTTTAAAAATTGAAAGCGACATACTCGCTTTAGAGGATCAAGTTAAAAGAAAAAAAGCGGAGCTGCAACAAATGAATGACTCAATTGTTCAATTGATGGAGAGCCGTGGTGTTAAAGAAATTAAACTGACCAATGGAGATGCAGTGAGCTTTAAAGAATTTTATAAGGGCTCTATCTCTAAAGACAAAGAAGTTGAGGCTTTTGGATGGCTAGAAGAAAATGGCCATGGAGATTTAATAAAAAATATTGTGTCAGTAAGGTTTGGGAAGGGTGAAAATGATAATGCTTCTAGATTAATTGAAGATCTGGAACAAAATGGTTTAACTCCTGACCAGAAACGCAAGGTCGAGCCAATGACCTTGAATGCCTTTATAGGTGAACAAATAAAAACAGGCAAAGACATTCCTACAGAGACATTTGGTGTCTGGATGGGGAATAAAGTGAAAATTAAACGAGGAAAATAACGATGAATGATGTAGCGAAGAAAAAGAAAAGTGAAATATCGACTAAAGTCATTGACTTTTCAAGCCACGCTGGTGTTGGTTTTGAAAATGTTAGTGCTCAAGAAATGGCAATTCCATTTTTAAAAATTGCTAGTTCTCAGACTCCAGAGGTAAAAAAATCGAACGCCAAGTTTGTAGAAGGACTTGAGCAAGGAGATATATTTAACTCTGTAACAAAAGATTTTTACAAATCTATTCATGTAGTGCCTTGTGCATTTAGAGTACGATGTGTTGAATGGTCCCCACTTGGTGAGGGAACGGGAGCACCTGTAAAAATATATAAGCCTGAAGACTGTCCCCCCTTAACGCGTGGGGCGGACGGCGAAGACCATTACATGATTAATGGTGCAGTAAGCCCAACTTACATTGTAAGAACGGCTGAGTATTTTGTTTTACGAATGAATGATGATGGTACTTTTGAAAGGTGTCAAATTATTATGCAGAAAACTCAATACAAAAAATCTCGCTATTGGAATACAATGATGATGAATCAAAAAATTCCATCTCAAAGTGGGTCACTAGTAACATTACCAATGTTTGCGAATTTATACAAAATGGAAGGTGTACAAGAAGCAAATAAAAAGAATGACTGGTGGGGTTGGAAAATAACACTAGCTAAATCAGTTAATGATTTAAAATCTCCAGCTCAAATTGTGGAGGAGGCTAAACATTTTCATGAGCTTGTCAGTTCTGGATCTGTTGATCCAGCACCAGAAGCATTAAATGATAATGATGAAGGAGATATGAAAGACATTACTCCAAATGCGGATAGTAATGTTTTAGGATCTTAATCCTTTTTATCAAGTTAGGGGGCGAATAATTCTTCCGACAGTTCGCCCTCTATTTATTATTTATATGTATGAAAGTAGAAAAGTTTAAAAATATATTTAAAGGGCTTGAAAGAGCACATGGTGAGTATCGATATACGGACATAAATGTTAATGGAAAAAGGGATGGTAAAATGTTTACTAAACATGAGCCCCCTACCTTACAAATGTATCAGGATCATTTGGATGGTAAAGAACCAGCTTTAGGCATTGTTCCCATTCGTGACGATGCAACATGTTTTTGGGGCTGTATTGATATAGACGAGTACCCCCTTGATCATAAGAAAATATTATTAAAAATAAGAAAATATAAGCTGCCACTAATAATGTGTTCATCAAAATCTTTTGGTGCACATATTTTTCTTTTTTCACAATCTCCTCAATCAGCAAATTTATTTCAACAAAAACTTAAAGAAATTTCTTCTTACCTAGGTTATGCAAAAGCAGAAGTATTTCCTAAACAAACTCAATTAGCCAATGAGAAAGACACAGGATCCTGGTTAAATTTACCTTATCATGGCGAAACGCGTTGGGCGTATCTTGATAATGGGGAGGGAGCTTCTCTTGACGAATTTTTTTCTTTATATGATAAGTATGTATGTAAAGATATTAGTAAAATAACAATTCAGATAAAACAAGAAAGCATACCTGAAGGACCGCCATGTCTTCAAATTTTAACTACACAAGGATTTCCTGCGGGAACAAGAAACAATGGTTTATTTAATATAGGAATTTTTTATAGAAAATCTAATCCCGATAATTGGGAAAGTTTAATGGAGAGTTATAACCAGGAATATATGGACCCTCCTTTAAATGCAAATGAAGTTATTGTTTTACAAAAACAAGTAAGGGCTAATAAAACGGATGGGACCATGAAGTATATTTATAAATGCAATGATCAACCTATTGTTTCTGTTTGTCAAAAATCTTTATGTAAAATGAGAAAATATGGAATAGGACAATCATCAATTGATCACCCTACCTATAGTGAATTATCTTGTTTAGGAACTATTCCCCCTATTTGGTTTTTAAATGTAGGGAAGCAAAGAGTAGAATTTAATGATTTAGGAGTTTTATATAATCATTCTTTATTACGAAAAGTAATTGGCGAACAATTAAAAATATATGTTCCCAGAGTTAAAGCTAGTGATTGGGAAGAAATAGTAGCTCAATTATTTGAGAGTATAAAAATAGATGAAGTTCCGGCTGATGTATCAAAGATAGGAGAATTTTTAGATTATTTAAAAGAATTTTGTTTAGGAAGAGGAGAGGCTTTTAAAATGGATGAATTAGAAATGCAAAAAGCTTTTACGGATTATGACAGTAAAAAAACATTTACACGAAAGAAAAAAGAATTTGAAGCAGTTCCTACTTATTTACGATTAGTAGATCTTTCAAAATGGTTAGAAAATAATAAAAATTTTAAAGTTCAGAGAGTTTGGATTGTTCAACGATTAAAAGAAATAGGGGGAATGAGTGTGTTAGTTTCGGTAAGAAAAGTACAAACTCGTGCATGGGTCATCCCTGCTTTTGAAAAATCAGAAGAAGAAATTTCTACTCCTTCTGTATTAAAAAATAAGGAAGAACCTTCACAAGACAAAACAGTATTAGGAGGGGATAATGAAGAGGAAATACCGTTTTGATAAATATTATTTTAGGACCGCCCGGTACAGGAAAAACAACAACTCTTTTAAATATTTGTAAACAAAAAAAACAAGAAGGAATTTCTTGGGATAAAATAGGGTTTTTTTCATTTTCTAAGAAAGCTGCTTACGAAGCTCGAGATAGAGCACGAGAAAAATTTCAAGCAAGTAAAGATGATTTAATACATTTTAGGACTTTACACAGTTTTGCTTACAAACATCTTCCTCTTAAAGAAAATAGTTTAATGAAAAGCAAGCACTGGAAAGAATTATCCCAGATTATTGGTTTTGATTTAGTGTTTGATTCTAATGATGATTCTATTTATTCAAACTCTAATCATGCATATATAAATTTAATAAATTTATCTAGGCTTAAAGATATTCCTTTAAAAAATGCTTGGAATTATGGGGATCACACAATTAATTGGTCTAAATTAGATTATTTAAATAGGTGTATTGAAAAATATAAGACACAAAATAATTTATTTGATTTTACTGATATGATTATTGATTACACCAATGACACATTTTTAACACACTTCGATGTACTTTTTATTGATGAAGCTCAAGATATGCCTCGTATTCAATATAATATGGTAGATAAGTTAATAAAAAATAGTAAAGAAACATATATAGCAGGCGATGATGATCAAGCAATTTTTCGATGGTCTGGGGCTGATGTAGATAAATTTATTAACTTAAAAGGCAATGTAACAGTATTAGATAAATCTTATCGTTGTCCAAAAAGAATTTATCGGTTAGCTAATTATATTATTACACGAATTCAAAATAGGAGATCTAAAAATTGGGAACCTAAAAATACAGAGGGGAAAGTAATAAGGGTGGCTCATCTAAAACACATTGATTTATCAACCGGTAATTGGCTGCTTTTAGGTAGAACTAAAAAAATTAGAAATGAAATGATTGAAGATTTTTTAAAAGAAAGGGGATATTGGTATGGGAGAGGGGATCATCGTCCTGTTTCCCCCTCTACTTTAGATGCTATTGAAACATGGCAACGTCTCAAGAAGGGCGAAACAGCTTCCTTGTTAGATATAAAAAATTTATATAATAAGATTAAATCAGAAATAAATAAAAATGGAAAAGGAATAAAGAGAGGAGGAAAAACTTTTAAAGGTGAAACAGATGAGTCTTTATTTACATTACAAGAGTTAAAAAACAATCACGGATTACTTTCTGATGGTAAATGGTATGATGTTTTAGATAACATTTCAGATTTTGATATTGTATATTTGAGAAGATTAGAACAAGTTGGAGAAAATATTAAAGGAGAGCCCCGCATTAGAGTATCTACTATTCATCAAGCAAAAGGTGGGGAATGCGATAATGTAGTAATTCTTTTAGATTTAGGAAGAATCGTTTATAAATCGTACACTAAAAATCCCGATGATGAACATAGGGTTTTTTATGTAGCCGTTACTCGTGCAAAAGAAAATTTATATATTATAGAAGCACAAACACATCAAGGATATAGAATTTAATGAAGAAAGAAGAGATTAAAAAATTTGAAAAATGGCTTGAAAAAAATGATGAAAAAATTGCAAAACATTTAATTAAATTAGGGTTTGATCCTCAATGGGTAAAAAAATCACAACAGAAAATGAAAAAAAATAGGAGTAAGTAATGCAACACAATTTTAGTTTTACACAATCGGAGTGGATTCCTCCTCATGAGTTACCTAATATTTTTGATGCGAAAGTTATTGCTTTTGACTTAGAAACTTATGATCCAGAATTAAAATCAACTGGTCCAGGCTGGACTACTAAAAATGGTCACATAATAGGTATAGCAGTAGCAGTAGAAGGATGGAAAGGTTATTATCCTATTCGTCATGAAAATGGTTTTAATTGGGATAGAAAAAGAGTTCTCAATTGGTTTAAAAAATTAATGCAAACAGATGCTATTAAAGTAGCTCACAATGCTATTTATGATTTAGGTTGGCTTGATGCGGAGGGAATAGAAGTTAAAGGACCGATTGTAGACACCATGATTATGGCCCCTATTATTAACGAAAATAAATTTTCTTATGCTTTAAATGCGGTGGGAAAAGATATGTTGAATGAATACAAAAATGAAAATTTATTAAAACAAGCTGCTATTGAATTTGGAGTAGATCCCAAAAATGAAATGTACAAATTACCGGCTATTTTTGTAGGTTCATATGCCGAGCAAGATGCTGATTTAACTTTACGTTTATTTCAACACATGAGGCCTATTATAGAAAAAGAAAGTTTAACAACTGTTTATAAATTAGAAATGGAATTAATTCCTGTTATATTTAATATGATTAAAAAAGGAGTAAGAGTAGATGTTGAAAAAGCAAGACGTTATAAAAAAACTTTTAAGAATACAGAAAAGAAGATATTGGATGGTATACTGGAAGACACGGGGATTGCTGTGGATGTTTGGGCTGCAGCAAGTGTGGCGACAGTTTTTGACAAACTTAAAATAAAATATCCACGCACCGAAAAAACAAAGGCCCCAAGTTTTACTAAAGATTTTTTATTACATCATTCTCATCCGATTGCCCAACAGATACAAAGTGCAAGAGAATATAATAAAGTTCAATCTACTTTTATTGATACAATTTTAAAACATGGGGAAACAGGTAGAATTCATGCAAGTATTCATCAAATGCGTGACGGCGAAGCGGGAACAGTTTCTGGACGATTAAGTTATTCAAATCCAAATTTACAACAATTACCTGCTAGAAATAAAGAAATTAAAAAACAAATTAGAGGATTATTTTTACCCGAAGAAAAAGAAACATGGGGTAGTTTTGATTATTCCCAACAGGAACCACGGATCGCGTCTCATTATGCTTTTAAACTTGGATGTGAAGGAGCACAAACAATTGTAGATGAATATCAAAAAAATGCTGATGCTGATTTCCATAATATTGTATCGGAAATTGCTGACATTGAAAGAGATCAAGCTAAAACTATTAATTTAGGATTGTTTTATGGAATGGGGGTTAATAAATTATCTAATGAGTTACAGGTAAAAGTAGAAGTAGCTAAAGAAATTTTATCTCAATATAATAATAAAGTTCCTTTTATTAAAGATTTAGCAACAAGAGTTTCGCTGTATGCCAATAGTGAGGGATATGTTTCAACACTGAGGGGAAGAAAATGTCGATTTGAGTTATGGGAACCAACTACCTTTGGGGTATTTAAAGCATTACCTTTAGATCAAGCTAAATTAAAATATGGTAAACATCATCATTTACAACGAGCGGGAACTTACAAAGCATTGAATAGATTAATTCAAGGATCTGCTGCGGATCAAACAAAACAAGCAATGATTAATTTATATAATGAAGGTTTAACACCCTTAATACAAATTCATGATGAACTCACTTTAAGTTTTGATGGGTCGGAAGAAATAAAAAATAAAATTATTTCTACAATGGAAAATGCAATTAAATTATCTGTTCCAAGTAAAGTTGACTGCGATTTAGGGAAATCGTGGGGAGATGCAATCTAGGTTTTTTGCCATAAAAACGAAATCGCTTGACTATAATATTATATAATATAATATGGTATTGTAATTAATTTATAAAAAAAGAAAGGATAAAATGAAAATAAGATGGTGGAGTTTTAAAGTAACTTATGAAAATTATTTTCCAATAAATGGAGTAAGTCACTTTACTAAAATATTAACTTATGCAACAGACGATATTAAAAAGGCAGAAGAAATTGCAAAGCGAGATATTGAAAAACTTAGTATAACTCAATTAGGTATTGCTAAAGTTGAATTAATAGGAGAGGAGATAGAGTCGCGTGAGGAGTTGGAGGAATAAATAATGAAAAAAACTTTACATGAAAAATTAATTATAAGTTCTATTGAACTTGATAGGGTCGCGTTACGCGACCCTATAACACCGAAACAATGGAAAGATAGAAAAGATTGGGAGAGAATAAAAAATATTTTAAATAAAAGATATGAAAATAAAACTTAACTTACTTAGCTAATGCTTGTTCCAATAATACTTCAAGGCGTATCACTCGTTCTTTTATTTCTGGTATGTCTTGGAGTATTATCATTTCTAATTGGTTTTGTTTTGATTCAACTGCTTCTAATCGTTGGGACATCATGCCATAAGTTACGCCGGCTGTTACTAAAATTAACCCAAGCCAAATAATATTTTTAAGATTTGTTTCCATTAAATTACCTTATTAAAAAACAAACCCGCTTCAGGGTTACTTGTTCCTATACCTCGAATACCAGTTTCTAGATTTCCTCCCCATAAAGGTGTTGAAAATTTAAAGTCAACTCCTTCTTGATTATCATATCTTACATCAAATCCCTTATTATCCTTCAACTGTTTAGTCCACTCTGGAACTGTTATTTGGTTAAATTCAAATTCTGTCATATTAGGATTAATCATTCCACTGTTTTTTGCGGTTTGGTAATCTTGATTAATCCTATTAAAATTATAAGGAAAAAGATTTTGAGAAACTTCATAGGTTCCTGGTTCTTTAATGATGCCTTCTTTTATTTGGTTAAATTCAAATTCTGTCATAGCAGGAGTAATTATTCCCATGTCTATTGCATCTTGATATGTACCAGCTCCCATGATTTGCCTTTTTCTTTTTAAATCTAGGTCAGTTACTTTAGCCGTTTGAACAAGAGGAAGAATCCCTGAAGATAAATTTGATGAAACATTATTTGGTAGCCTCGTATCATCTATTAATTGTAAAGCTTTTAAATAATCTCCTGAAGCTAAGTTATTTGTATTTTTTAATATATTTAAAGTTCTTTCAAAATTTGAGGGTAGTGTATTTACAATACCAGGATTTTTAAGTGCTCTATTAAAGTTAGCAACATCCGCTAAAATTTCTGGATCATTAAATATTTTTTTATTTAGTTTTTCCGTCTTAATTGTTTCTATATTTGTATTATCGGTAATGTCCGTTACTTCTTCTTCTTCTTGTGGTCCCAATCGCATAATTCGATCTTGATAACCCTCTAATCCTGATGGATCATAAGCAGGAGTCGTTACTTGTTGTAAAGCATCATATTTTTGTTCATCTGTTCCTCGATAAAAAATATTTTTTAAAAGTTCAGGATTGGCAATTCCTCTTAGATTAGCTTCCCGTAAGAATTGATCGTTACGGGGAAATGCTCCTCTATTGTACCCTAATTCTTTTCCTAATATCTTGGCAATGGGAGAAACATTTTTATATAAATTACTAAATTCTCCTGCTATGCGAGCTAAGAAAGGGGGATGCACTTTTTTAAATAAATCTTTTTCTTCTTGTTGTTCTTTACTTCCTTCAGCATAATCTGCCCCTGTTTTAAATTTATATCTATCATCACTCCATGTATCCATTTGCTTATCAAATATTTCTCGTCCTGCACTACTCATTATAGGATTACCTGAACTATCTGTTAGAATAGTTCCGTCCGTAGATGTAGCAAATCCTTTTTTTCCTAAAGTTCGATTAATTGTATTAAAAGCATCTACTTTATTTAAGCGATTAATATCCGATGCAACACCGGCTAGGTCTTGCACAATTTGTTTTTTACGATTATCGGAGGTGTTAGGATTTTTATATTCTTTTTTTAATCTACCTTCTTCTGTTTTGAAGCGAGCTTTTTGTCCTTTTGCTCCTTGTGTTCCACTTAATCCAGAAATACCCACCGATTTCATAGTGTCTGCCGCCGTTTTCGCCGCTTTAGCTGCTCGCCGTTTCTTTTCTCTCTGCCTAGTAAGCTTTCCTCCTCTTCGTAATGTTTGAATACCGTACATTATACTACCATCTGTCTTGGTTTTCTTGTTTTAAAAAGTGCTGCTATGCCCCCGTGATTTGCTTCAAATAATGGCATATCAACTTGTTCTAATTTTTCTAATGTTGCTGGATCAAAACTCATTCCTGCTGGTCCTTTTAAAGGAGTGGCTTGTGGTACAGCAGATATGGGTGTTATTATTTCGTCTGTCATTATTTCGGTGTTAGCTTCAGGAATAATTATTTCTGTTTCCAATTCTTCTGAGTCCTCAAAGTCTGGAGTAGTAGGCATAGCATCCATAGTAGTATCCACTACTTCATCTTCATTAGGAAAAAAAACAGAAATATTTCCTGCTTTTTCTTCTTCTACTTCTTGAGATGTTTCATCAACTACATCGTTTTCCTTATACCACTTCATGTCTTTTGTATTTTTTTCATTAAATATACCTGCTGCTTTAGCATCATTAACAAACATATTAGCCTTAATAGAATCTACAAATCCATAGTCTACTAAATGATTAAGTACTTGTGTTGAATACCTTGCAAATTGATTACTTCCAGATTTAGATAATTGAGCATTAATTAAGTTATTTACAAATCGAGGATCTGTAAATAATCGAGAAAGAACATAAGGACCTCCTAAAATACCTAAAGATAACATTCCCGTCCCTACTTCTGTCTTTGTTCCTGTTCCTGGAACAAAATTAAGCGACATTACACTCATAGCAGCACCAGCTTGTAAACCAAACATTACCAAAGATCCTCCTGCTGATTCAATTCCTTTTGATTGAGCTGATTCTATAGCACGAGCATATCTCTTAAAATTTTTTAAAGCTCTGTCCCCATTTGGTCCTGAAAAAATTTCTTTAATAATATTTTTTCCTGGTCCTTTTAATTCATCTATTCCTTCTAATAAAACTTTAGGATTAACAATACCTGTACTTTGATCTCTAGCCTCATTAATAATTTTAGCAAAATATGAACCTTGTATATTATTACGAATTAACTCTGCGGCTTCTTTTGTAATATGGTTTTGTTTAACTCCATCATCTAATAGTTTAAAGAAATATTTTGCCATATCTCTTTCACCGGATTTAAAAAAAGTATTAAATATTTTTTGATTAGCTTCTAAAGCTTTTTTAGAAACAACTCCATTCTCTGCTTTAGTAGCAGCTAATAATCCTGTAATAAAAGTATTATTAAAAGTTCCTCTACCTGCTTTATAAAGATCATTAGCAATTCCATATTCTTTCCAAATTTTAGATAACAAGTCTTTATTTATAGTGGCACTATCTTCCAAAGCATCCAATGCCCCTTTCATATTTTTTGTTACTTGATTTTGTAACTTGGCCGCTAGTTTATTAATAAATTGAGGCGCTGGAGTTCCGGTAGTCATATAAGCTTTTGTTTTACCTAACAACCATGAACGAATAGATTTAGCTGTATTAAAATCTACCATTCCATCACCTGTTTTAGTCCATTGTTCAAGATATCGACGCATTGCTTTTACACTAGGATCGGCTATTTCTCCTCCGTAAATTCTTACTTGATTGTTAAACATGTCTAACACAGGCTTTATATCAATAATTTTTGCATCTCCTATGGCAGCGGTAACAGATTTTTGTAGAGTACCGTAAGCAGCATTAGTAGCTTGTTTATAAAGAGTGTTTCCGTTTGTTAAAAATTCTTTTAGTACGAGATTAATTTGTTCATCATTAGCTTCTCTCAAAAAATTTAAAATCATTTTTTCTTGAGCTTTAATACCTTCTTTAGATTTACCTTTTAAAAATTCTTTTGTTAAAAATCTTCCTAATATTTCTTGAGCACCTTCTATTGCTTTTTCAGAAGCAATGTTCATTTTAGTTCCTCCTCCATAAGAAATGTTAGCAATTTGTTCTAAAAGATCAATGAATGTTGATTTACTAAGACGAGCAGGAGTAATGGTTAATCCTCCATCTGATAATATTTTTTGAGATTGGGCGGCAAATTCTTCTAACATTTCGTTATTTTTTCCTCTAAATATTTTTCGTAAAAAAGGAAAATATTTATGTATTAATTGAAAAGCACCTTCCCCTGCAGCTTCCCTTAAACCATATCCAAAAACTTCCAAATATGTGTCCGCCCACGGAGCAGAACCAGTTGCACCACCTACAAAAGCTGCAAACATTTTAGCAAATCTAGGAGCAAGTTCTAAAAATTTTTTAGCAGCATTTGCTTTTCCTATAACAGTAGGACCAATTAATCCTCCTGCTATAGCCCCTATTTCTTGTTGAACATCCTCATCTTTCCAAAAATTAGCTGTTATTTCTGAACTTAAAAAAAGATCGGCGGCATCTTTATTATTATATAAACCCTCAATAGGACCGCCTCCTATAATAAGAGTACTAATCGCATCTTTATAGGAATCAAATTCTTCACGACTAATGGGCTCTAAAGGTGGGGGAAATCTTCCTGCTTCTCTTTCAGCTTGTATTGCATTAATAGTTTTAGCATCCTGAATAAACCCTAAACGTTCATAGTTTAATATTTGCATAGTTTTTTTAGTAACATCTCCTTGCAATTGGAGATCTTTAACTGTTATATATTTTTTATCGGTCATTAATCTAAACCTGGGATTTTAAGTTTTCCTAAAGAAAGATCGGTTCCTTGTTCAATGGGTAGAATGCTTTGTTCTAATTCAAAGTTTTCTATATATTTCTCCATCGTATCTACATTGTTTAATTGCTCAATTAAGTCTACATCAAAAGCAATAGATGGTACGGCTAATTCTGCTTTTAAACCGTTTTGAGCAGCAATATTAAGATATGTTGCTCTTTCTTTATTATAATTGTCATATTCTTGCATGTACATTTTTCCCGCTGCACTAAGGAAATCAGCTTTAACAGCTGGAGATAAAAGTTTACCGCTTTTAATTCCTTCGTAAGCCGCCCAAACACTAGCAGGAATACCTCCAGTTCTCTTAGCTGTTTCAAATTCTCCTTCACGAACAACGGATCGTGGATCAAGCATCTTCATGTATTGGAAAATAAAGCTGAGATCACCAGCACCTGTATTTTCTTGAGCATTAGTAACAAGATTTTGCATGAAACCTTGTTTTTCTCTCATCATTGTTGTTATAGGAGAGTTATTCCATTTGTTCATAAATTCAGTTTGAATCTTAATTTCATCCCAATCTTTTTTAGGGTTATCTAAATCATATTCTAATTTTCTAATTTCTAATCTTTGTTTTTCAAATTCTAAGAAAGTTTTTTCATTATAATTATTAAGATCCAGAATCTTTGTTTGATTTTCAAGAACTTGACCCTGAATAGTTTCATTTAATTTTTCCATGTCTAGTTTTATTTTATCAATGCCTAATTTTTTCTCTTCAGGTAAATATTCATTTTCTATACTAAGTTTAGCATTTTCTAATCTTTTTTGAGTGTTTTCTAAAAATTTAGCTTGAATATCTGCATTCATTGTTTTTCCTTTAAATTGATTTTCTAATTCTTGATATTCATTTTCAAGAGTAAGGTTTTTACCTGTAAGAATAATATTATTTATTTCTGCTGATTTTTCCTCAAGAAGAAGAACATTCATATTTTTATTAAAATCTTCTGTTTGCATGTATTCATTAATTCTTGCTTGTCGTTCTTCAGCATCTAAATTAGCAAGTTGAGCGGCATAGTCTGTTTCAATAATTTCTTGTTTTAAAGTTTGAGTAGAAATATCAAGGTCAATTAAAGCTTGATCTAATTCTGCTTCTAATTTTGGTCTAAGTGTGTCATTGGTAATACCTTTTGCTATATTATCTAAATCAATATTTTTAAGTTCGGCCGCAAGTAAATCTGGTTTGTTATCAGCAATAGCTTGATTGATAGTATTAGTTATAAGTCTTCCATCTACTAAAGCAGCTTTGTCTTCTGCTTCTAGCCCTAATAAAATATCTTTGTATTCAAATTCTATTTCTTTAATAGCAGTTTCAATATTAAGTTTAGCTGTTTCTCCTTTTACTTTTCCAAGATCTGCGGTTGCTTTAGCTATAGATTCCGCAGTATATAAATCTCTATTTTTTTCTACATCAGATGTTTTACGATACACAGCTATTAAACTTTCATCTACATCAGGGGTATCTTTGTCGTCCTTTAAATATACTTTCATTAATGGGTCGTCTTCTTTTTTAAGAGCTTGGGTTAAAGCTAGATTTTTAATTGCTGCTTCTTTTTCTTTTTTTATTTTATCATAGGCTAAGGCTTTTTCTCCTACCATTTTTGATCCTTGGCCTAAAACATTAGCTAGAGGTTCTCCTTGAGCATAAGCCATGGCTAATGGGGCAACAACTGTAGAAAGAATGTCCCCTATCATTATGTCTTTATCCGCTCCTGTATCTCCCCCTAAAATATCAGAAAATAATTTATAGTTAGCATCATATTTAGTTCGTATAGGAGATACTGTATCGGTATCTTGAGTAAAAAGATCCATTATAAAATTAGCTGTATTAGGATAGGGATCGGCAGCTTCAGATTCAAAACCAAATCCTTGTTCTTCTTCAACACTTACACCAGCAGAACTAGTGCCCGTAGCATACTTTGGGATTTTGCGTACAGCTCCTCCCATTGCATAGCCTACAATTCCTCCTTGGGCTATTCCAACAGGTTCTACAGGCATTTCTAAACTTCCGTCTTCTACTTGGGCTATTCCAACATTAGCTGTTTCCGTGTTAAGCATTTGCATAACGGGTTGAAGTAAGGCTAACACACTATCAGGTGTTCTTTCAGCATCTTCTTCTCCTACATAGGATGCTAATTCTTTTCTTCTATCAGCTTCACTTAAATTATCACCTCTCGTAGATTGCATTAATTCATCATAAGTTTCAGAATTATCTATTTGTTGGCGCGCCACTTCTCCTTCTTCCATCATCATAGCAGCTTGTCCTTCACTAAAGCCGTCCATAATACCTACATTTTCAGCATTTACTTGTTCTCCCATTGGAGGAGAGCCTGCTTGTCTAAATCTTAATTCATCTTTGTTTACATTTCTAAATTTTCCTTCTCGTAAAACATCTTCCAACATGTTTTCTGCATGTCCCGATCTTGTAATTTGTAAGTTTATTAATTCAATTTCTTCATCTGTTAAACCATAATTAGGGTCGTAAGCTTGTTCTCCTTCTCTTACAACAGAATTAGGACTTGAGATTGTTTCAAATTCTCCTTCTCTTACAACAGAATTAGGACTTGAGATTGTTTCAAATTCTCCTTCTCTTACAACAGAATCAGGGATGTCTCCTTGAAGCATATTGTTATACATCGCTGCTAGATCTGGTGGAATATTCGCGTTTGCGTCTGTTACAAATTCTCCTTCTCTTACAGTGGCTTCAGGATCTATTTGTTTTATTTGTTGATATAAAGAAGAAATTTTTTCCATCATAGATCCTTGAATGAGGCTGGTTCTCTCTCCTTCTCTTACAACAGAATCAGGATCGTAAACTTGTTCTCCTTCTCTTACAACAGAAAATGGTTCTAAATTTGGGTTTTGTTGTTGTGATAAATAATTTTGTATAGCTTGGCGTAAAGTTTCTCTCATCTTGTCTTCTCCGTGTGGACCAGAACCTTCTGCTCGTTGAGGTATATCTTCTTTAAGAACTTCCACATAGTTGGCTATTCCATCTTGAAAACTATCTCCTTCTTGCATGTAACGACCTTGAATAAATTCTATAAATTGAGGATCGGTAATATCGTAAACTCCAGCCCCATATTCTCTTAAATCAAGAATGTTTCCTTGTTCGGAATCTGCATAAGGGCCTACTCCAGGACCTAGTCCCGTTCCTGCATCAAATAATTTTTCAAAAAAAGTAGTAGCACGTTTTTCCCCTTCTTGAGAGGAACCACTATCTCTTTTAACCACCGGATATGTTTCACGAACCACGGGCATCGGACCACGAAGAGGTGGTAGCGCTGAAGGTCTTCTAAACATTTGTCTATTTAAAACTGCCATTACACTACCCCTAATTTTTTAAGACCAGCTATTCCTGATATAGCCCCTACACCTGTTCCAATTGCTTGTTGTAATGGGCTTACAGAAGGTGTCTGAGCAATACTTAACACTTGCTGAGTGGTTGGTGCTCCTTGTAAAATATCACCATAAAAACCTAATTGTTGATATGGTTGCATAATTTTTTGTAATTGATTTTGTCGTGCTATATCTGCTTGTTGCTGTGCAAATTGTTGTTCAAATCCTCCAATACCAAGAAGGTTAGATACATCTTGTGCAGCTAAACCTTGTTGTTGTGCACCTAGTCCTGCTATACCTTGACCTAATGCGGCTTGTTGTTGACCTAATGCCCCTATTCCCATGGCCGCTAATCGTTCTCTTTCCATTTGATTAGCAACGCCTGCCTGAGCTTGACCAAAATTTTGTAAATTTAATTGAGATAAAGCTCGTGCTCGTGCATCTTGTAAATTTTCTCCAAGTTCTGCTTGAGCCACGCCAAATCGTGAACCACCGAATGCTCCTGCTTGTTGTGCTTGAGAAGCTAATTGTGATTCAGCTAATTGACCTTGTTTATTAAGTTCAGCCATTGTGGCATCAATAACCGATTGTTGAAAAGGATTCATGTAAGCAGCAAGTTGTGCTTGTGTTGGAGCTCCTGTTGTTGTTCCTAATCGTGTAATAGCTTGGCCTGTTGTCCCTAACCCTGTTGCTGCCGCTTGTTGTCCTTGCGTTAAAAAGGGTTGGTATGCACCAATACCTGCTTTTTGTAATGCAATGGCATCTTTTTGAGCTTGTGTAAGACCAGCAAGAATATAATCAGGAAGAGTATACCCTTTTTCTGTAAGAGCTTTCGCCGTATCCATTAACCCGAGTTTACGGGCTTCTATATCCGGGGCTTCTCGTGTAATATATTCTTCAACCATTATGCCGCTACTCCTCTAGATTGCGTGGACAATGTACCACCTTTTTCTAAATTTTTCATTACTTCATACATTCTTTTTGCACCCTCTCTTCTACTTCCTCCTCCTGCATTTTCAACAGCTTGAGCCGTAAATACAAATTCTCCATCACTTAACATTGCAGGGATATCATCACTTGTCCCTGTTCCTGGTCCATTTATTTCTCCAGTTTTACGAGGAAAATATTTTTCTGAACCATCAGCTAATTGTATTATTCCGCCTTTAGCTGATGTACGAATAAAATCAGTTTGTAAATCTTCTACGGGAAGTCCGTAATAATCTTGTAAATCTCTATAATAATAAGGTTTAACTCCTTGCCCCGATAGTTGATACGCTTGGGGATCTTGATAATATAATGGATTTAATGCCATTTGATCAGGGGGAACAAAATCTTCTTCTTCTTTTTTAGCTGCTAAATATGTTAACACGGGAGATGCAACTGCACCTGCCATTAATACATTACCTGCTAAATTACCTCCTAAAAGTTTTTTACCACCTGTTGCTGCAACTTCTTTTGCCCCTATATCCTTTATCATTGTGGCAGTAACAAGATCTTTTGTTTCCTTGCTACCTTTGGTAAATACTTCTGGGTTTACATTTTTAGATTCTAAGTATGCTACTTCATCCATTCCTGATGCTGCAACACTTGTGTCTGCTGTAACAACTTCTTGAGGACCTATAAATTTATTTAAAAAATTATATTTATCTCCCATAGCAAATTTTCCACCAAACATTCCTTTACCAGCAAATTGTTTAAAAGGTCCCCATGTTCCGGCAATAGAACCAATACCATATCCAAGAGCTGCTGCTTGAAGAGCTTCTTTAGGTGATTTACCTGCTATTAAACTTCCTATACCTGAGCCAATACCAGCGCCTGCCGCACCACCAATTAAAAAACCAATACCAGCACCTGCAATAGGTGCAATTTTTTTAACGGTATCTTTTACTTTTTTAAATATTCCTTTAACAAATCCGCCAATACCGTATTGGGGAATAGTCTGTAAAAATTGTTCGTCAATCATGCATAATCCTTTAATAGCAACTGTAATTTTTGTTGAAAAAGCAAGATGGCGAGACTTGTCAGAATAAGCCAATTTTATTATATATTTATAGGGAAAATATTGCTATATGACAATAGATATTTATAGTAAAGAAAGGGAGCTATGGCGAAGAAAGAGAAAAAAGAAGACCAAGTATTAAAATTTGATGCTATCCGACCTTTTGGTCCTACTATTGTAAAAGGAAAACTACCTGATTTTTTAGTTAAGTTAATGGATGATAAAGCATCCGAAATGATGAATGATAAAGAATATTCTAAAAAATTTGATCATGCACCTCATCTTGCAGGTAATGTAAAACAAGAAACACGTTTTGATCCTGAATGGTTAGGATCGGAAGAAGCACAACCCATGATTCATGTAATTGGTGAAATGGTTAAATCCTATCTTTCTATTCCTCCGGCTAATGAAACCATTAGTCCAGAGTTTATTGGTCAAATGGTTATTGAATCGATGTGGGCCGTGAGCCAATATGCAGGAGACTTTAATCCTTTTCATATTCATGAAGGACAATTATCAGGAGTTTTTTATTTACGGGTACCAAAAAGTTTACCGGAAGAATATGCAAAAGAAGATCATTATCCAACGGTAGGGGACATATGCTGGTTTAATGGACAAGCAGCCACCTTTAGTGGACATAAATTTCAACACTCCCCAACAGTAGGCGATATATTTTTATTTCCTAATTGGTTAGCCCACGGCGTTTATCCTTTTAGAACAAAGAACGAAGAGAGAAGATCGGTATCTTTTAATTTACAATTAATCAAAAAAGAAAAAGATCCTCAAGTGGGAAATGCAGAGACAGCCCGCCGAAAAGAATTTTATAAAGAAAAAAAATAATGATTGATATTAATAAAACGCCCATGGTCCGTGTGACGTGGGTAGATGCTCGTGATATGGAAACAGGGTGGCTTGAAATAAAAGAAATTCTTAATGCACCATTAGCCCTGTGTCAGGAAGTAGGATGGTTAGTTGTTAATACTGAAGAGAAAGTAGTAGTAATGAGATCGTTTAGTGAAGAAAAAGATGCAACAGGAAAACTTGATCAAAATGGTGGAGGATCTATAGCTATTCCAAAATGCTGGATACAGAAAATAGAATATTTAAAAGTGGAATATGCAACACAATAAAAACACCAAATTTGTTATGTATGTTGATGATTTTTTGAGTAAAGAAACATTACACTCTCTTCAAGAGACGCTAGTAAATTTAAATTACGAAGAGGTAAAAAATCCTGCAGGACAAGAATATGGCTTTAGACATACTTTTCCCAACAGTTTTCATGATGATCCATTATTAAAAATTATTAAACAATATTTTTTTCCTCATAGAAATTTGAAGCCCATCTCCGTGAGTGCTCATTCAAGACAAAATAAAAAGGAGCCTTTATTTCACACCGATGATGAGAAAGGAAATGTAGCAAACTTTCTTTTTTTTGTTAAAGGTGAACCTCTTCTTAATAATGGAACAGGGTTTACGCATGATAATCAATTATCTTCACACATTGGTTTTGTAGAAAACCGAGCTTTATTTTTTAACGGAATGAGAATACCTCATTCGGATTTACAATCTTTTGGTGAGAGTTCCAAGAGATTTACACTTAATATTTTTTACAAAGATGCAGACTAAAATTTTTATAGGCACACCGTGTTATGGTGGAATGATAACAGCAGATTATTTTAAAAGCTGTTTACGTTTAGTGAACGAAGCACCTAAACACGATATTGCTTTACAATTTGGAACGGTAGGAAATGAATCTTTAGTTACCCGAGCACGAAATACTTTAGTACAATTATTTATGGATGATCCTGGAAATTATACCCATCTTCTTTTTATTGATGCGGATATTGGGTTTAGTGAAAAAACAGTATTTAGAATGGTAGATTTAGATAAAGATGTAGTTACAGGAGTGTATCCTCGAAAAGCTATTGACTGGAGAAAAGTAAAAAAAAGAATTACTAATAATCCCGACATAGATATAGATGAACTTCATGCAGCTTCCCTAGAATATAATATTAATGTGAAAACACCAGATAGGATTGAAGTAAAGAAAGGTTTTATAGAAGTATTAGACGGGGCAACTGGATTTATGTTGATAAAAAGACAAGTATTTGAAAAAATGGCTAAAGCTTATCCTGAACTTAAATTTAAATCGGATCAGCATCTTAATCAACCGCATGATACTCAATTTAATTATCATGATACATCGGATTGGAATTATGCTTTTTTTGATACAATGATTGAACCAGAAACTAAACGCTATCTCTCAGAAGATTATGCTTTTTGTAGATTATGGCAGAAAATAGGAGGTTCTGTTTATGCCGATGTTGTAAGTGGTCTTAATCATCATGGTACCTATGTCTTTAGAGGAAATGTAGGAACTCAATTCTTGCCAGAAAACAAGAAATAATTTAGTATGTGCTTGCATGCAATTAACCGATTTAAAATTTCAACCTGGTGTAGATAAACAGGATTCTCCCTATGCTGCTGGAGATGATCGACGTTACGTTGATTCTCAATTAGTACGTTTTCACTACGGAAAACCCGAGAGATGGAAAGGATGGGGTTATCTCCCTAATCCTAATGAAACCATCATTGGGGTGGTAAGAGATACACATTCTTGGTTTTCTTTAGATGGTACAAGGTATTTAGCCCTAGGCACCGATAGAAAACTTTATTTATATTCGGAGGGAGCAATTTTTGATATAACACCTATCCGTGAAACTGCTTCTCTAACCAATCCTTTTGAGACAACTTCAGGAGGAGCAGGAGTCACGGTTACGGATGCCAGTCACGGAGCTGAGGTAGGAGATTTCGTTCAATTTGATAATGGAAGTGCTACTAATACTGTGGATGGATTAGAATTTAATAATGAGTTTGAAATAACTGCTATTATTGATAGCAATAGTTACACCATTACTTTTCCTTCAAATGCTACAGGAACAACGGCTGCTGGCGGAGGATCGGTTACAGCAAGTTATCAAATTAATGTAGGAAATTCGACATCAACATATGGATATGGATGGGGAGTTTTAACATGGGGTAATAGTACATGGGGTACACCTCGATCTTCTTCCAATGTTACTATTTATGCACGTCAATGGTCTTTAGATAATTTTGGAGAAGATTTAATTGCTACCGTGTTAAATGGTGGAACTTATCAGTGGGATAAATCAAATGGTACAAGTACAAGAGCCGTGAGCCTTGGGGCAACAGCCCCGGTTGCTTCTCGGTTTAACTTAGTCTCGGCTGATACAAGACACTTATTTTTATTTGGTACATCCACTACTGTTACTGATGCCGCAACTCAAGATGATTTATTTTTTAGATTTGCTGATAGAGAAAGTTTAACAACATGGGCTCCTACTGCTACGAATGAAGCAGGTTCTCTTCGTATTGCCGATGGTTCACGAATTGTAGGAGCCGTACGCTCAACGGGGCAAATACTTGTATGGACCGATACATCTTTGCACGGTATTCAATTTGTAGGTACTCCTTTTACATTTGGTCAACGTCAACTGGGGGCTAACTGCGGATTAATAGCACAGCATGCAGCTATTGATGTAAACGGAAGAGCTTATTGGATGGGCGATGATGCATTCTATATGTATGATGGTGTTGTTAAAAAGATGCCGTGTTCTGTTCAAGATTATGTTTATGATGATATTAGTTTTACTAATAAAAATGATATAGCTTGCGGGGTTAATCCTGAATTTAATGAAGTTTTATGGTTTTATCCTTCGTCTAGTGCTACTCAAATTGACAGAGTAGTAGTATATAATTATTTAGAAAATACATGGTATACATCTACACTTGGAAGAACAACATATCTTGGAAATTATACCTATGAATTTCCAATTTCTAGTGAGTATGATACAACGGTTACAGCTAATGCAACTACAAGCACAGGAGTCTCTAATACTCCCATTGGTGTAACAGCAGGAGCTTCTTATGTCTATGAACAAGAAAAAGGAAATAACCAAGCTAACGGGACGGCTATTGCAGCTTCTCTGACAACAGGATCAATTGAAATTGGAGATGGTGATCAATTTATGTCAGTTAGTAAGTTTGTTCCTGATTTTACAAGTTTATCTAAGGAATTAACCATTACTCTTACATTAGAGGATTATCCTCAATCGACTACATCGCAGACTACTTCAGGAAATGTAAGTAGCACAACACAGAAAATTAATGTAAGAGGAAGAGGAAGATCAGTAAAGTTGAATTTTTTAACCAATGTTGCGGATGAAACAAACTGGAGACTAGGTTCAATGAAACTGCAACTTAGACCAGATGGAAGAAGATAATGGCTAAAATAACAATTACACGTTTACCTAATGCAACACCCGAATATCAACAATCACAGATAGATCAAATTATGCGTTTACTAGAGCAAATTATTTTAGCTCTTAATACATCGTATGCTCAAGATATAGAAGATAAGTCTGGAGGAAGGAGTTGGTTTCTTGGCTGATACATTTAAAAATTCTTCCCTTGATGTTACTACTACCGATTTAACGGCAGTATATACCGTTCCATCGGCATCACCAGGGGTAACAGGCACTGCTCCTGTTTTTCCAACAACAGGTGTTGTGAAATCTATTTTGGTGGCTAGTGATTCAGCTAATGCCACTCTCGTTGATATTAAATATTTAGACTCAAGTGCCACAGCTACTTTTGTTTTATTTAATCAAAAAAGTATTACGGCAAATAATACAGTAGAATTACTAGAACAACCTTTAGTGTTGGAAGAAAGTGATATATTATATGTTCAAGCTAATGCTGCTAATCAAGTTCATGTGACAGCTAGTGTGTTAGAAATAACAAAAGGAGATCTATAATCGACCTTCATTCTTTATTTATTACTCCTGTATTTTCTTTAAATTTAGCGGGTTATGAAGATCTTGTGAAAGAAATTAAAATTCTTCAAGGAAAAGAACCTCAAACTATTGAAGGAAAAAGCACTAAAGGAGGATGGCATAGTCATGATTATCTTCATGAAAATGAAAAATTTAGTACATTAAAATCAGAAATCGTTAATTTATCCCAAGAAGCGATGACCCATTTAGATATAATAGATGAAATGATTCCCTCCATGACAGGCATGTGGGCCGTGGTCAATGGTCCAGGAAGCAGTAATCGTCTTCACAATCACCCTTATAATTACCTCTCAGGCGTGTTTTATTTACAAGTCCCTCCCAAAAGTGGAGCTCTTGTTTTTCATGATCCACGTCCTCAATCGGAAATTCTTTCTCCTCCTAAAAAAGCAGGAGAGAGTATTCATACAAGTCACCGAGTTTCATGGAACCCTAAGCCCAATGATTTATTATTTTTTCCCTCTTGGCTATATCATGAGGTTGAGGAAAATAATTCTCAAGAAGAGAGAATTATAATATCATTTAATCTGGAATTAAAAAGGAGTAAGAAGCATGACTAAAATTGTTGAAGAAGCTAAACAACTTGGAACAGTAAAACTAAATGATGGAAGAGAAATACCTAAGTGGAGTTGTCGATCAGAAACTCTTATAACTAATATTAAGACAGGTCATGAATATTCTTCCGAAGAAGAAGTAGAAAAAGATATTAGTAATCCTACTACAGAAACTAAAGAAGAACATATACGAAGAGATGTTAAGATTTTTGCTCCTAAATTAGCTGATATGATTGCTCCTTCTAAAAAAGACTAAGCGCTACAAGATTCACATTCCGTATCAGTAGAGTTACCCTGCAACATTACCTGCTCATCCGAAGTATTATGACACCCACACCCTTTTAAATGCTCTTCTAATACTTTCTCTAATCTTTCTTTGTCTCGTTCCACGGCTAATAAACGTTCGTGATATCTGCTCACCTTATCTGCAAGGGTAGCTATAGCCTTCAATATTTCTTGATTTTCCATAATAACTCCTGTGATTCTAATTTTTGGGTGAGATCTAATTTAAACACATCATTGATTTAAATCAAGTTGATTAATGTCAAATAATAATAATTGTTTTCTTGACAATAAAAATATGGTATGAAACATACAAAAAAAGAAAGAAAAATGAAATTTTATACTCTTGATAATGTAATTTCAAAAAACCAACTTTTTAGACTTTATAATACTATTACTCAAACACATGGTTGGTCTTTAAATAGAACATCAAAAGGTTTTAATGATTTAGAAGCCGTGGGTTTTCCTGGAATGGTTATAGAGGAAAAAGAAAATTTTTATAATCCATACTTAGCGGGTTATTTTCATTCTTTATTAGACAACATTAACTTAAAATTTGAAAAAGAATATGATTTTAGTTTACCTTCCGATATTTATCGTATTCATTTAACGGCTAAAAATAATACTAGTGAAACATCTTTTCATCGAGATTCTCCCGATGATTCATGGACTATATTAGGTTTTATTACACCTGTGTGGAAACTAGAAGATGGAGGTGAATTTAAACTTGAAGGTGAAATTATTCCTTACATTCCAGGAAGATTTATTATTTTTAGATCTAACTTAGTACACAATGGAGGTTTTGTTAAAACCAATAATCTAGATTATTGGAGACTAAGTTTAAACATTATATTAAATATTAAAACATGAAGACTGAAGAAAACATTTTTTTTAATTTTTATACTACTCCTCGTTTATCTATTAATTTAACTGATGAAGGGGGACCTTTTGGATTAGATATTCATACTGCCTTAGAGATATGTTATCTTATTAATTTTTATAAATGTGATAGTATTTTAGAAACAGGAACTAATACAGGAGATACTACAGAATTTTTAGCTAAAACATTTACTCATTTACCTATTGAAACATGTGAAATAGAAAAAGATTTATCTTTGGTTGCCCGCTATAGATTAAAAAACTATATGAATGTGGATGTGGGATTTGAAACAAGTAAAGATTTTATTTTAAGAACAGTACAAAAATATTCTTTTCCTTTTTTCTTTTTAGATGCTCATTTTTTTGAACAATGGCCTTTAAAAGATGAACTTTCGTTTATTAAAAAAGGGGTAGTATGTATTCATGATTTTAACATAAAAAATGTAAATTATTCTTATAATTCTTACCAAGGAACAATGTGTGACTCCTCTTTAGTTGCAGAACATTTAAAACACGATGTTACTATATTTACGAACAATCCGAAAGGTAATTACCCTTATCCAGTGCTACAAAAAAAGAGATTAAGTGGAAGAGGATATTTTGTAATAGGTAAAGATTCTCATGGTTTTGACCAAAATAACCAATTTAAATTATTAGAAAAATAATGAAAGATTTAACCTTCTATATTAAACATTATAAAAATGTTCTTGATAAAAAAATATGTAAAGAAATTATAACTCAAGCTGATTTATCTTTTTTCCCTTCTAGTATTTCAGGAGGAAAAGTAGATACTACTATTCGTAATTGTTATGATAAAAAATTAGATAAAAAATTTGATAAATATTTATTTGATGCAGTAGCCTCTATTATCAAAACATATGGAGAAGAATTTAGATATTTTTCTACAGGTTTAACTTGTGAAGATACAGGATATGAACATCTTCTTTATATTGGAGATAAAAAAGGATGTTATAAAGAACACACCGATCATTTTGATCTTAATCCTCGAGTACTCAGTATTTCTTTTCTTCTTAATGATAATTATGAAGGAGGAGAATTTTCTTTTTTTGGAGGAGAACATATTTTACCTAAAGAAACGGGAAGTGCTATAGTTTTTCCTAGTAATTTTTGTTTTCCTCATGCCGTGTTACCAGTAACAAAAGGTGATAGGCATGCTATAATTACATGGATTAGGTAATGAAAAAATCAGAAACTATTGTAATAGGGAAGATTATAAAAAAATATAAAATTCCTCTAAAACATATTAATGAATTAAATAAGAAATATGATTCAGTTAAAAATAAATTAAATGATTATGGCGATCGTTTAGCGGGGAGATTAGACACCGAACTTAATATTACATCTATTCTTCAACAAACTTCTATTTATCCGTATTTGGTAAAATGCATGACAGATTATATTAATGATGAACAAAAGTTTTATATATTGCCTTCACAAAAAATAGATTTAGAAATTATTGCTTGTTGGATTAATGATATGGTAGCAGGAGAATATAACCCTCCCCATACACACCATAACGGAACAGGATGGTCAGTTGTTTTATTTTTACAAGTTCCAAATTTTATTAATGATGTAAAACATGCTCAAAAATTTAGAGATGGGCAATTAGTTTTTATTGATAATGCTAGTTCTTCTACTCATTGGATGACTCCTGTGGTGGGAGATTTTTATATTTTTAGAGCAGACCAATTACATGGGGTAATGCCTTTTAAAACTAAAACACCTAGTGAAATAAGACGGTCAATGTCATTTAATTTTATACTAAAAGAAAATGTCTAATATAGAAATAGATCAACACGAGTTGTTTATACAACGATGTTTTACATGGAAGTTTGAACATCATGATAAATATGTCCCTTTAATTGATCAACTTTTATTAATTAGTAAAAATAATTTATTAGACATAAAAGAAGAAACACAAACGAATGTTTATGCATGGAGAAGTCGATGGAAGTTACATCAAGATTTTCCTATAATGAACGAATTATGTAATGAGCTTACTCAAGTAAGTAAACAAATTATAAAAGGGGAAGGAGTAAAAAATTGGGATGATCTAGACGTATGTGATTGTTGGATAAATATATTTAAAAAAGATGATTATGCAGTGCCCCATATTCATAATGTACACAATTGGTCTTTGGTTTATTTTTATAAAATGCCTAAAAATTCATCTTCTTTAACTTTTCATAATTCTTATGGTATTACTGTTAAAACGGATAAAAGAGAGTATTCTCCTACTATTGATATTAAGGCACAAGAAGGAACTGTTATTTTTTTTCCTGGTTGGGTTCATCATTCAGTAGATAAAAATCAATCGGAGGAAGATAGAATAACAATTGCTATTAATTTTGAAGATAAGTTTAAAAATAATGTTTAATTTTAATAAAGATAAAGAAATAAAATTTATTATAACGGATAATTCTCTAGAGGATATTGTTCCTCATCCTCAACCAGCTTCTCATTTTATTCCTCAAGAATATAAAAAATTAGAAAGATTTGTTGATGGAGATTTACATAAAGCTACAATTAAAACTTGTATTCCTTTTCTTGATTCATTAACTGCTGGATATATTATTCCCTTTGATCAAGACTATTTAGTAGATCCAATAGAAGATGATTTTAGTATAATTCCTGCTAATCGAAAAATAGGAGATATTGGAGCACATGATAATGTTCAACTCCCTAAAGAATGGAGCAAAATGATAGGGAAAGAAACAGGGAAATTTATAAATAAATGGTTAATTAAAACTCCACCAGGATATAGTTGTTTATTTGTTCATCCATTTAACAGATTTAGTGAACAAAGATTTGAAATAATAGCAGGTGTAGTAGATACTGATACATATGTAAATCTTATTAATTTTCCTTTTTTATTAAAAAAACGTGATAAACAATTTTTATTTAAAAAAGGAGATCCTATGGTTCAGCTTATACCTTTTAAAAGAGAAAAGTGGAAAAAATGGTCGGGTTTTTATATGGAAAGACTTCATCGAAAACATTTAACTATGTTAGGGACTAAATGGGTAGATAAATATAAAAACTTTTTTTGGCAAAAAAAACATTGGAAATGAGTTATATATACATTCAAGATAATTTTTTTGAAAAAAATATTTTTAATGAAATTAAAAATACAATTGATACCTATTCATATTTTCCCCCTGGTTTAGAAAACATAAAAGATTATGGAGGATGTTATTGGTTTGAGCATAACTTACCTAGAGGATGTGATGTACAAAAATTAGTAATAAAAACTTTACAAGAGAAAATGAATCTTAGTGTTGATGAAGATTTTAAAAGTGATAACAAAGATGTTATAGAATGTGAGAGTAAATTTATTATGTCTAATGCTCAAGATGGAGCACGTCCCCATGTTGATCCTTGTCAACTTCAATGTTTAGTTTTTATAAAGGGAGAAGAAATAACAACAAATGGAACTTTATTTTTTGATGATGCATATGTAGGAAAAGATAAAAAATTTAATATTAATACTCATGTTGGGTTTAAAGAAAATAGAGGAATAGTTTTTTCTTCTAATAATCTTCATTCTCCTGCTCAGTTTGCGGGAGGTTCTTGGAGATATTGTTTAGCTAATTTTTTTCATCTCAAGAATAATTAGGATCGTAGTCTTTCCACGTTTTCATCCAAACTGTTCCATCATTAGCTACTCTATGTTCCGTAAAAGCTTCATCATGTTTTTGCATTGCTAACTCTATTTCTACTTGTCGAGTTTCCCCCCAAGTTAATAAATCAGCTACGGTAGTAGATCCTACGGCATCGCTTGTTGAAGTTAATAATGTATTCCCTGTCATCATTCCTGTAGAAGCATTTTTAGTTTGTATTTCATTATCTCCTGGAAGATCATTAAATACTACGGCATGAATGCTATCATCTAATGCTGGCATGGCATTTCCTTTATCACTCCATTTAATATGAAAATCATCATCTACTTTTATGTAGCTTTTATTAAGTATGACTATTTGAGTTGCCATGGATTCATCTTATTTTAATGTTTTATAATGTAGTTAACCACCACATAAGGGGAAAATGTATTTGTTCCTGATGCTGTAACTGCCCCTGACAAAGTACCTGTAATAGTCCCTGCCAAAGTACCTGCTAATGTATGGCTATGATTATGTCCTGTTCCTGACCCTGTATTATCCATAGACTCTGATTGTGAAGTAGTTGGAAAACCCCTAGAACCTAAACATAAACCAGTGTTTATTGATCCCGGTCCTTCAGTCTCATGTTGACCATTTAATTCGTGCTTATGACTTGCTAATTGAGCTTCTGTGAGGGAAGTATTATCAATACTACCTGTAACAGTAACAGATTGGTTATTAGTAAGTGATACCCCTTGATTATTAGTTACAGAAACAGTTACTGTATTTGCTCCACCTGTAGCTGCTAATGCATACGAAGATCCCCCATCATAACCTTGTGGCATTTTACCTTGAAGATCTGGAACATTGAATGTTGTTGATCCATTTCCTGCTCCATACGTAGTAGAAATTACAGCAAATAAATCCGCATAATCTGTTCTTGAAATAGCACCACCATCACACAGTACATAACCTGCGGGAGCGGTTGCTTTACCCCAAGGTTTAATTGCACCTACTTCACTTCTATTTGTTATATCTTGTAAATTAGCCATTAGTCGTTATATTTCAACCTCCACCCATTTGTTGCATCGTAATATACCAAAGAAATACCAGCATTGTTAGTGCTAATTGTTAGATCTGAGGAAGCCCCCTGAATTTTTTCAGAGTTACGACCAACTGTAATGTTATTAGTACCAGCATTTCCATCTCCGTCTATAATTTTTACTTGATTTCCAATTGAAGGAGAGGAAGGTAAAGTTATAGTAATTGCTCCTGTTGAACAATCACAGAAAATATTGTCCCCATCTGAAGCTGTGTAAGGAGAATCAGAGTTAGTTTTAGCTACCCATGTTTCACCCAATCCAGCAAGAGAAAATATATCATACCAATTTGTTCCATCTGTTGCGACTAAACGGTATTTACCATTAGAAATAGTAAGTGTATTACCTGTAGCTCCTAGCCTTGCAGATATGTCTGCACCGCCTGAAATATTATTGTAAATTCCGTATGTCTTCTCAGTAGCTGGGAATTGAACAGTATGAGTTGTCGATACAGTTCCACTAAATAATAATGTATTTTGTCTTGCTTGATTGTTTGCTTGAGTTTGAGGTCCATCTCCATTGCTTAGAGTAGTAGAAGTACCAGTAGTAATAGCGGGAACAGCATAAACACCAGCAATAGCAAATTCAAATACTTGAGAAAAGTTATTATTGGTAATGGTGCCCCAGGTACCAGAATTTGCTCCTGTAGTTTGAAGTTCTATTCTTAGACCTGTTGAATATGTTGACATTTAATCTCCTACTAAAGTTTTATTGATTATTATAAAGTTTGTCAAAACTTTTATGCAGGCTTATGCTACTTCTTTCCAAGTTAAAGCACTGTTAGAATCATCGACTACAGACCAAAAGATCCCGCCTAATGTTCCAGTACTACTTGTAGCAGAAACGCCTGTTATTGTAAAGACCGCAGAACCTTCAACGTTTACTTGCCCTACGGAAGTTGTTGCTTCCTCACTTGGAGCCATATAGCTGGTTTCTTGAGTTGCATCGCCTTCGCTAGCAGTAGCACTAACTCCTGTAACAAAAATAGATGTTAATACATCTCCTACAGCAGAAGTACCTACTTGTCCCGCAGGTTCAACCGTTGGGGAAATAGAAATAGCTACAGATCCGGTATATGAATCTAATTCAGGTTCTGAAGCTGCTACAATAGTTATTCCAGCATCCCCTGTAATTGAATAGGTACCAATAGAACTTGTTAAGCCTTCAGCAGTTGGGGAAAGTATTTGATCAGTAGTTACCGTTGATCCCGTTCCACTTGTTGCTGTTAAATCTTCTCCTGTTACCGCATAAGATCCACCAGAAGCACCCCATTGTTGATCTCCCCAACCAATAGCAGCTCCTGTTGTAATATCTTCTGATCTATTCCATCCTGCTCTTATTTCTACACTAGTAGTAACATCTCCTTCTGACGAAGTAGCTGAGGTACCTGTAATAGGAAAAATATAATCGGATTGAACAATATATGTCCCAATAGGTTTCCACTCTAATTCATTACCTCCAGGCGTTGCATTAGCAATACCTGTAGCTACCGCATTACCTGCAGTAGATGTTAACTCATCAAGAGAAACTGATATAATCTGATCAGTAACAACTGTTACATCTTCAGTAGATGACGTGAGGCCATTGCCTGTAGCGTCTACAGGAGCATATTCATCCCATGCACCTGAGCCCCAAGTCAGACGGCCCCATCCTTGGACGGAAGCCATAATTTATCTCCTTATGCTATTCTTAAAATTGCAGCAGTGGCTTCAGCAGCAGGGAATGTAATTGTAAATGTTCCAGCAGATGAAGATTTAACTCCACCAAAATCTAAAACACAAACAGCAGCATTCGTAGTTAATCCTGATACCGTTGAACTATTATAAATTACAGCAGCTTGTGCAGAAATTGTTGCACTCGTAAACGATAAATCAGGTTGAAAATCACATACAGCCGTATCGCCAGATAATACTGGTGTTACGGAAGTTAATGCTCCTCCGCCTTCAGCGTAAGTGCCTGAAGCTCCTACTTCATCAGTTTGTTGAAATACTGTTGTTGATTTACTTAAAGTTGCTTCTGAATCGTAAAGCGCTAATTTAAAAGTGTTCCCTGTCGTTGCTGTAAAATCATGCAAGCCTTTCAGAATCTCCACTTTAAAACTGTTGCAAACAGCTTGGTTTATTGCCATGTTGACCTCCTATGGGTTCTTTGACTCGAGAGGGATACGAATAACGCCGTCTCGAAATTCGTCTCTACGGTCACGCCCCATCTCATACGTTGCGAGAGCCTGCACAGACTCGTTAAACATTTTATCATAATATTGTATCATATCTGCTGGGCCTTTCAAGTATCCAAGAGATTGTAAAATACAACCATATAAAAGCACGTTTGGAGCATTTTGACTTAACCAAGTAGATGTTTGTGTACTTGATAACCCATCAGGCTTGTACGTGTATGCGAGCTCTGTACTCAGAGCAACGTTTGGAGTTGGCGCTATATAGTGTGTATCCTGATCCCACATAGCGTAATATTTAGGAGTAGCATTTGCTGTCCTATCAGGCCAATATTCATTCATAAACGAAATATCCTTTTGTATCAAGAAAGTTCTGTCAGGCTCACTCGCAGTAGCATCATAAATTTGAATATATCTCGTAGCCTGCCAATCACTTGGTAAAGGCACAAAAGGATTTCCTACTGTTAAAGTAGCATAATCATATTTACGGTAATAATTAAGATCTATTGTTCTCATTATTTGATCTTCTATGGATTTAATAAAAGGTTGAATAATAGAATCAGATAAAACATTAGTATCTGTTTCGGTGTAATTTCTTACGTTAGTATTTAAATCTGAATAATCGGTCATGATATAGTTACTGTAACATTTCCAACTCTAGATAACAACTGTGTCCTTTGTTGGGGTTGTTGTACACTCAGAGGCATCATGCTTCTTTGAGTATCCGCATAAGCGACGCCGTTAGCATAATAATTGGTAACAGGCTCTAATAATGTTTGAAAAGAATTAACAGCTTGACCATCCCCCGTTCCATCAAATACATCACCATTTGGAGAGAGAACAACATTCCCTGTAGCTTTTCTCACAGCATTATCTCCTACATATACAGTAGAATCTGCAATTTGAGGTCGTGGATGTTGTAAAGATTGAGGATCAGTAGGATGATACTTAGGATCTAATTGGGGTTGTTTAGGTTCGTATTCTGAAACATGAACCCAAGCACCTGTCCATTCTTGGACCATTTCATTATAAGGAAAAGACATCCCAGAACGATCAGATATTCTAAGTGCAAATTTACCAGATGCATAACGTCCCATTAATAACTCCCTGCTGTAACACCTACATAAGGTACAAAATGAGAGCTAACATTACCTCTATTGGTATCTGCGGCTCTTTTAAATTCTTCTTCATAAACTAATTTTAAAATTTGAGTTCTATCAGGAGCATATTTTAAAGCTAAATAATAGGCTAAACCTGCTGTAAGACATGGTAAAAATGAAAAAGGAACTTCATTATTATTAGTGTAAGCCCCAGAATCTTTCATTCTCAACATGGCATAAAATACAACAGTATAAGCCTGATCTGCTGCAGGGTATAAATATAAAGTTGGATTAATAGTTTTTTCAAAATAAAATTGTGTTGGTCTGCCACTTGTTGTTTTAACGGTGTAATTTAAATAAGTAGAACGACTAATAGGAGTAGTAGAAAACTCATTATTATCTGTGTCTCTTATAACTAAATCTGTAATATCAATAATCTGAGAAGCAGCATCTGCTCCTGAGCCATATAAATCCGTTCCTGATAAACTTGTTGTATTAGCTGTTAAAGCTGCAGTTTGTTTTTGTATCGTCCATAAATTTAAACCTCTATTAGACCATTCGGCTAATAAAAGATTTAATGAACGACGTGCGGTTTTTAGTTGGTATCCTGTTCGATCTTGTAAACCGCATCGTTCAAAAGCTTCTTCTACAATTTCATCAATAGAAAGATCAAAGTTAGCTGTGCTAGCATATGTAGGCATTAAAATTACTTACCAGATTTACCAAAGCCACGTTTTGCTATACCGCCTCCACGTTTATTAATAACACCTTTACCTTTACCACTACCAAATTTACCATAAGATTCATCTCTACTAGCTTTTAATTGTTTCTTAGTTCGATTTTTTCTTATACGCATTGCAATAGATTCATCTTTTCTATCTTTATAGCCTTGTTCTTTTTTACCAACACGACCGCCTGTGTTCATTCTTGATGGTCCACGATCCATTAACATAGTAGGCATACGTCTTGATCTTTCATCAACTCCATATCCTCTTGAATACATCATGTCACCTGTACGACCACCCCTATTCATTTTTTTAACTTTTCCGCCACCTCGCATTTTAGCTGTTTTCTTTTTACCCATCATGATAGACCTCCATTGATCTGTTTATATTTATTAGCACGAGATACCACAACGTCTTGATAGTATTCGTTCGGCCACCTCTTATAGTAACCTTGTTTGTGTAATTTATCAGAAGCTTCTTGTAATTGCGAGAACTTTTGTATTAACATCATAGAATATTTATAATCAGGGCCAGGCATATTAATATCCTTATTGGGTGAAACAAGGAATTTTTGTTCTTCTTCAGTTGCAGGATTCGAGGGATGAAAACTCATAAAAAACAAGTCTTTTTTATTATGCTGTTTATTATATTCTTCAGTAACTATATAAAGATCATTAGAAGAATAACTAAAGTAAGGATCACAAAATATAAGAATTTCTGAAACAGAAAAATCTAAATTTTTTAAACAATTATTTAATTCTTTTTTATAAGACAAATATTTAGGTTTTACTGTTACCCATACCTTTTTATCTAACCATGCTTTTTTAGCAAAAGGACAAGCAGGTACTCCCCCTAAATGAAGGTTAGGAACTTCTAAAAAATGTTTAGACCAAAGTCTAACATCCTCAATTATCTGTTTCCTTGTCGGTTGTAACTTTTCCATGATTTTAACTTATGTTTATTTTTAGGCTTCGATCTAGTTGAATTTCCTATACTAGTTCTTTTTCTTACAGGAGTAAAATATTCGGTTCTTGTAGCTATTCTCTTAGCCATTTAGTTAACCACAGGTTTACTCATTATTGATAAAACAATAAGAAGAATAACCATGGAAACAAACATCCATCTTTCATTCATAAATAGGTCATTGCTCCTGTTATCCAGAGAGCTCCAAAAACTACATAGGCTATAGTTACAGGATCCATTAATCTTTATTCCACTTCTCTTTTGCTTTGAGAACCCAACGATCAAATGCTTCTTTATCTAGTTTCTTTTTAACTAAAGTAGCTCCTGCTGGTATTTCATTATATAATTTAATAATTTCTCCGTCTTTAAATTCAACGATAGCGGGACCACAGAATGCATCTTTATCAAATTCTGTTTTCTTTTTCTTCAGCATTCTTACTTCTTTCATACATTTAGAAATAGATTCCATAGGAATATACTGTGTCATTTGATGATTTTGGTCCGACATGTTCCCGAACATAAACATTACAATGATGCTAATGACCTCCATTGGACTCCCTAATTTTATCTTTGAGCTTCTCCACGTCGTTGAGTAAGCGTTCTATATCCTGCTGTGCTCTCTTAATATTCACAGTATTGCTCATCATGGACTCCATTTCTTCAGCCATACCCTCTTGCTGCGCCGCCATAAATTCTATGAGAAGGTCCTGCTGAGCGTCGGCGGGGAGCGAGCCCAATTCTCCACGCGGCCATTTTATGCGGAATTCCGTGTTTTTTGTAAGATCTGCTTCAGATAGTGTAACACGAGTTTCCACCGAATTTAGACGCTCGATGATCCCAAAATAGCTATACGTTCCTACGGCTACCAGCGTGATAAGACTAGCAACCGTTTTAAGTGGCATTTGTACATTAGTTTGATCTGATACTTTCATGTTTTTTTATTTTTCCTTGCAAAATTTTTTGCTGCTTCAACACTTCCAAAACCCCATTTTTTTAATGCTAATGCTTTACGTGTAGGTTTTCCTTTAGCATCTTTCATTGGGCCTTTCATTCCTGCAAATCGTGCAGCAAAAGAAACTCGTCTTGGATTTGTTCCTTTCTTTACAGGGGGTTTTAAATTAGCTCCTTCTGTTTTTTTAAAATGTGCTCTTCCAGCGGCGGTTAATCCTCCTGTTTTACTTTTGTGTTCTTTTTTCATTTTTTTCGAGCTGTTTTTGCACTTTGTCTAAAAGCTTTAGCTGTTGGTGCTCCTTTACTCCCTACTTTTCTCATTTTTTCTTTACTTCCTGCTTTTATTCTTTTTCGTTTTGCATGAATATTTGCATATAATCCTTTTTTAGTCATAACTATACCCACTTGGAACTTCCCTGGAGTCTTGAAGTAATTTATAGATGTCTTCATGTTGCTCCATGATCTCACGGTCCTTCTTATTAGCTTGTCTAAGATCCTTCTTAATTTGTTTCACATCTTCCATTAAATTAGCTAAATCTAATTTCATTTTAACTTGGTTTTCTACAACATCTGCTTCATTTTCTTTTTCAAATTTATCATATAAAATATTTATTTTTGAATCCATTTTAGAAATATACCATATAACTGCCACGCCTTGAACGAGCACAAATGCTACAACGGCAAAGGATATTTTCATTCCATTCATTATTTTGTCCTTTCCGCTTTTTGTCTTAATGATTCTTTCATACCTATATCTAACAGTTCTTGTTCTTTTTTCATGTGAGTATAAAAATCATTATCATCTTTTCTATCATATATTTTTTTATTTTCTACTACTTGAGACTTATACTGAGGAGTATACAATTCTTTCGCTACAGGGTTATTTTTTTTCATTGCCCTATTACGTTTAGTTAAAAACCAACGATATTGTTTTTTCATTTTTACTCCTCTATAATTTCCTTTTTCTTCTTCTTTTTTACACCTTTACACATCTCGCGTACAGTAGCAAATTGATCATCCAAAATCAAATCTTTATACTTCCCGCATGTGCGAAGTAGCTCAAGTTCCTGCATTAAACGACTGTTTTCCTTTAATAATTCAATCTGATCTTGGTCACAGGTACTCTGTAAAGGCCATCTAAAACGGATACCTACTGTGCCACTATCCCCAAAATAATCAGAATCAGAATCCATTCGTCTGTCATAATCATAGCGATCAAATTCACTATATAATTCTATCGATCCACGATTACATCCACGATCATTTAAATAATCATTTCGAGCATTAGCTTGATAAGCCATTATTAAAAACCCACCAATTAAAGTAAAAAGTATTAATCTCCCTATAAGCACTTTAGTACCCCCCTGAAATAGTATTCTCCATATCTTTCATATCATACTTAAATTGTCTTATTGCATCAGCATTAGTTCGTACTTGTTCTTCTAGTGCACGCATCTCTGCATCACTTGCTGTCTCATACATTAGTTTTTCTATTACTTGAAGTTTTGCCTCGATACGCCCTACCCAAGTGACCATATCGGTCATTTCACGGACGAGCTCTTCCCTAGCTGCCGTATAATTATCTGAATTTCTTGTTGTACGATCATTATAAATCTGATGCACATTATCTATTTCTAATTGAAGCAATGCGATTGCATCTTCATTATCATCAAGAGTGTTATTTAAGCGGTTCACATAATTAATTCCGCCGTATGCCCCGGCTAATAAAGAGAGTACCACGGGTATGGAAGCAATATATTTAAGCATCGTCTTTTTTTCCTTGTGTTGGTATTCGTGTTCCCCCTACATATAAACCAAACCATGCGGCTCCCGCACCAACGACCACGGACACAAATGCTGATTGTGCATTAGTCGGATCAGGTAGATCCATAAACCATTCTGTTGTACGCCAGAATGCAATTCCATATAATGTGATTAACAAGCGAGGAAAAATCCTCCATGCTGATAATCGTTCAGGCGTCATTAGCCTTTTTGATAAAGGATCGTTCCGTATTTAACTAATGTAAACGTATATTTTAAACTTGTATCAACTCTAATTCCATCGCCTGGGAATTCAATATAATTTGAATTTTCTGTTGTAGCACCATCTGGTATTTGTATTTTAAATACCTCTGTTGCATCATCGTATAATACAATGGTGCCAGTAGCAGCATCATTCATATAATAAACACCTAAAATCCTAGCAGGACCAGCATATATACTTTGATTAGAACCAGCAGCAGTAACAGAGAACGAACTTATCGGTCCTTGAATACTCATGTTTTTTATCTCCTATAAAAAGGTAGGGCTTTTACACCCTACCTCGGTTAATTGTTATTACTTAGTAGTTGAACTACCAAAGCTTCTAGAACTAATCACTTTAACATAATCAACCCACATAATAGATGCGGTTGTTGTGTTGTTTTTAGTTCCAGCAATAATTCCCATTGCCAAATCATCAGGTAAATTAG
>VTLG01016180.1_pt1 | contig 60852 bp, 84 predicted proteins | sample 4694571 | NCBI WGS metagenome assembly VTLG01 (sample SAMN12604809, study PRJNA352737) | marine metagenome | biome: ENVO:00000447; feature: ENVO:00000209|ENVO:00000569|ENVO:01000036; material: ENVO:00002151; isolation source: viral sequences binned using virsorter ...
AAAACGGTGAACGCATAACAAGGGAGCGCACGTTAACAAACGTGTAAACGCTTGTTAGTAACAAGGCGTTGGACGGCTTGTTAGCGCGACGAGGACGGACGGACGAGGACGGACGGACGAGGACGGATCGATAGACTGATAGAGTAGACTGATAGAGTAGACTGATAGACTGATAGACTGATAGACTGATAGACTGATAGACTGATAGACTGATAGACTGATAGACTGATAGACTGATAGAGTAGACTGGTAGAGTAGACTGGTAGAGTAGACTGGTAGAGTAGAGTAGACTCAGGTAGAGCTGACTACTTCTCCCTCGATCGTTCGTGGCACTCGTTTGCTGATCAAGTCGCTCAGTCGATCGATCAGTTGGTCCTTGCTTAGTCCGTCGATCTTCGCGGTCAGAACCTCCCTTCTATCAATGTAGAGTCCCCCTGCCTTCCCTCGATGGATCTCTGCCGTAATGGCTGCGTTAATCTGTCCCTGGTCCCTCGCCTCCTCCCTCAGATCATGTAGAGCGGATAGGTGGCTCTCCATGGAAATCTTTTCTCTTTCCTCGGCCTCTATCTCCTGCTCGATCAGATAGTTTCGCACTAGTGGGTTGTGATTAAGTAACACACTGCCCTGTCGCTTCGCGGCGTTGCGATTCTTGGTGTATCCCGCTTTAACAGCGGCATCGGTGGCGTTTTGTCCCTTAACGTACTCCCTTACAAACTTCTTTTGTTTCGAGTTGAGATCCTGCCACGTCTTACCTTCGGGATCAAGGTAGCCGTTACCGTCGTCTGTAGGAACCATTGGGGTGTACTTCAGTTCTTTCATTCAGTCATTCCGAGTGTTTCAGCTGAGTGAAGTATAATTTATATATCTAATCTTTTTTAATAAAAAGAAAAGTTTTCTCGTGGCCTCTTTCCTTATATTCTCTCTCGTAACTAATAACTAATAGTTTTTCTATTACTTTTGTCACTCACCACTATCCACTGTTCTAGAGACTTTCACTCCCATTCTATTACTTCTATTAGTCTATTAGTCGTTTTTGTTAATTTTTTTAAAAAAAGTTAAATCTCTCACAGAACAATATAACTAATATCCAATAGCGTCTTTCGGGCATAAAAAAGCCCCAGTCCACCTAAATGAACTGGGGCTATCAAGTCTATTTCAGGGTAGAAGGATGCCTTGAGTCCCTAAAATAGTTCCGGCGTCTTGATCAACCGTTAACCTCACCCAAGGCATTTTCTTTTTCTACGGTGGGAAACTCAGCCTTCTCGGACAGTGTTGCTTCTAACACAGCTTGTGCCTCGTTAGCCTCTGCTATTAAAACTCCGTCACTTACAACTATGAACTCGTTACGGTGTTTTCCTGGAACTCTTTTAAACTCTTCGAAAAACTCAGCAAACGTCTCGCTGTCGTAAGTGCGATACTTCGGGCTTTTGTTCATCCGGTCTTTAGCGTAGTCCAGCAAATCGTTCAGCCACGCTTGTCGGGCGTCTTTCCAAACGATTGTTTGTATTACTTCGAATCCTAGGTTGCTCACCCAGCTCTCGGTAAGCTCTGCAACGTAGGGGTTCACAAAGCTGTATGTGATCGCCATGTCAAACACGTTCGGCAATGCCGCTCGCATATCTCCCAACACACCAGCGTCTGTGGTGCACACCATCTGGTGGGCTTCGTTCATCGCACGTGCGTATCGGTCTGAAATGTCATCGGGCCATATGTAGTAATCCCTGAGGAATGGCATGATGATTTTCGAGTGATAGTCTGATCTATCCATTATCGGTCTCCTGTCTATTTAAGTTAATGAAACTAAGTGTTTCTTGGAATGGCCTTCTTTCGAAGGCCACTCGCAGAACTACTCAGCCCTAGCACTCCCATAAATTTTTAATAATGGGATGCGGTACGCCTATCACCTCACGTTCTGGCTCATCGCTTCGATATATGTACGGGGTGTAAGTGTTTTCCGAATACCGCTCGAAAAAGTAATCACGGTCCACGTTTATCCAGCTCGGTAGTCCCCCTCCGTAAACCTCGTCGATATCAGAGTCGAACAAGTCCTCCCATATTCTAGGTTGTATGCAGGGAACTCGTAGAGCTAGTGCGATCACGGTCTCGGCCCACTCCCATCCGCTATAGCCTTCGTGGAAGTCTTCGAGTGTTAGTGGTACATACTCCCCATGCATCTCGGGGTACTTTTCGCACCTCTCTATGCGCGTAGCGTTCCATTTCTCCAACCGCTCAGGCTTGTCCACTATCTTCTGTCGCTTGTTTGGGGTAAGCCTTTTCGCGTAACTCTCTGTCACGTCTAGCAGCGACTGGAGATCGTCAACTCTCGTGTTGTAGCTCATTGCTACGATTTCGTCCATCTTCATTCGCCCTGCAAGCACATCTGGTATGCAGCCTGACATTGAAGTTCCTATGTATCCGGTCATATCTTTCTACCTCTCTATTGGGTAATGAGTCTAAAAGGTGATTCTGAATAACGCTCTATGAGCATCTCATTGAGGTTGTCGTAACTGTCTTTATCGACTATGTGGTTTTCTCCGCTTTCCAACAGTACCCAGTAGCTATGCTCCGTCAAACCTAAAAACCCGTAATCCATATGGATCAACAAGGCTCCTCCAAGGTGATCGATCTTAGTGTTGTACTGAGCCCAAGACTCGAACATCTCTTCTGGGTCTGCGATCTTGTTGTAAAACCGTTCTTCAGCCAGTTTGAACAAGTGGTTGTAGTCCACTATGTTTCTTAGCTCTTCATCCATATCTTTCTACCTCTCTATTGGTTAATGAAACTAAGTGTTTCTTAAAGCGGCTTCCTTTCGAAAGCCGCTCGGAGAACTACTCAGATAATCTTAGCCGTATATGCGTGGCCGTGGCCATCGTATATAAGTCCGACAACTTTCGTACTTCCGTCACTTTTAAAACTAACTACGATCTCATCTCCTGGTTCCATCGCCTTAGTTTTTCGCAACATAGTCAAGTCCACTCTAGCCGGTGAAGTGGCGTTATCGCCAAATCCCCACGGGTCGCTATCCCCTAACTCAAGCTCTGTCAGCTCAAGGTTGGGTGAGTTTTCAAACTCTTTTGCAGTCACCTGCGTCAGCATATTTATCAACTCAGGAGTTGCTCTAAGTGTTTCGGCTACGGTCAAATCAGAAATTTTTAAGTTTTCGATGATCTTTCTCACTTTCTATCTAGTTTATAAATCCCGCGCGTACGCGGGGCTACGGTTATTTTAACCTACGACTTACCGCGATAAAAACAGTAAACGTAGACGACTAAGTCTTTCTTAAAGCGGCCTCGTAAGGCCGCTCGGAGAACTACTCAGACTAAATGGTCTGCTGAGATCTTTTCTAACGCCCGTTCTAATGGGTAGAACTCGCTATCTTTCAGAGGGCCGCTCGCTATGTCCTGTCTCGACGTCCACACTGCTCGGTATTTTTCTCCAGGAGATTTCGGCCAATAGAGTTCTCTACTCAAACTCATACCGTCCTGTGTGGTGTGTGTTTCCCAGTGGTAGTAATTGTGATAGACTTTCTTAATGTCCTCACCGTCACCCCATCCCGAGTATTCATACGTTTCGGTGATTTCGTGAAGCTCCTCTGCGTACTTCCCATCTTTCCAATGTAAGTTACCGTCTTCTAATGAAGTCAGAACTCGATACAAGTTCGGGTTAGTATCTTTCAACGCCTTAAGTCCCTTACCGGTCATTAATAAAAACCCGTAACTGTCGGTCTCGGTATACTGTACGTCTACGAAGATCAAACCGTTTTCGTACTCGTTGATTTCCTCCTCTGTTTTGTCGCGTGCTTCATACACCGTGAATGGCATACTGAAGTCTTCCGTGCCAATGTGGAACCAGTCGCCAGTGTCTTCTAAATACATTCTACCTCGTAGATCGTACTCAACATCTACATACTCACCTTCTTTGCGCTCTCTTATAAGCGCATCCGCGATGGGCTGGCTTCTGGCTTCGCGTACTTCGAATGCTTTCGAGATCTCGCTCGGTTTAAAAAAGCGTTTGTGGATCTGTAGAAACTCCTTGGTTCTAGGCCACTCCTCGCTCTCGCTTATCTTTCGCAGTAGTGCGAATGTTGTGTCGATGTTATCGACTCGTTTTCCTACGTGTTCTCGTAGGGTTAGCATAAATGGCATTCTATTGCTCATTCTTTCTCCTTTCTATCGGTCGTTACAAAATCCCGCCTACGGGCGCGGGGCTAACGGCCATTATAACCCCGCGATAAATACGATAAAAACACCCGCGCCGCGACGGGGGCAGGGGACTAATCGTTTTCCCCTCCCTTCGGCCTAAAAATCACAACACATATCCCGCTCAACTCCTGAATTACTTCAGGAGCGTGCGTGGGGCATTGTTCTAGCCAAGCCTTCAGCTCTGCGTTATCCAAATTTCGTCTCCAACTGTTGTACCAAGTCCCTCGGTAGATAACCGTGTGGATTGTCGTACCCCCTGCTGATGTGGTCTGGGAGAATCGAGATATATATCGGTCCACACCACACGGTCAGATCCATAATCATATAATTATGAATCCCCCATTGGTCACACACGACTCCGTATCCGAGGCTCTCGATAAAGTCGGCGACGATTTCGGTTCCGTTCCAACCGTCACCGTCTCCGAATCCAAACTTATCGAACGCCTCCTCCCAGTCCCACTCGATTTCTTCTCTAGGCATTGGTCGCCCTCCCGAGTCGAGCAGGTATCACAACCGAGTTGTTGCAATCGCCACAACATCTCCCGTCGGCCACTGGCTCGGCGTTATGTCCGTCGCTCCAGAATATTTTACCATCGGGTGTTTTTTGTGCTTCGATAGCGCCTTTGCAAATCACACATTCTTTTCTCATCCTCGATCCTTATATCTGATTAAGTTTTTGTGGTATCTAAAAACAGTCGGTGCTTTTTCTAATCCCACGTATTGGTGCGCAATGTATGTAAAGTCATACGATTGCGCTTCTAGGAATCGAACGCGAGTGGGTTCATCCCCCTCGACATCCGACTCCCAAGATCCTCGGCCCACTAGGTGTGAGCGTTGTTCCCTAAACGATTCAGGCCATCCGTCTCCGACGTAGACCTCGATCGTTTCGTCGTCTGGGTTAACTGGTTGCCAGTTTTCCATCATCCTCTTTCAAGTGTGACTTTTAATGTAGAGTCGATCGAGACCTTATTCCAAAAGTGCTCGGCCTCGGACAGCTCGTTAAATGATTTCTTAAACACTCTCTTTGCATTTGAAAAACCGCTAACGATCCATTTTTCTTTATTCGTCATCGAATTCTCCAAAATCTTTACGGTCTGTCGTTTCGTAGTAGCCTAAAAGATATTCACCTTTTTGTTCGTCGCTCATGTCTTTCTTGTTGACTCGATCCGACGAGTAGCTGGCTTTCTTGTAGTAGTGGGGGTCTTCGGGTCGATGGTAGTACGCATCGGCTGACCCTCGGTCGTAGGCTGATCCATGTCTTTTATCCACGGCTTTCTCCTTTTTTCTCCGAGCGGTTTGTCTTATTTGTAAATGAATCTTTGTGGACGCACCAAACTCCTACGAAATATTCTTCGGTGTCTATATCAAAACGCTTCGTTGTTCTAAGCCTCCACTGTTGGTTGAAATATTTTCGTCTGTGTGTGTTGGCTGCATTGCCGCTTAATATTTTTGATTGTTCTTTGGCCTCCTCGTGCGAAAACGGGCCAGTCTCAAAAGATTGGCCTGGTTTTAACTTTTCCATTACAAGTGTGTGTGGAGAAGATGGCCTACCTTTTCTTTCCTGGGTTTTTTCTGGAAAAGGTACATCCTCTCTAATGACTATCTCATCCATAATAGTCTTCTCTTTCTGTTTATGTTTCTGTTTATGTTTATGGTTCTTTAAATCAGCTTCCCAGTTCGCTGCTGCCCGTCGAGCTAGGTGTGGTTTTGGATGGTCTATCATCATCTCTTTTTCTCCTTTCTGATGGGCGGTAGAAACCGTCCGTTGGGGTCTTCTTCCTCAACTTCTTTTATTAGATGTTCTGGATCTTCCCAAATTCGATCGGCCCCTGTTAAGTCAAGCATGGCGTTCTGCCTTCGAACTAGTGCAGACAACATCTTTCGTTTGTTTTGTACGTCTTGGTAGCTCTCAGGTTCCAACCCACTAAGTTCAAAAATGAGAGTAGAGATCATCTCTCCAATCTGTTGGTTTGCCCATTCCGCTGCAGTGCCACCGTTTAAATCAAAAGACACTTCGTAAAGCCGTGGTTTAATATGCATGATTCCTCCTATTGTTGTTGGTTCGAGTGTAGAGCTTCGCGTCGAACCCACTCAGGGTGCAGCTCGTCGTCGTACTCTTCGACGTAGTGGAACGGCTGTCCCTCGCCGAAGCTGATCACTGGTAGAAGCTGCAATGCATCCTCTACCGTAGTAATCGCTTTTTCGATATTGTAGTCACCGTTAACTTCTACGTTGTCTACTACAATTCGTAACGCTTCTTTTATATCCATATCTTTCTTCCTTTCTAATCGAGCCAAAATCCTAATAAGCGTTTTCGCTTACGGCCTATTATAACCGGCACGGGGCGGCGATAAAAACACCCGCGTAGATTACGGGGCGGGGCATTCTCGGCACACTCGTAGGTAAATCGGCCAAGTCTCTCCTTCTTTCTTTACTTGGTGAAACTCGCGTATCTTTTTCCATTGTTTACAGACCGTGCATTTCCTTAATACGTCATTTGTTGTTGAAAAACTCATCTAGTCTGTATCTTTTTTCACAGGCGGGGCAGTGAAGCATCTCTTGCGTTAGCGTTTCTTGGTAGACTAGCTCAACAGCACAGTCGGCGCACTGTTCATTCATTTCCATTACTTTCTCCTTTCTCGAGCCATTCTTCAATTAATTCACACCCGTGTTTCCAGTCCCGAGTAACAACGGTTTCCATTGGTTTTTGGTTTTCTGGTACGAAAATCTTTATCGTCCATAGACCGTTCCGTCTTACAGCTAGAACGTCCACGGGCTGTTTAACATCGACCATCTCACTTCTCCTCTGGGCTATGGTAGAATCTGCCGTAACCTACGCTTTCCATGTCGGTCTGTAAAAACTGGGCAAGCTTCACAATTGAAGGCTCTAGTTTGTCGACCTGTTCTTCCTCACACAGTTCATTAAGACTGTTCCAAATTTCGTTTAGTCCCTCGATCGCGATATCGCGTTTCGGTGCTTCAAGATCCCAGACGCTGAGATTAATCATCAGATTACCTGTGACATTATCTCGTAGTACTTCGTAGCCCCACGCATCGTCTTGTTCTCTCCGTAGAAAGTCGTCAAGACGTGCCATAAAATCTCCAGCTGTGTTCATAATTTACCCTCTGGTGTTAAAACTAATCGTTCTTTGTCAAATCCTGGTCGTCGTTTAGACAATCCGTAGAGTTGTTTCTTCTTGCTAAGCGATCTCATAGAATCGCCGCTAGTTCCCATAGGGACATGTTCGATCGAGCCGCCCTTCTTAAGAAACTGCTCAACCTGTTCGTTTAAGTCTTTAGATTTCATCTTTTCCTCGTTCATTGTTAATGGGTGTAGTAGTCGGAGCGATTCAAGGCAAATTCCACGTGTTCCACCCTCGACAGGGCCAAGAACAATCCTGTCGATTCGTAACTAAAACACGTCCCGATGCAACCCCGCTTCATCGCTCCTTTTTTGTCCTCAACCAACATACTGCGATGGTTGGGCGGTTGAACGGCTTTCGCCGCAGGAATCCTCCCCGACGCCACTACTCGCCGGATCTTATGACACATCGATGTTTTACTCTTCGTAATCAGATTTTAGTCTCCTATATAGGTGTTCGGGAATTTCTGGTAATTTTTTCGACAAGACCATGTACCACCCACAGGTGTCACAGTGTATCGCATTGTATTTCGTTTCATCCAGTTTATCAAAGCTAAACCATTCCGAGCAGGTCAGGCATACTGTTGCATCGCCTTCCATTAATTCGTAGAGTATGTCTAGCTCGTCACCCTCCTCTTCGTAAAAATCATTAAAGGCACTGTTCAAGAACTCTTCGTCCGAGTCGTGCGAGTATCTAAATTCACTATCGTACCGTCGCACTTTGCCATTATATCGAACCACGGTATCGAGTGTTCCATCGTCAATTATTTCAGCTTTCATATATTTTCCTTTCTCTCTTTCTAAAAAAGACCCGTCTTCGGTCACAAGTGGGTCAGGCTCGCGTTTAAGGTGCTGAGAACAGTTAGGGGATCTGTTCGGGAAGAAGTCACCTCGACCTTCCCTTATTCTAATTCTCTTTGTCATTTGCGCCTAACGGTTCCGTATAATCATTTGTTTTGTACGTTCCCAAAAATCCTTCATTCTAGGGTCAGTTGTTTTGGCCGCTGCTTTGCTAACTGCTTGAATTCGTTGGGCTTTTTTGGTTCCAATGTAGGTTGACTTCATTTTATTCTCCAGATACCAGTTTGTCCGTTTGTTGTTTCTCTCACATACATCCCACTCATACTGGTTATTCCAAGTTTGCCAAGTTGGTATGCTTGTGAGCTAGTGAAGCTGGCGGCTTCTTCTTGCGTCTCGAAGAATATACATTCCCCAACTTCTAGGAGCGGAAATTTTGAGCTACGTCCTCTCCTTCCATGGTGTACGGGAGCAGGAATGTTTTTTAATACTTCCCCTGTCGGGTGTTGTTCAGTCATAAGTTTCCCCTAAAGTGGTCTGGGGGCAGATGCCCCCTTTCCACGTGTTGTGTTACCCAATCCGCTTGATGAAACCTTCGTCGACCAACCGTTGCTTGTAGCAAGCAATAATTCGTCGCTTCTGGTTTTCGGGCTTCTTAGTGTTAGGCATCGATAAAACGCCTTCCTCAACACATAAGTCCACGAGTTGTTGTAACGTAAAGTCTTTGTCGTTAAACGTCTTAGACTCTACATCCCCCGACATACCGTGAACCAATGCCAGACATTGTGGTGTCGGCGGCTTTAGCTCATCAGCTTTCTTACCTGTGTAAGCAAAACGCTGCAGTGCCCTACCGGTCTTTTGAACCGTAGGGGCAGGTATGCCATTCTTGTTTGCGACAGGTTTCGCTGGCGCGGTTTTTTCCTTCGTTACCGAAGGCTTTTTTGCAGATGATACTGCCATGGTATTTCTCCATTCTACTTTCTATTTAAAGCTGCCCCGAAGGACAACCGGTTTACTACTTTACTAGTCCCGTACTAAAGAGTAAAGGACTACTTTTTGAGGTCTGGGTCTTGGTTGACATATGCCCCCGTAGGCCCAAAGTCCTCGTCCTTTTGAAAAATTGCTTCCAATTCTTCTAGGGAATTAGCTAAATTAGCTACGTCACGAGTCACAACGTCCATCAAGTTGTTAACCTCTTCTAATAAGAGCGTTACCTTTTCGATAGCTTCTTCAACTTCTTTATCCACTACGTCATCCTCCAAACTCGAACACCGCTGCGTTCTTTCTTGGTCTTAGGATCTTCTTCTAACGCAATACGCGAAGTAAATTTCCATTCAGGATCCTGTTTCTTACTGTGAGTACGCCAAGACTGGTCTAGTCGGTTCTTTAACCGCTTAGACGTATCCTCGTCGTCATCAGGCGTAAAAAACAAAGAGTTTCCTACTTCGAATATCGGCCAAGGGTATCGACTCCCTCGGCTTCCTCGCGTATCTTTAGGTATAGGATAGACATTGTCGGTGTCTAGCTGAATACCCTCCCATTCGTTATCCATCATATTGTTCCCCTTGTGGTACTGGTATCATGCGCTCCCGTATAGGAGTCGCCCATTCTTCTAGTAGGTCATCATGTACTGCAAACTCGTCGGATAAACCGCAATTTTGGTCATACATCTTAAGCGGAATGATCTCTGCTAATTCCTCAGCAGCCTCACGCATGGCGGGGGATGTACCCCCGTCCTTGCGCAAGAAGTTCGTAACCGCCCAAACCCTACTAATCAGTTCTTGGTCTAGCACAACATGGTTGTGAAGTTTTACTACACTTCCCATATTACGCCGCCTTCGCGTAGTCAACCGCAAGCTCAAGAGCTTTGGTCTTACGCTTCGAGCTGTCACCAAACAAAGCGTTGTACACTCGGTTCTCACCAGTACGCATATGGTCCTCAACGTAAGTCACGGCGTTAACCGCTCCCCACCAAGTCCCTTTGGCTGAGCTTAGGTTAGATCCTGGAGATTGTTCCAAGGCGTCTACAACCAAGTTCGAAAACTTGCTAAACTCGTCTCGTAAAGGTGTGACCTCACCAACCTTCTTGCCCTCTGCTTTGAGGCGTTGGGTTTCTTGGTATTCTTCGAACACCGCAGGTTGGTAAATGCGAGCAACGTACTCTAACACGTTAGAGTGCTGTGCTTTCTTCTTAGCTAAGAACTCGGCGGTTTGTTGGAATTCAGCTGTTGTCTCTTTCATAAGACCAACTGCCATAGCCGCTTCCCTAGCCATGTCATCGTTAAAGTCATGTATATGACTCATACGAAATTCACCTTTCGCTTCCTTACCAAGTGCGAACTGTAATGTGTTATTACATACAACTCGTATTTCGGTGTCACGAACCAATAACTTATGTCCTGGTTCGTGGGGCTGTCGAAACAACAAGTAGTCGTTTATTTCGTCGCCTCCAGGAAGTTCAAAGCCTCCGTTCAATTTAGCGAGTGCCCAAATGTCTTTACCGTTGCGTAAACTACCGGCAGTTTCCATTGTGACGTTCGTCTCTTTAGCAAACTTCTGAAAGAAGTCGAAGATTCGCTCGTTTTGTACGGGGATATAGTTGTTGCCGCAATGTCCGAGGATCGAGTTGTCGCTATCTCTAACAATAAAATTACTGCTAGGGGTCTGCATTAACTCTGAATCGTCCCCGTATTTGGGGGTGTTGATTGTGTATCCTGGACGTTTGCTAACAGACCAATCAAGTCCTGCCGCAACCATCATTTCACGTGGGGTCAGGTTCGGGTCGACTTTTACGCCTTCCCCGTGCCAAGGCACATCGCCTGTCCACGCCATGGTTTCTACTGCTGCTACCATAGGTAACTCCTATTCTACTTTCTGTTTCCCTTTCGGGGCTTTGGTAAGCGGCGTGCCGCGTTACCGTTAGCTATTATAAGGTACGGACTTTTGGGGAGTAAACCAGTAAAAAAAGAGACTTTAAGACTCTCCTAGAGCTTTAAGGAGAAGCCCCCATTCGTACGGAGACTTTAAATGGAGGGTTGGTTCACTCTTCCAAGTCAATTCCTTTAACTGTGCTAGGTCTACTACCCGAAATAACTTTATTTCTTTCTGTTTTTGAACTAACACGTAACAAGTCCCTCCAAACTTAGCTCTCGTTGCCATCCAAGCGATCTGCATCGGACTCAGCGTTAACTGGTTTCCTTTGATCGATTTGAGCTCGATCCAAAACTCCTTTCCTTCATAGCAACAGTTGACATCAGGAACCCCCGCAGCGGTGATTCCTGTCTCGATCCTTTGTAAGTGAAGCTGGTTCTTCAGGTTCGTCTTTAACGAATTCCAGAGTCGAGCTTCTTTAGGCATCAGTCTTTGTAGAAATAGTCGCCTTCTCCTAAGCTCGATCGACTCACGATCTGCCAAATTCGTTGTTTAGTCAACCCGTGCTTTTCTCCGAGTAGAGATAGGGTGATGTCCCCTTTGCTATACTCTTCGTAGATCGATCGGTAGAGCTGTCTATTTTGTTCTTTCTGTTCGTCGCTAATACCTTTACTCATTCTGCAGAGTCCCCCCAAGTTTCTCCATATTCTGCGTCCACAACCAGTGGTACGGATAAGTCTACGCATTCTGACATTTTCTCCATAATAAATTCACCTTCTTTTTCCGATTCGACCGAGTAGTCGAGTTCGTCATGGATTTGTAAGTGAGGGATATATCCCTCTTTCCAAAGGTCTAACATCGCAATTTTCGTCATGTCTGCTGCCGAACCTTGAATTAGCCTGTTCAGTGCTTTGTATGTGTAAGAACGTCTTATGTTCCCGTAGGTATCTCGTGCCTCTTCTTCTGGTAGAGGTAGACCGTCCCCGTGGACAGGCTCCCATCGATCAAATCGGCACTTTCTTCCTCCGAGTGTTTTTATATGTCCTCGCTCTAATGCCACCCTAGCACACTGATCTTGTAACGCTCTAATGAACGGTACTCTATGGTGGTATTGGTCGAGTAGAGTGCGAGCTTCGTCCTCCTCTACCCCCAATTCTTTAATTAACTTGGCATGGCCCATCCCGTAGGTGAGTCCTAAGTTGATATTCTTGGCTTGTTTTCTAGGGATATTAGCCATATCCGCTACAATCTGGTGGAAATCAGCTCCGTCTTCCGAGTAGGCTTTAACCGCGTCTGCTGCACCCCGTAGATTCATCTTATTAGCGTAATGCACGGTTAATCTAGGTTCTTGTTGGGAGTAGTCGAACGCCCCCCAGATCGCGTCCTGTTCCGGTATAAAGAGGGATCTAATTAGCTTCCCTAGTTCGGGGTCTCGAGCGGGAACCTGCTGTAGATTCGGGTTCGAGTAGCTAAATCGACCGCTTACCGTCCCTCCTGAGTCGTTTCTAAGGGGGTGGGCTTCCGCGTGTATCCGACCGTTAGACTGATGACCGAGTATCATCTTCTCAACAAAGGTAGTTCGAGCCTTATTAATCTTTCGAGCCTGAACAATCATCTTTGGTAAGTCGTGATCATGAGCTTCTAACCACGGAGCTTGGAAACTCGCCATACCTTTCTCGGTACGTGGATACCAGATATCGTTAGCTTCAAAAGCCTTCTGAATCGAGGCGTTAGCCCAGATTTCTACAGTAGTTCCAAACTTTCTCTTAAACTCGACCAGCAGCTGCTGCTCTTTTTTCGACAGTTCTTCGGCTACTTGTTCTGCTCGATCTAAATCAACTCGTACTCCTTTCCATCGCATCTCAATCAACAGTGGAATCAAGTCACACTCTAGCTTGAAAATCTTTTCTAATCCTTCTTCCTGGATTCTAGGGTAGAGCTGATTCCATAACTGTAGAGTGAGTACTGCGTCTTGCTCTGCGTATGGACCGACATACTTAGCCGGTAGTACATACATTCCTGACTTGGGGTTTACTCCCCATGATCGAGCGGCGTCTTCTAACAGAGATTCATCCTTCTCTGACGCACAATAGTCCTTCCCCAATGCGTTAAGAGAGTATGAGCGGCGGTGTTCGTCGAGCAGAGGAGCAGCAAACATCGTGTCGTAGATCTGACACGTCAAGTCTATCCCCTCGCGCTTCAACCAACCCACATCGTAGAGTGCATTGTGGAAAACTAAAGGACCCTTATGGTTAGTAAGGGTGCGCTTTAGCCAACGCAGCACTATTTCTTCTTCTAAGTTCCCCCCGCCTTCGTGTCTAATGGGTAGATATCCACTCCACGAGGAAGAGGCAATCGCTATACCTACGATATGTCCATCACCCGCCGCCCATCCTGGCCCCCTTTCACGGAGAGCTGGATCACAAGTCTCTAAGTCGATCGCCAACAGTTCCTTCTCGTCGAACCGAGGTAGAACGTCGGGAGCCGACCAGTTACTTTCTGGAGTGATGAGGGGTATTTGTCTCTGGTTCATCTTCTTCTTTCTTACTGTGTAGTTCTGGGTCGTACTTTTCTAGTTTAACTTTGGAATCTCTGTTCCATTTATTTTTAAAATAAAGTATCAGTACCTTCAGTCTGAACCAGTAGTTGAGTCTTTTTCCGATTCCCAATGTTCTATCCTCCCTCTTATGTTATTGCTTCTAATTTCGTCCTCTACTAAGAATAGGTATCGCCTTAGATCCCCTATATCGTCCAGTAGACCATCCTCGCCGGTGTGTTTACTACCGGCCTCGAACACGTCGTAGTTACAGTCTTTACTCTGCTGCTCGATGCGGTCGAACTTACGGGCTAACATCATGAAAGCCCCTGTTCCTCCTCTACGCTTCCAAGAGTCTCCGTAAGACTTCTCAGATTCAATCAGACTATTAATATCGTCTTGTGCGATTGATTTAATATTATGCCATTTAGGATCCAGCCCCATGTTTAGTCTCCCAGTTAAGTTGTCTTTTCTTAATCCATTCAAATGCCGCTTCTTGCCAATCCACTGCCTTAACTTCTTTAAGAAAGTCATAAGCCTCCTCGTATTTTCTTGCCTTGTGTGCTCTAAACGCTGAAACCATAGGTATCATCACGTCAGGAAAGAACGTGTTGTTATAAATTTCCGTAGTAAACGACGTTGAGAAGTCATTCACCTCTTCTGTTTTTCCAGACCGTCGAGTAGGGGGAGTAGTCTGTATAAACTGCATACACTCATCGGTAAATGTGGCTGGGTCTGAGACTAAAGGATAGTGAGGACTAGGGTAAGTGGAGGAAAACCAAGAGCCGAATCCTCTGCCTGATAGGTCTTTTATCTTGTCCCACTGCTCATTTTCATAAATGTGAAAACTGTCGCTGATCTGATAGTACGAACCCATCGGAGCGTTTACTGCAACGGCAACGTACTCCATCAGTATTGACATATGAACTGCGTTGGCTCCGTAAGCTCCCCAAATCATATCGTTCGAGCGGTTACAGACTGTCATCTGCAGTTTTCCATCTCTGATTTTGAAATAGATGTTTGTGTTGCAGGGGATGTCAATACTAGAACTGTTTAGATCGTGTGTTGCATCCCACATCTGTAGAACACATCGCCTAGAGTCGGGGTCTTCCTTCAGCATCTTTATGATCAAGTCAATCTGATTAATCATAAAGGTCTTAGTCCATCTGTAACCGTAAGCCCCGTTTAGAGTCACCCCATCGTCTGAAAAATTAGCCATCCCTGCGTTGAAGTAGGTTAGCTTTTTTAGCTCTTTAGATCCTGCCAGCATCCAGATTGCTTCGTATAAATGGAAGAAAGGATTTGCATCGCGTTCTTTCTGAAACGAAACGCGCTCCCAAGGTCTCGTGTAGTGTGTAACTACAGGGCCAATTGACTCTCTTGTTGTTCCATTTCTACTTTCTTGCTTTCTGTAGTTGACTCCTTCTGGGCCTCGAAAAAAGTCCACTCCTAAATAAAGAGCTTCATCCACATTCCGAGCTCTAATCGTTTTCATACAAGCTCTCCGTATTGTCAATTAAAACTTGTTCAATCTGGAGGAGAGAAACCCAACCCGTACCTCCGATGTTTTGTTGTTCTGTGTGGATCCATGAAATAGCGTCCTTCCAAGTGTTGGGGAGACTGTGATCTTCCATACACCGGTGTAGGAACTGTCCGTACTTAGTCATCACCCAAGTAACCTGTAAACTAGATGTTTCCATCAGGTGCTGTTTTAATTTGCCCATTTGCTTTCCCCTTTTTCTAAGTCTTCGATTATCGGTCGCTTCCTCTGCGAGTAGTCGTAGATACTGCGAGTCCGTCCTTGCCCCTTTAAGATCCGCGAGTATTTATCAAACTCACATAGACCTCCTTCTACTTCTCTCATCTCGAACGGCATCCGATACTTAATCTGTAACCGTTCTTTGCAGGTAGAGTAGAGATCTTGCATTTCCCCGTTCCAATCGTGAGAGCGTTTACAGAACTCTAGCGGTCTGCCCGTAAGTCGGTTTAACCCTCTCATAGCTCCTGGACCGGCGTTGGCCCAACTACAAATGTCAGTGGCTTCGTCTAACACATAGGTGTGTCTTAGGTCGGTCACAATCTCGTAAGCGACAAACGGCCCAATGTACGGGTACTGTAGCAGGAAGTTCCATGCTTCCTCTAGCGTAGTTATCTTCTCTAGGGAGGAGATAAGATTCTCTCGCTCAACCCAGATATGCGTAACACACTCAGCAGCTCCCATAACCTTGTTCATGCGGTTAGGAGTCTTAACGATGTAAGCTCCTGTCACCCACTTAGGCTGCTTGCTGATCTCTTCGATCGCCTTCTCTCTGTCCCAGTCGAGGTGTAAGTTGTATTCGAGTAGTGTTCTCCCAGTCTCGATCAGATTAAAAAACCTAAAGATGATCGTAGCCATAATTACTTCAGGCTCCGCTGATAGCGGTCTACGAATATGTGCCGCAAACCACCGAGTCGTTCTATCGTCTTCTCGATAGACTTGGCAGAACTTAAACATCTTAAAGATCTCATCCTCAGTCCAAGGCGGGTCAGCGTCAGCGTCTTCTTTTTTAATCCGAATACGTTCCCGCTCCTCTATCCAGTAGAGGTAGCGGTCGACTTCTTCATCAATAAAGCTCATATTCGCTTTCTTAGGATCCAAGCGCAGTTGTTAGAGACTTCTGGGAAGAAGGTCGCGGCTACTACTCTGAGAAACTGTTTACCGTAGCGTTCTTGTAATAGCTCGAACTGGTCTTCCATTAACCGCCACTCACCGTCTTCGTTGTCTTTATGCATAGCTGCTTTCAACTTAGGCATCTGGGCAAACGTGCCGACAACCGACTGTAAAAACCAGCCTCGAGAGTGTCGAGTTAGTTCTTTCTTAAGTTCATCGAACCCCCACTCGTATATATGATCTTCGGGGAGCTTATCATTAGACCCGTCGTGATTAGGAGTAGAGACATAAATCAATCCTCCTGGACGTAATACACGATTAGCGTCATCAAGCCATGCCGATATGTACTGGCTACCCATGTGCTCGATAACTTCGGTAGTCCAGAAGAAGTCAATAGAGTTGTCTGGTAGATCGAACACGGGGTTAACGGTGAGGTCTTGAATATCAATCCTGCCGTTGAAATTCTTGAACCAAGTAGAATCTTCAACTAGTCCTGTGGGGCTGCTATACCCCTGTTTCTCGTTGAGACAAGCAGGGTCTATATCGACTCCGCAATAAGAAGAGATCACGTCAGACTTCTTAACGGTGTAGGCTTTGTACAAGTTCCTAAGTACCCATATCTCTCCGCACCCTGCCTCTAGCACATTGATAGGTCTACTTAGCATTTTCGCTTCTTCAATACATAGCGAGGAAATCTTATCGTAACGAGTCATGTGCGTTATTTCATCGGGACGCCAATTTCCTAACATATTTCCACTAGCAATATCCATGCGAGTGTTTTTACTGTTGTTTGCGTTTTCTTTAAGGGTCTTTCTAATAGAGGCCATTATATTTTCCACCATGTTGGTTTGCGACTAGGGTCTTTCTCCCATTTAGCAAAATGTTGTTTTTCGTTTACTAAGTAATTTTGATAGGAGTCAAACACATCATCTGACTTATATTCATCTGGCATTGCTAGTACAAAACCGTAGGGTTCCTCTATCGTAGCCAAAACAGAGCGGGGTTTGAAAGGTGCCCACATCAGTGGCCCTTTAAGTCTGGAAGAAGCATGGCTTTTCTCGTAGCGGTGTGTGTATTCTTCACATAGAGCAACGAAGTGTTTGTATAGCCACTTATAGTTTTCTCGAGCTAGTCGAACCCAAATACTACAGGGGTGATTAAGATGTGCTGTTTTATATAGTTCGTGTTCGTCTGCATATTCTGAAGAATATTCTCGCCAAGCCGTAGACAACATCTGGGCAGACTCGAGGACCATTTTTACAACATGTTTGTCGCACAGCGTCTGGGCACTTATTACTGGGTCTGGGTCAGTAACAAATATATTCATTTATTTCTCCTTTCTTAGTAACTAATTCTACTTTACTTTTTATTTGAAAGTAAAGGAGTTTATAATGGGTAATACTTCTGAGTCTGAGGTTCAATTAAAAACAGGTTCTCCTTCGCACGGGTTAGCCCCACATAAAACACCCGTGATTCATCATCAGGATTTTGTTGGTAAGATTTAAAGACCCGAGAGGATATGTCAGTGAGTAAAATGACATTGGTTGCCTCTCCACCTTTAGCCGCGTGAATGGTTGAAATCCGGATACGCGGTTCTTGTGTGATTTTTTCTCCCCTTCTGAGCATGGCCCGAATGTAACTTCGTTCCTTTACTGAGATTCCTTCGAACACATCGTACCAATATCCGTCCTTGAGATTAGAAACGTGATTCTGTAGTTCTTTAAGGGAAATCAAAGTATCAAAGTCGATTACCCCGAGGGAAGAAGGTACGCGAACTTTTAAATAATTTAAGACATTGGTAACTTCCGTCATGGCAATAAGACCCCCTGCGCGGAGCGATTCCCAAGATCGGACTGCTCTAACCTTTTTCTCCGAAATGCTGGTTCTATTTTTGTTCTTAAAGAACCATCCTTCTGATCTGCAGTAATCTTCAACGTCCTGTAATAAATAATTGGTGCGAGCTAAGACTAACCAGTCTCCTTCTTCCATGTTAATGCTGTCAAAAGATGCTTCCCAACGAACCAAGCCTTTCTCTTTCCTAGGGTTCCAAGTTTTGTGTACCCGTGAGGCTACTTGGCTTATGCATTTGGTCGCTACTTTATGTACGGAGGAAGGAATCCTGTACGACTGTTTAAGAATCATCGCATCTTTAGAATTCCGGATCAAATAATCTACGTCTGCTCCTGCCCAACGATAGATCGCTTGGTCGTCATCACCGGCAATATAAATACGGTCAGCTGATTCGCATAGCTTTCTAACAACTGCCCACTGAAGGGGAGAAAGGTCTTGCGCTTCATCAACAAACATTACATCTAGCTTTGGAGCAACGCCCCGTTCTAAGAACTGCTGTAACATATCGGTGTAATCTAATAGTAGACGGTCTTGTTTAAATAACTTAAGTCCTGTTGCAAACCGTTCTAACTCAAACCAACCTACTGCGTCATCTACTTCTTGCCACTGGTTCTCTAACGAGGTCTGACGCATACGCGCTAGGTTCTCTATAAATAGAAGACGGTCGTCTTTAGAAATACCTGATATATGTCCTTCGTCCGATGTTCCTGAACCGGATAGTCTTAAATTAAGTTTCTCATTTAAATCGTGGAGGTCTGCTCCTCCAAGCACACTCTCTTTTGTCAGCCCTAGTTGCAAAAAGCATAACGAGTGGAGTGTACGAAAATACGGTAACTGGTTTTTGTTAATTTCAAACCTGGAGATTGCTCTACTCTTTCCTTCTTGTACGGCTTGTTTAGTAAACGTGAAAAATCCAATGCGTTCAGGCTCAGTCCCCCTTTCGAGTTCCTCTTCCAACAGTCCTAGTAACGTGCTTGTTTTGCCCGTTCCAGGAGGTCCCAATATAATCTGAGCCTTGCTGCTTAACACTAAATTATTCTTTCATCAAAATCGGGTAGATCGTGCGATTCAGTCTGGGTTTCAAACTCAATAATATGCCACACGTTCGCGCCCCTTCCTTTTATATTAAAGAAGTGAGCTTCCCCTCCGAGATCTTTTAATTTAGCAGTGAGCTTGTTTCTAGGGTAATCTCTAAAATTCTTACGGTGTAAAAAGTCCATTAGATCCGCGAGTCTAAAATAAGTTCTATTTTTATCAGACCATGGTTTACCCAATAGAATCTCATCCTTTTCCCTAGCCGGTCGCTCCGTACAGAAAGTTTCTAACAACTCGTTAAAATGACCCTCTGTAGATGCATCTTTAGGAACTTCAATAATAGTTAAAGCATCAAGCAACTGTTGAATAATAGACCGCCAAACATTGTCCCGTACTTTCGGTGGAATAATATTTAAGCTGTCCATACACTTGCGTTGAAACTTCGTCTGATTAAGAAGCTCCTCGGTTTCAAGCTCTAAACGTCCCCCCTCTACATCCAAGAACCAGATAGGCGGGTCACTGTTCTGTTTTGTTAAGTTACTGAATAGGGGCGTTCCTCCTGAAGCTCCTACTCCAAACTTACGAGTCCGACATAAAGGACTATTACAAAACCCTGAAATTGGTTGGTCATTGCATTTATAGAAGTAATCTTTCTTTTGTAATTGTTTAGCTACCGCCAACACTTCTTGTGCACTTAACGGGGGCTGCATGTGTTTATGGTTTACTTCTTCTAGTTGCTTCTCCCAATCGTCAGGAAACTTCTTCCTAAGAAAAACCCCTACGTTAAACAACCCTGAGTTTCGCATTCCTTTTGGAAACCCTTGCGCAATCAAATGCTCTAAACAAGGAGGAGACTGATCTAGCCACTGGACATCCTCGAGTGCGGGAGTGACCTCTAAATTGTTCAGCTCATCCTCTGTAAGAATTAACTTGTCAGCATAGTCTATGAACTCCTGAGGAGTTAATGCCTTTCCTGTTGCCCCAAACGCATACCCCGTAGAATCTTCTCCTCCGAAGTACGGCATATTTAGAGAGCTTCCTCTGTCCCCACGCTCTAATAACAATTTAGTTTGTTTGGGGAATATCTCTGCTTGTCCGAACCCAATAGCAGAAGCTACTTGCCGAAGTTTCTTCTGCATCGACGATGCCGGTACAGGATCGAAAACAAACAGAAATACATGAGCCCCACCACTTTTAGAGCGGCAGACTACCAAAGGTAGTTTGAATTTTTTGAGCTTCTTAGCTAGTCCTTTAAGGTCTAGCGTAAACTCATCTATATCTATAGCTCCCCAAACACACGTATTATCCTCGTCTATAGGTACAAGACCTAGTCCTTTTTCTCCTTTTAAATGTTGGTTCCAAAGCTCATGTAACTCTTTCTGGTTAATTGTCTGTGAAATGGTTACATAACTACCTTTCGCTTTCCCATCTTCCCGTGTTTCTTTCGTCGGAGTAAAGACACTGTAACCGTGTCTCAACCCCGCGAAACGGTGGGCAAACTGCTCTTGTAAAGACATTCCTCACCTTTCTACCTTTCTAAAATGGAATTTTATCGTCGCTGTCTGTATCGTCAGCGGCCCCTTCTTGACGTACAACAACAGCCCCGCCTTTAGCCGCTTTCATGAAGTCGAGAGACAGCCGAGCAAGTTCTATTGGAGTAGGCTTTTCTCTTTCGGCAGTAACTCCGTGCCAAGAGCCTAAGTCATTCGACTGCTCTACAGTTTTTACTCGGTAAATATAAGAGAACATTGGTGCAAGGACAGAGTTGCCCTCAGCGTTTTTAACACGGGCTGTTCTGAGCATTGAGTTCCAACGCCTAGAAAACCCTAGTTGTGATGAGGTAAAGCTCAATAGAACCTGTTCAGGCTCAGACTCATCGTTAACTATAAGAGAGAAATACTGGGCGGTTTCTTTGATCTCGTTACCGTTTTCCAGAATGTACTCTTTCTTATCGTTCCTAGTGCATTTATCCAAGATAGAAGCATCATGGTCAGCGGTAACAAAACCGCCGCCTTGTGTTCTAGGAACCCATTCGATCCACTGTTTAGAATACGAACACGGTATAACTGAGACTCCCTCTTCTCCATCATATAGTTCGTTAGTAACGGTGTTGAACAACATTCCTTGTTGTGCACCTTCGATGTATTTACCGTCGCTCTTTTTGAGCTGGGGAGACATCGCTTGTAAGACTCTGAGGAACGGTATCGCATAGTCTGAGCTAGTCGCGTCCTCTAAGCCAGTCCCTGCCGACAGTAAGTCGGTATCGTAGATAGCTACTTCGCTATCCTGTTTTTCTGCTACTTGTTTATTAGCCATTGTCACCTCTATTTTATGTTGGCGCGGGATCCCACATATATCCCGAAGATGTCAGAGGGAATGTCCTTCCCGCTGGTTATTTGCTCTTTTATAAATGCATTGAGCGTTTGTGGATGTACCCCTTGTTTTTGGCTAGGACTCAGACCCTGCTGCTTTAATGACTCTACAGTCGCTGCGGCTTTCTCGTCTTCATCTTTGCCAAATTTCAAAGTAACTTCATTTTTAATCAAGCTACCGTGATTGTTATCAACTAACCAAGACATCGCATCTTCCCGATGCGCTTCCGATATATATCCTTTATAAAAAGGCTTAACCGTAATCTTGGATCCATTAGTTAATACTATCTCTGCAAGGTTTGCTTCTTGCATCGCTTCAGGAAGTTCGACTTCTGCCACCACACGGTGCTTGTCCTTGGTTTCCTTTAGCTGTGTTTCAAGATTCTCTATCTCTTTTTCGAGATCTAGTTGCTCTTGAGCTTTAGTGGATACTTTAGATAGTTCAGTATCCGATGCTTCTTGCTGCCATTCATCGACAGAAGAAGATCCTGTAAGTTCTTCAAAACTTAACTCTTTATCAGACATGGAGTTCTCCTAATTCTTCTTTAGCGGGGCTGTAACCGTGGACATCTATACTTACTGGGTAGTACATCGACTCTTGTCGATCCCATTTAAGTACTTTAAATCTTCCTTGGTTATGGTGTGCAGATAACGCACACACGAGTCCAATAGCCGCAGGATCCCCCATCAACAATAAGTAATCATCGTCGCTAAAGTGAATAAGATGTTTCCGTAACTCGCGAACTACATTCGCAGTGCCTAACATGAGATTAGTCTTAGCTCCTAAGAGTAGCTCTAAACTCCCGTACTTATACGCCGGTGTTAGGTTTCGTCCAGGGACTTCCTGAACTACAAATACAGTCATTCTTCTTTCTCCTTTATACGAACTTTTTTAGTTTAAGGGATAAGCCTCTTGAAAGTAAAGGGGTTTTTATTGTTACTACTAAAATGAATAACGTGGCTGTCGGTAGAAAGCATTTCTATTTAGTACTACCGGAACCTATAATACTGCTATAGGTTTTTTGGAGTAGTTATGACCGCAGAAATTATAGATTTTCCATATGATAAAGACTTAGTTAAAGAGGAAGAAAAAATTGCATTGGTGTGCCCTAGCTGTGAAAGCCCCTATTGGCGAGTGTTTGAGGAGCACGTGATGGAGTGTAGCTCTTGTGGGCAACCTTGTTATATGACTATTAATGAGGAGAAGCCGGATAGCTTTTGGGATTAATACTACAGGTAACAATAACGTCGCTGTAGGCGTTCTATTACTTCTATAGTCTATCTGTAGAATTTTACTTTTTTAAAAAAAGTTAACAGAATCGTCTAATAGAGTAATAGATCTAATAGATTAGGTGTTAAAGCTCTGTTTTATAAGAAGTTTTTAACTGGGTGAGAACTAATAGGAATTCTATTAGTTATTAGAAAGTAAAGAGGCCGTGAGAAAACTTTTAATTTTTTCATATATATTCTTCTCTCTATATATTATTCTACGCCTAGAACTTAGAAAGGACTAAGATGAAATACGAGTTTAAAACTGAACCGTATGCTCATCAAAAAGACGCGCTGCTTAAGGCTTGGAACAAAGAGCATTATGCGTTCTTTATGGAGATGGGTACGGGGAAGTCAAAAGTGTTAATAGACAACTTTGCGATTCTGTATAGTAAAGGATCTATTAACGCAGTCGTTATAGTGGCTCCTAAAGGAGTCTACCGTAACTGGTCGGAAAGGGAACTGCCTATCCACTTACCGGAGTACATCACCCACCGGATAGGGGTCTGGTCTCCTTCGCCCAAGAAAGAAGAAAAACAAAAGCTGCTAGATCTATTCGAGGTAACTAATGAGTTAAAGATCCTAGTTATGAACGTGGAAGCGTTTAGCACTAAGAAGGGATTAACCTTTGCAGAGAACTTCATACTAACTCATCAGACGTTGTTAGCGATTGATGAGTCAACTACGATTAAAAATCCTAAAGCGGCTCGGACTAAAGCTCTTATTAAACTCTCTATTAATGCGAAGTATCGTAGGATTCTTACAGGCTTTCCTATTACGCAATCTCCTTTAGATCTGTATTCACAGACCGAGGTTCTCTCTCCTAATCTACTAGGGTTTACTTCGTTCTATTCGTTTCAGAATCACTACGGTCAGGTGGTTAAGCGGCACTTCGGTGCGAGAGCTTTTAGACAAGTGGTGGGCTATCAAAACCTAGACGAACTTTCGGAACGGGTTGACCAATTCTCTTATCGCGTATTAAAGAAGGAATGCTTAGATCTACCAGACAAGGTTTACCTTCGTAGAGAGGTGGAACTAACCCCTGAACAAAAGAAAGTCTACGGGGAACTAAAGGAGTATGCGATAGCAGAGCTGGGTGAAATGGAACAGGTGTCAGTGAACAACGTACTAACGCAGATGCTCAGGCTTCACCAAGTGATTTGTGGGTATACTAAGACAGACGAAGGAACTGAAATCCCCATAGAAAACAATAGGATAGATGAACTGGTCAATGTTATTGGGGAGATGCGCGGTAAGATTATTATCTGGGCAAACTACCGACACAATATAAAAGAGATTGTAGAAACCATGCAGGAACTAGGTGGACCTGATTGCGTAGCGAGTTATTACGGGGATACTTCTGACGAGGAAAGAGAACGAGTTATAGAACGATTTCAGGATCCTGATTCAGAACTTCGTTACTTTGTGGGAAATACACAAACAGGGGGCTATGGGATCACTCTCACTCAAGCGCAGAACGTAATCTACTATTCAAATAACTTTGATTTAGAAAAGAGGCTCCAGTCCGAAGACCGCGCACATCGGATAGGACAAGAGAATAAGGTAACGTATGTTGACCTAGTTGCTCCAAAAACCGTTGACGAAAATATCGTCAAGGCTCTTAGGAACAAACTAAATCTAGCTCAGGAAGTTCTAGGAGATGATAAGTGGCAGGACTGGTTACGTTAGTCGAAGAGGCGTTTCATATTGTCCATTCTTTCTAACTCTTCAGGAACAAGTTCACTCAAAATAGGAAGACTTATGTCATTAACCGACATATCCATAAATGAATTGTCCCAACGGTTTGTATCAAAAACATGGTTTTTAATAATGTCTTTAAATCGTTCAAGTTCTTCAGGTGTTTCTGCTTTATTTAAAACAGAGCGTTGACTTCTAATATATCTTTCTACGTTTTCTTCTGGGGAATAGTCTTTAAAACTTTCAGTATTACCTCGTAGATAATAATCTGCATTTACATCAAGCTCATTTTCTAATGTGACGTATGCTCCTGCTCTGGGATCTTCTGTTACGCTTTCAGTTGAAAGTTCATTTAAACGTCCTCCTGCACTCATCATCATCGTTTCTTCCCCGCCACCAAGCAGCTCCATTAATCTCGCATCGGTGTCAGACATTCCCGCGTCTGGGGAACCCGTTATCTGAGCATATTGCATAAGTGCCTGTTCTTTAGCCCTATCAAATGTATCTATTATTTCTTTTGGCGAATCTGCAAAAGAAACTACACTTGAAGCCATAGCATTAGTTAATGCTTCGTCTGGTGTTTCACTCATTTCCATAGTGCGATTTACTGCTTCTTCTATTTCAGGATCCATAGGAGGCATCCCTGCCATTTGTTGAGGGTCTTGCGGGGGAGGTCCCATTGGACCTGCACCTTGTGGTGGAGGAGGAGGAGGAGGCATAGGTTTTGCTGGAGGCATAGAATTTCTCATATTATCAGCAACACTGGGCAACCCGCCACCAACAGAGGGTACGGATGGAGGCGGTTGTTGAGGCATAGGGGGTATAGGAGGTGGTGGGCCTCCTCTTTGCATTCTAGGGATCATATCTCTGTCAGATATAGAAGCACCTAGTAGCCCTTCCTGTTCTCCTAATAAACCTTTAATGTTTTCCATCAACATAGTTTTCTTTAGGTCTTCATCGGATAAACGGCCTGTTTCTGTTTCTGTTTCTAACTCTATTCCAGAAAGCATGTCTGACATATCTTTATCAGACAACACTCCTCCTGTTTCTAATACAATGGGTGTACTAGACATTTTTATCTCCTTTTCACGTTGGGTCTAAAGGCACTCTGAAAAGGGTCTACATTAGTTTGAAAGTTTAATGCGGCTCCGATGCCTTGGTTATTGGACGGTTGGTCGATACCCCCACCGTGTTTTAATAAACTAGGTTGTTGAGGCTGTTGAAAATTAGAAACAGATCCTCCACTAGCCGCTCCCTGTGTGAAGGGGTTAGGGTAGTCAAAGGTCTTCGGCCCTGATCTTTTTCCGTATTCTTCTGCAGATATAGGCGCATCAAAGTCTGAATAAGAGGGCGTGAAGCTGCTATAGTAATGCTCGTAAGGGTCTTGTCCTGTACCTTCTCGTTGAGACTTAATTAAATTGGCCATAGGGTTAGCAGAACCAGAAATGAAACTAGGCTGTTTATGGAACTGCGAGGTAGCCCCTGTCCTTGGGCCACTAGGCTGTGAGCTTGCAAAGAAGTTTTGTATATCCCCTCTCGTTTGATCTATCTGTGCTTTTGCTGCGTCAGCATCGTATTGAGACTGCGAGTCTTCATACTTCTTATTTAGGTCATCTAAGCGCGTTGTTAGTTCGCCCATAGTTGTTTCGTAATCTTGCTGATCAAGTGTATTTTGAACTTGATCTGAAACCAACCCAGGAGCTTGTTCTGCCACCCACGCGTCAAAATCAGCTCGGCTCATATAACCCTGTTCAGCCATTTGATCAGGCGTTAAATACCCCATAGCTGTGATTTCTTCTTGAGTTAAATAACCCATCTCGCGAAGCTGCTCTGCTGAAAGCTGATCTAAACGAGTACCGCCGGTCGTAGTTGTATCTGTAGTACCGCCGGTCGTAGTTGTAGTTGTGTCTGTAGTACCTGTATCTGTAGTTGTTTCGGTAACAGGTGCTTGGTAAGTATCAATATAACCAGTTAATGCATTAAGATACTCTTCGTCAGACCCGTAATCTTGACGACTATAAGGTAGTCCTACACTATTATCTAAAAACCACTGCTCTGCTTGAATAATTAGTTCACGGGTAGTGGGGCCGGTGTCTACAGGTGCTGTTTCTATTGGCGTTTCTATTGGCGTTTCTGTTTGAGTGGGAAGGTTTATAGGGACCTCTTGCCCAGATCCAGGAAACCCAGGAATCTCAATAGTTCCAGGTGTAGAGTATAATCCTTGAGGGGGATATCCAAGATCTTGTGTTTGTAAATTACCTTGTTCCAGAGCTCTTAACTGGGCTGCACTAAGCCCTTGTGGATTATCATTAGGTTGTTCCGTAGTTACTTCTTCAGCAGCATCTACAAACTGCTGTTGAGGTTTATAAAACCCTTCTCCAGCTTTTACATTCGCTCCGAAGAAGTCGCTAAAGTTCATGTTTCCTACAACCATAATAGCTTACTCATAATATTCACGTTCTCGTTCATCCGTTAAACTTTCTAAAGTAGTTTCTTTGATGTCTGCGTCTGCAAATCCTGTTTGTCGTTCTGCACCTGTTTCTTCATAATCTCGGTATGCAGCATTTGCTAAAAGTCTTAAAAAATCTGCTCTATTTACGCTTCTAGTCTGCTGTTTCATAAACTCATCTAGTTTTTTAGGGTCAGCTACTAACATTAACATATAACGCTTTGCTCTAGCGGCCATCCCACTTGTAACCATTGAAATTCTTCTTGAGGCTTTAGAAATACGACCAGTAAAAAAGTTCTGTGGCTGAGCAATCATATCTACCATTTGATCAATAACAGCTTGTGTTTCTTTAACAATTGCTTGGTCTGAAGCAGCCCATACCCGATCATTTAATCTCTTCACCCTAAACGCGAGGTTTCTTAAATGAGTTGCATATCTCCTACCTTCTTTTTCTCCCAACAGTAAGGAAAGATCTTGAGCAAATTGCTCAGTCCCTTGCCTAGTAGATACTTTACCATAAGGGGCTATTGCAAACTGCAAAAGTTTGGTTAAGTCAAACCCGCCTTCTTCTCCTAGAATCCTCAATGCTTTTTCTGTTCCAAGAGCTTGGTAATCCATACCAGCTATTCTGGAAACCATCCAGTCTTTAAAAGTGTTTTGTAACGTCTGTCTAAATTGAGGAAACTCATCAGCTATGTCAGAAAGCTCTTTAAGGTCAGCTGCATTATCCCCATACCTAAGTCTCATTCGAGAGTCAGCAGACTGAGTTAAATACTTAAATACAATATCGGAAACATCTTTGGTATCTCCTGCTTCTAACTGGCTTAGAATTTTTCTTAATTTTTGTTCATTCAATTTAATATTATTTGATATGGTTTCTTGGAATTGATCCAAGCCTTTAAATTGAGAAAGAGTTTCTTCAGGGAATATGGTTTTAAGCTGGTCTTCGTGGCTATTTAAAAACTTATTAAAATCTTGACGCTGTTTTGTTTTATTATCGTTTTTCAAAAGTCTGTTTATTTTATCTAACACTAAATTTTGAACAGCATCTTTTTTCTCTTGAGAAAAGGCTGGGTTTTCCCACAACATTTGAATATTTTTCTCAGAGCTTCTTAAAACGTAATCAGCCATCGACTCTGCGTCTAATTTGATTAAGTCATTTAAATAGCGGCCTTGCGAGTCAAGGACAGTGGTTCTTTGATTCTCTAAGGCATCTAATAAATCTTGACCAAAAGCGCCTCGTCGTTCAGCCATGTTAGAGGGTAATGCACTTCTTCCTGTTTTAAGTTTATATCCTCTATCTAAAAGATCTTTAATAGAAGCGTCAATACCAGCTATTAAATCATTTCCTTGTTGACGAACTACTCGGTCACCTTGTCCTCCAAACGTGGTTCTAATTGTATTTCTAAAATCTATAAGTTGTTCTAAGTTAAACTCTAATTGTCCTATAAACTTTCCTTGGTCTTTAGGAGCAACTCCTAATAACTCTGCTAAAACACTTCTTCCATCTTGCATCGAGATGGTCGATTTTATTAAATCTTCCGCTTCCACCATCTTTAAAGACCTAGCTATTCGCTCTGGGTTTTTAAACATTTCCAAAAGGGGTTTAGCAATAAATTTAGAAAGAGCTATTGATTTTTTAGTAAGCCCACTGTATTCAGGAGACCTTAGTATTGTAGTTACCGCATCGTCTGCTTCTCTAACCACTGCATCACGAGCAACGTGTATTTCATTTCTATAGTCAGGAAGCACTTCTGAAATCTGGCTTTGTTTTTGAAGTTCTTCGGCAGCTTCTGTTCGACCCACAGTTCGTCCTGACGAGTCTAGGGTTTGCTCAATTTGTGTATCTAATAGTGTTTTTTCTTGTTGAGTTTCTTGTTCTATTTTTACTCTTTCTGTTTCTAATTCTTTTGTTCTTCGAGCTTTTAGAAAGTCTTGGAATTCTTTCATTGTAGGTAAGGAGGCTCTTACCTTATCACCTGAATTCCTAGAGAGTGCTTCAAAATACGCGCCTAATAATTTACCTTCTTGAGCAAGGAGAGCTTCAACAACTTTATACTCTTCCATTCCTTCAGATATTTTTGACAATAAGTCATGTTCTAATTTTTGAAGAAGCTCATCTCCGCTTACATTTGCAAAAGTACGAGGGTCTGTTTTAGCTAATTCTTTAAGCATTTCAGCCCCTTCTTCTCCAAATTCCTGAATTATTTTTTGAGAAGTTTCAGGATCTAACACATCTAGGTCTATGGTGTCAGCTAAGTCTTTTTTACCTCCGTAGGTTTCTTTCCATGTCTTTTTCAAACGCTCTATATAGTATCTAGGAACACCTTTACCAGTAATTCCTCTCCACATCCAAGTGGCAGTTCTCAGGATCCCTTCTCCTGCAGCTCCTCCCATCATGGCATACATAGCAGCTAACATAGATTCATCCATCATTCTGCCAAAAGTCATGTCTGGTTGAATACCCGCTTCTTTAGCTTTTAAAAGCATTCCATATTCAGCTATAGCAGTTCCTGCACCCGCAACTATACCAAAACCAACGGTTTCTCCCACCCCAATACTAAAATCTTTACCGGTTTCTCTCCAGGTCTGTACAAGTTTTCCTAGGTCTGCTTTTTTCTGTGCTCTGTTTTTAGCGTAATTTCTAATCAGTGTGCCATAACCTTTAGTAAGACCTAAATCGAGAGCAATGCTTGGGGCATTATGAACAGTCCAAGATAAAACATCATCTAATATAGCGGAGGTTTCACCAGGACGACCACCTCCCTCAGCATCTGAAAGATTTTGACGAAAAGAACCCCACGTAACCCAAACAGGTTTTCCATCTGCTCCTAAATTTTTATCGCTTCTAATAGCTGGACCCAGTTCAGGAAACCCAGGAATTGCTTTTACTTCTGCATCAGGGTCATATCCCCCAACATATACTGTATTGCCTTCCGAGTCCTGTTCTTTTCGAAACTCTTTTAAATCTTCTTGCTTTAAATACCCTTTTTCTACATATCTTTTAAATTGATTTTCTGTTAATTCGGTCCTTAATATATTTCTAATTTCATTTACTGTTGGGTCTTGAGAAGTAAAACTCGCTTTTATCATAGGAGGAGCTAGTGGTCCAAATTTAAAGACGTCTTGGTCTCCAGAAAAGTCTTTTAATTGATCTAAGCGCATCCAACGTTCGTCAAAAGATACATTTCCCAAATAGGTTTGGTCTGGGTCTATTTCATTTCTTCGATAAATTTCCCGTGCATTAATTTCTGTTTCTTCCCCCGTGTCTGGGTCAGTTACAGTAACCGTGTCTTCTGGGAAGCTTGCACCCCAAGGTTGTCCAACTGTTCCTCTGTCAACTGCTAAATCTCTTCCCCATCCACGACTGTACTGTTGATATCTTTTTTTAGGGAGAGGAGCTATTTCAAAGTCTACAGGTTCTTTTTCTCCTGTGGCTTCATTCCAACGATAAGTTTGCTTTAAGTGAGGATTAATATACCGTTGCCCATATTCCCTTAATAATGCTGGGTCGTCATGAGAAAAAATTGCTTCAGCGTTTAATCCTGACTGAGCTTCTAGTCGAGATAAAAGTTCAGGATCGTTTTTAGCCCTCTCTAATACTTTTAATTCCATAAAACGGTTTAAATTACTAGAGTTTAAGGCTCCTCTTCGCAGAGCTAAGTCTTCTGGTACTAAATTAGGGTGAAATAAATCCTGTAAAGAGTATTTATTCGGACCTATTTTTGTTTCCAACATTTTTTGAGATTCTTGTTCAAAAATAGGTGTCTTGCCTAAACGAGTTCCATCTTCCTCAAACACATAAAAGAGGTTTCCAGGAAGAGAATCTATCCCTTCTTCAGCATAAGCAGTAGGTCTTACTGACGGAGCAATAGCCATTAATTTGTTGCCTTATTGATACCGTATGAGTCGTCGTCTTGGCTGGTGTCTGCTGCTGAGGCTTTATTTCTACCGACTCCCAGTCTCATTGTATTTTGGCCCTTATAATATGGGATTCCAAAATGATCAAACCACCCTGAATTATTAGGTGCATCAGCAGGTCCCAAAAAGTGTTTTAATGCTGGATTCTGAAACAGTCTATCTGTCGCAGTTCTCCACTTAAGAGTTCCATCGGGGTTATAGTCGATAAATAAGTTCCCTTTCATCCCCGTCATTCTGGCAACCTCATCTTTAACTTGTTGTTGAGCCTGTTCAGCCTTCGTCCCTGTTCCCCTAGCTCGCTGAATTAAATCAGGTTCAATTTCTAGTTGAGTTCTTAATAATCTTTCTAACTCATCCTGACCTCTCGGCCCAGGAGTGGTAAACCGGACAGTGTATTCATTATTATCTAAGTCATTAAATCGATCAGCAATAAACAGGGTGGCAAGTCTACCTGCGTCTTCGGCTTTAGCTGAAGTACCAAAGCCTAGTACAGCTAGGAAATTAGCTAAGTCTTTATCAGATAAGGTGCGGCTAGTTTGACCAGCAGCAGCTGCAGCCATATAAGCTAACTGTAATTGAGTAGAAACGAGAACCATACGGTCGCTTGTTAAGGTGTCTATTCCTTCTGCATCTAATCCCAATATTGAAGTTAAACGAAGAGCAGATTCAGGATCAGAGTCGCCTACATACTGAGATCCAAATAAATAAGCATCCTGCTTGTCTGCATTTTGAGACCATTTTTGAAGCGCACGCTTAAACCCATCTTCGGCCATTTGTATCTGTGATGCACTACCTTGTTGTTGAGCAACATTATAGGCATCTAATGAAAGTTTTAATTCATAAGAAAACCCGTCGTCTCTAAATGTTTCTCTTAACGCTTTATTATACCCTGTGTTACCGCCCCAATGGTCATACAAAACATCAAGATCTCTGTCCCATGTTCTTGCCCATTCTAACATACCTGTGCTTTTGTCGGAGAAGGCTTGAGGATTCTTATTACTTCCTGCCGCAAGTATGTTTATCCTATGCACAAGAGGAGCTGCTGTTGCAAGTGTTGTTTGAGCATCTAAAATAGGCTGTATAGTGTCTACAAACGTAGTTGCTCCAATATCTTCGGGGTCTCTAGGTTTATAGAAAGACTGAGGAGGCGGTTCCCCCCATCGTCCAGGAACTTGGCTTAGTAGTTTTCGCCCTTCAGTACCCCCTAGATCTAAATATACACGCTGAGTAGGTCTTTGAACTTTTGTAACAGGATCTTCAACCATTTCTTGAACTATGTATGCTTGCGCAAATTGAGGTTGTCCTGGTTTTCGATCATAGTTGTAATAGAGCTTCTCACTAGTAGTGTCTAACTTTCCAGGCGTCAACTCACCTGTTACTGCACTATTAGCATAAAGCTCCCCTTTCGGAACGGGTTGGTATTCTTTGGGATGCCCTGCTGGGTATCTATCTACAGGAACCCTAACTCGCTTACCTTGGTGTATTACCTCTTTTGTTAGCCCTTGACTGTATATATAGGCTCTACCGTCATCAGTATACTGACCTTGCCAATTAACTTGTTGAAAGTTTCCAGGAGAAACCTCTACCACACCGTGAAAAGTTTCTGCCGTTGGTTTGCCGCCAGCTTCACCTTGTATGTCTGCTCGTTTTTGAAGGCGCGTTAGTTGACTTTCAAGCTCAAGAGCCTGTCGCTTACCCTCTGTAGTCTGAGCAGTAGAAAGACCTTTTATATAAGTATCAACACTATCTCTGTCTAACGCTGCAGCCGGTGCTATGGACAATAACCCAGTTGCAATTTTACCAAAAGGAGTTAGTCGGGAACTAGGTCTGTACCTCGGGTATAGAAGATCTGCTTTTTGTTTCTGCTGTATCCATTTATCTCTTTGAGGAACAGTTAGACTTTGATAATATTGGTTCTCAGCCTTATGCTGTGGAAGTTCTTTCTCTATAGCTTCTTTAGTCTTTAAAGAACCGTCTGTATTTATTGAAGAAAAAACACCTTCTTGGGGGACTAAAGGATCTCGTTCAGTTAATTGAAGCCAGTTGGGTAAACCCTCTCTCCTCTGAGCTCTTTGGCCTAATTTTTCTACTAAAGGTTGAGCTACTCCACCTAATACACTTCCAAGTAAGTACCCTGTAATTGCGTCTTTAGTAGATGGCCCTTCCTCTTGTGGCCTAAGAAGTGTCCCTGTTTGTAACTTAGGACCAGCCGCTAACTTAGGAGTTATAATTGCAGGAAGACCTTCTGTTTTCGGAAATGGTTGATACTGATATGCCATTATCCCCAACCCTCGCCGCCACCGTATGGATTGTAATAGTTCCCAGGACTAGCCCAAGAAGGTTGTGTTGCATACGCCATACCGCCGCCACCGGTCTGGTTTGTGGGACCAGAGTATCCTGTACCGCCTAGTAGTGGTCCTGCGCCTGTTAGGAAGTTTCCGTAACCTTGGAATAACTGAGCCGGTAAGTTGTACTGACCTACGAAGTTCTGGTAATTAAGGTCTAATCCAGCTTGGTTTCTAGCTCGGTTCATACCACCTATACCTAGTTGCGATTGCACGTCTCCTGCTATTAATCCTGGCATTGCTGCGCCATAACCTTGATACTGTCCTGCACCAGCTGCCTGTGCTGCACCTAGTTGACCTGCAATACCTTGTAAACCTTGACCAGCACCAAAACCCATCCCATACATTTGTTGTCCACCGGCCCCGAATCCTGCTCCAGTGCCTTGGGCCATTCCGAATCTTTGTTGTCCTAATCCCCCAAGACCCGCTGCTGCACCTTGTCGAGCTTGCTGTCGTCTATTAAACTCGCTCATACCTTGTTCTTGAGCGCGTTGATAACCTTGAGAACGAATACCGGATACCGCTTCCATCATTCCACGGTCTCTGGCTCGCTCAGACTCACCTTGGGTTAATCTAGAACGAGAGCCACCGAAACCTCCTGCTCCGATTTCTTGAGCTCGTCGGCCTATATCAGTAGTTGCCGCCGATTCTCGAATATCTTTCATTGCTTGTTTAACTACGTTATCCTCGTAAGGATCCATGTAGTCTTTATACGCTGTCGACGGATCGTACTGAGCCGAAGCCGTATCTCTTAACCGCCTAGCCGACTCTCCCGTTAGCCTATCTCCGCGCCTATAGCCCTCTTTAAGCGTATCTAAGCCTAAACGGGTATAATCCTCTCCCATCCCCTGTGCGCGGCGCATAGCGGCTGCTGCTTCCGAAGCTCCTGCTCCTTGCGTAGCGAGACCTTCTTCAGTTAATCCTGCAGCACGTTGAAAATAAGGCTGATACGAGCCTACGCCCTGATCTGCAAGTTGCATTGCATATTGTTCTCTAGGAGAGAATCCTGCAATACGCTCACCGGTATAAGTAAACGGGCTACTATCTGCAGCTCCTAGGTTCTTAAATTGGCTTGAGTAATAATCAGAAACTCCTGGAAGGAGACCCCCTGAACCGGCTAACAGGTTGTAAAGATAAGAGTCCGGTCTCTGATAACTATATGCTGGATCTGCCATTAGACAAGTCTTCCATTGTTATTTACTTCATCAAGGGCCGCAATCCCACGTGAGTGGTTGCCCCCTCCCATTCGTTTAACTCCATTAGCAGAAACCACATACTCTTGGTCGCTCGCCCAGATAGGAACTAAATCTGATTTAGGTCCACCCATTCCGTCTACTTCACCACCACCAAGGAACAGCTTACGGTTAAGGACGGTTCCTCCGTCGTTCATACCGTTATCAGGCTGTCGTGGTTCTTCTAATATTCCTGCGTCTCTAGCTTTTTGTCCAAGATAAATAGCTGAGTCTGCTACGCCTTCAGGTACATCTCCCCCAGTTTTAATAAAACTGTTTATTTGTTCATCACTTAACCCAAGAAAACGAAGCGCACCGATTAAACCAGCATCACCTTGAACACCACCTTCAGACCCTTTTTCGTATCGTCTAGGTCTACCGCCGTAGGCCATGCCTATACCACCTATTCCTTCTAGTTGTGTGGATTTAGGTGGATTGTACCGAGGAGCTTTAATAGGAGTTTCTACATCAGCATTTTTTAAAGCCAAAATATTTTTTAGTAAATCTAATATATCACCGAAATACTCACGGTCAAACGTGCCCCCACCACCGGCTGAGCCTCCACCTCCACCACCGGCTGAGCTTACACCTCCAGTAGTGCCGTTAGTCGCATAAAGCGGTGCATCTACTGCAGCACGATACTGCTCGGCTTCTAATGCGCCAATACCTTTACTACGAGGGTTTTCTCCAAAGCGTTCTATAATAGACGCAGAGACTTTAGGGTTTTTACTAGAGAAATCTGCCAAAATATTCTCTCTCATTTCATCACTGTATATAGAAGGCATTACTCTGTTTCCTGCTCCTCTTGCTTTTTGTCGTCAAGCTCGCGGTAATATTTTACTATTGAAAGCGTCTGACGGATATAGCGTTTTATATCTGCAATATTACCTGATAAGTTCTCATAACCCTTAGAAGTAAGTGAGTGCCAAGCGTTCGCAGGGGCGTTCCCTTCCTCTAAGTCCTTTAAATACTCCTCCATCGTTTCAGGAGTCAATATCTTCCATTCTACTGGAAGAAATGTTATTGCGTTTGGTAACGGAGGATGATACATCGGAGCCTCTTTCACCACCGTTACAACCTCAACTGGTCTAACTTCAGGGATCGAGGTTTTTGAACCCCCGAACCATGAACAACCACTAATTAGCAGTAATACTAATACTATTACGACTTTCATTAAACTGGTACGGGTTAGTAAGTTTTTCAAACTCTACCCCCACGGCCTTCGTTCCGCGATTCACTATATTCTCTATCAGTCCTGGTTTTTTCAACGACAACACATTGAGATCGTGCTTTGCGAACTTTTTTCTGATATTCTCAACCTCTATTTGAGCTTGAGTATTTTCATCACTTAACCTTTCAATCTGAGCAACCATAAGCTCTTGATTCTCAATGGTTTGTTGGAGGTTCTCATTCTGCTGCTGGATAGTGCTTTCAAGCGTCTTTTGGTTTTGAATTGAGCGTTCTAATTGTAAATGAAACGATTTAATTTCAGCCTGAGACTTATCGTAATACATCTTAAAAGCCCCCGCCAAGATCAATAAAGCCAGCCCCAACCCTGCACTTAACTTAAATCCCATAACTACACCAAAAAATTAATGTTGTTCGGGGCTTTCCCCGACTGGAATTGTACTTTACCATTCTTTGCAATGTATAGCGTAGTATCTAACTGCTCTACCGCTTGCCTTCTTTCTTCCCGCTGCGTGGATTCCATGAGTTTTTGATAACGTATTTCAGCTGCTTGTCTCCAAGAAATCTGGTTAACGGGGTTTGTTGCTCCTACATCCATAGCTCCTCCTACGGTTTAAACGCAAAAATAATTAATGTGACTACGATAGCTGCGATCATTAATCCAATTATCCCTACCGTTGAATACAGAAACAAGTCCTGTAGAAACTGTTTCCTAGCCTTCTTTTTTGCAATGATCGCTTTGATATCAGCAGCATGGCGTTCTCTGGATTCCTTCAAAGCGTTTTGATAATTCTGCCAGAACTTCTCACCCTCAACAGACATATGGCATAACAACCGGAGTTCCTCGTTGTATCTGTCAATGGATTGTTTAGCCATAGCAAGCTTTATTGCTTCTTGAGGCGTCATGGGCTGGCTAATGCTTTCGCGCTTCTCAATCTCCAGCTTGTTCATCCCATCTTGGATGCCGGTCATCCGATCCAGAATAGAATTTACGTTGGCATTGCCTTCCTTAACAGCCGACACCAAGCTGTTGATACCGCTAATAGCTGCTGTAACTGCCGCAATTGATTCAAATATCATGGTAAAACCTTACGGTTTTTTGGACATGTAGGCCGTTGCGCCGAAATACAACCCTATTATCGAAGCTTGTGAAAGGAATAACATGTCCGATAGAGAAGCCAAGGTAGAGAGGCGATCAGCAGGAACAAAAGGAGCAAGTGGAAGTAGAGCGAATACACACATACTAATCATAGCCACCCATGCCATTTTCCTCTGGCTATCCGCTTTTTCTTCTTGTAACTCCAACTGAAGCATTTCTTGATGTCTGGCAAGTTCTTCATCGCTAACTATGCCATCTCCATCAGTATCGTATTCTGCATAGCGAGATTTTGGTTCAAGTTTCTTTGCGTTCATATTAGTCCCAAAACTTTTGGTTAGCTGCGGCCATGACAGGTCTACAGTAGGCTGTAATATTGTGCTGCTTAATGCCGCCTTGGCAGCGAACATCTCTGCAATTATGTTCTATCCAGTAAGCAAATTGCTGGCACCTGTGTATATCTCTAAACAACATACTCTCTGCACCATCGACAACATTGCCTTCGACAACCGTTATCAACATAAAGGCTAAAATCGCACCTTTCATTCAAAGTTTGTATAATACTTACCATCATAGACTAAGGATTCGTTTCTGTTTTCTCCTGCTGATACATAAGAAACATGAATCCACCCACTGTTGGGGTCTACCCCGTCATAAAACTCTAAGATAAGCTGATCATAGTCCAAGTTATCCTTGATCCAGAACGCAACCTCTTCGTTATCCACATTAGGCAATTCAAAATCAATCGCCTGTCCTTTGCAGTGCTGGCTGTTAGGGTTGCCCCCAATCTCTGCGTTTAAACCAGCACACCGATACCCACTGTTAGGTATAAATGGTACGCCATAATGAACCCTGACTGGTTCAACTACATATTCTAATACGCGCTTCAAGTTATCAAGCTCTTCGCCTGTAGCCATATTGTCGATACCTTTCCGGGTAGCTGTCTCACTACGGCAACACTCAGCTAATGTAAAATGCTCACTTAATTTCTCACTCATCAGCTAATCTCCACGGTTATGTCCCCACTTGCAATCACCTGTATCGTACCTAATGTAGCAGTTGCACTTAGCCCAGAAGTTGATGGAGTAGAAAGGTTCTCCCAACGGTTTCCTAACCACACTTGAAGAACGGATTCATCTAAATTCCAAATCACATCACCTTTAGTAAACTTTCCTGTATCTCGGGTAGAGACTAAAAAAGAAGGGGTGGCGTTGGTATCAAATTTATTTAGATTTAGATCTAATAACCGGATTGCTCTGTTAAACGTCTCCGGACGTACAGTTTGACCACTTTCTAATGGTAGTTGTGTTTCTAATAATTTAGCCATTATCGTCTACCGTTAGGACGAAGATCTAACCGTGTGCCGCCGACTCTAAAACCTACTCCTAGTTGCACACCGGTGGCAGCATCATCATCAGATTCGAAACGAACTACGGCTTGTCTTGCACGTGCTCGCATATCTATTTTCGTAGTAGTTGCAGTGAACGCACTTGTGCTATCGGTTGCTAAAGAATCCCCAGGATAATTACGGGTTTTTAACACTGTGTTTATTTGTTGTCCTGACCCACCGGTCCCTGTAAATTTAACGTCTGGTATCATACGACGTATAAATTGAAACTCTTCTCCTTCTCCTATATCGAAATCACCTGATTCGATATATACGTTAGTCATCGGAGAACCGTCAGCGTCGTTACCTGTTTCTTGATCATAGATGTAATAACTGCTACTAGCTGATCCGGCAGCACGAGGGGTATTTTCAATACCCTCATCAATCCATGCAGTTCTAGCTAACTGGCCTATTGACCAAACACTATCTATATAATTAAACGTCACATAACGGTCAGGAAGATCAGAATCACTAGAATTATAAAACCAACCTACTTCATTAAATTGTCGATTTAAAAATGCAAAAAACTGGAAGTTTTGTTCTTCATTAATATCATCAAACACATAGCTGTGTACCGAACAAGGAATATTTTGTACTGAACCGTTATAGACATAAAAGCCTTTACGATCCATCCAAAATACTCCAGGAGGGGCATTTATCGCTGCATTAGGTCCAATTAGACCTACCCCTTCGTTAACTAGGTTTAATCCGAAAGTTAACGGAGGCCCGATAAACTGGAGACTATATAATGAGGTATCCGTCCAAATTAAAATTTCTTGACGTGCTCTTAGCCCTCCTATAATTTGAGAACCTGACGAAAGCCTTAAAGAACCAGCGGTGTTGGTGTTTTTAGGTTCCCACTCTAAAATATTTTCTTGGTCACACCAAGCGATCAATAAAGGATCTACACTACCTGTTCTTGATGTACCAGAGATGGGGTCAGCACCTAACACAATAGCGTGTCTGTCTATATCCGAAACAACCACCTGTAACCCTAAAGTTGGCGGTAAGTTGACACTGGTTAGGTCTTCTAATGCTTTAGCTCTAACTGAAACAGTGTCCGTATTATCCCAAAAGAAAATACCCCCCGCTCTTACACAAGAAAGCATATCCTCACCAAAATTATCAATTGACCACAATCTCAGCTGACTAGAAGCACTTAGTGCACTAACAGAACCAAACGTACCACTGCCCCAAGTATCAGAGCCCCAACCAGAACCTTGAACATAAGTATCAAGTCCAACATTAATCTGATACGCCCCGACTACACTGCTTCCCCCGTTGCCACTGTCGCTAGCATTAGCAGTAACGGTGTCTCCCGAAGTATCTTTAGCCGTGAAGGTGTAAGCATTAGCACTTGTTATTGTTGCAACTTCGTATTCTTGATTAAGAACAGCAGCTGTAACTAAACCCCCTAAAGTAGCAGCTCCGCTAAACGTAACAAAATCTCCTGCTGCCGCTCCGTGGTTAGTATCTGTTGCAGTAATGGTAGAAGAACCGTTACTAGCTGAAAACGTAACGTCTCCCGCGCTCGTAGTTAAACGAAGAGGTGTTATATCATAAAACGCAATACCTTCTTGAATATAAAGTTTTAAACGAGTGCCTATTCCTAAGTATTTTGTGCCTTGGAGATTGACCCATGCGTGAAGTTTGCGACCAGTGCCTAAATAAGTGTTAAGCGTGTTTTTAGCCCAACCGCCAATCTTTTCTGGGAACCCTTTTCGGAATCGAATTAAATTACCGTCAAACCAGCCGCCTTCAGCCGTATATGCGGTTCCCTCTTTGTCGATCCCTGGATTGAATAAGAATTTTTGTAATGGCATAACTCACTTCAGTATCATTGTTATCCACCCCGCAAGCGCAGTGGTAATAACTGTTCCGATTACTAACCATGCCAATCTTTCCCAACGAGCAGCATGGGCCTTACTTGCGTTTTTTAACTCACGCAGTTCAATAGTACACTCTGCCCAACGCTCGCCGCATTCTTTTTCGTGTTGAGCAATCCGCTCTAACGCCTTTAAAGCCAGTGCTGTAGGTGTGGTTGACTTAGCTTTTTCTCGTCTATTTTGCGCTTTCTTTGCTGGCATCTTTCGTGATCTCGACTGGCTTTACCTCTGCACTGCTTTCTTTCGCCTTGCCTATGTTTAATGCTGCAATCTCCACGATTTTGTACAGCCTTCCAATTAGGGCATCGTCCTTTGGAGTCGGTGTTAGGCTGCATATTATTGAGGCCGCGCATACGATACCCGTCACAACTGAGATCAAATTTAACAACGCATCCATTATTCCTGCTCCTTTGTCTCAGTGCTTTGTTCCATCTTCTTCAACCTTCCATACATTTAAGTTTGCAGCGACTGTGCGCCGTTCTCCGTCACCCTCGAAGGGGTAAACCATATGTGTTAGCCAGCTAGGGAACATCAACATCTTCCCTACCTCTGGCTTGATAATAAAACTCTGTGGGGGAGCTAACCGCTCCACATCCATTAAACTATTTCGCCCATAACTAAAGGCCAGACAACCATCTGCATTGCCAGAGGAATGATATAGACTGTACTCAGGGCTTCCCGCTGTCGGTTGATCTAGAATTTGCTGCGGAACTTTTGTCCACGCGGTGCAGGAGACCCCCATAAGTGTCTTAGTACCATGATCATGAATAGGATTGTAGTCGCCCATATAAGAGTGAACACTCCAAAGCTCATCAGTCATTACCTCCCTGTTACCTTTTAACGGATTACCAGATGCAGCACAGAACTGCTTAACATAGTCCATCGCCAGACCTTGAATCATTATATTGAAGTCGTTCATCTCTTCACATAAATGATCCATCGTAAGCTGTTGCCCGTGGCCTATCTGCCCCACTAACGTACCCGCATGGCTCTTACGCTCCTCTGCGATCATCAACTTATCGAGGTAAGTATTCAGATCACCTACAATATTCTCAGGTAACTGAGTCTCTAGCATGAAAACTGCTGGCAGAGTGTGGTATGTATAGGGTTGCGGTTCCATCAGTTTATTAAGACTCATCACGCTCTGTACGAGTCTTATAATCGTCCCGCTGAGTGACCAAGGTTACAAAGTCTGCTTGGTTGCTTGGGATAGAATCTGTGAAGCTATCGTCATCCATGAGCTTTGTTGTCCACTCAGTTTGCATACGCTTCCAGCAGTTATTTTGTTTTCCAGCTACGGCATCGGTTATCCAGTCAGATATAGACACGAGATCATTGTTCATAATTGCTTGCATTGTGTCATTTACTGTTATTTCTACTTTAAGATCAGCCATATTTTATCTCCTTTTATAGATAGGTTATTTCGCCTTGGTTGTTTAACAGGCTAAGTAGCCTGAGAAGTTACTTTCAGCCGTTGCTGGTATGTCCATCTGAGCGGTTCCTTCATATTGTCCAATCGTCACATAAGCCGTGTCGCTCGCGTCCATGTCTGCTAGAACTGAAATAGTCATTGTTTGTCTTTCACGATCCGCGCTCCACTCAGGGTCTATTATATTCGTGTACTCTCTATTAGATGTTTTGATTACCATTCTCAGATAGGTGCTCTCAGCATCCGCATTTGACATAAATACAATTGAATTAAGCTGGTACTTCCCTGTCACTGGCGCAGTAAATGTAAAAGTTGAAGCATCAAAGTCTCCGTTTTGGTCGTAAATTTGAGCACCAAATTTAACTGTGTTAGCTGCTCCATCCGTTGCAACATCTGTTATAGCTGCGCTGGTTTGAAATGAAAACGCTGACTGCAATGGCATGGTTACATGACCGCTAGCATCAACAGAAATAATAGGCGTTGTGCCTACCGTAGAACCTAATCCAATAATCAGATCATCTGCTGAATCGTCCAGCCCAATATAAAAATCTTGAGCATTACCATCGAAAACTATTGCTGTGTCAGCCGCTGCGCCATCGCCAATCGTTACTGTATCATCAGTGATCGTAAGTATGTTATTAGTGCCAACTGTAGAGCCTTCCCCAATAATAAGCTTGTCTGCTGAATCATCTAATCCAACATAGAAATCTTTTGCATTACCATCAAAAACCAACGATGTGTCTTCTGCCGCAGCATTGCCAATTCTGAAGTTAGGGCCAATACTTAAATCATCAAAAGCATCGACTACAGCGGCCCCAGAACCACCACCATCTGTGTAAACAACTTTCGTGTATCCATTAGGGATAGTTACATTTGCGCCTGTGCCTTGGGTTAATGTGACTGCATCGCCAGCCGAGTTCTTTACTATCCACACATTAGAAAGAGTATTTGGAGCTAACGTGACCGTACAGGCTTGTGAGAGAGATCCTGTAAGGGTGAGGGCCAGAGAGCGAAAGGCATCACTAGTCCCATCTGCCATCGTAATAGTACCGGTACTAGCGTCCGAAAGAGCCTCGCTTGCCGCCCCGAATTTTTCAGCGATTAGCTCCAAATTTGTATTTGTGGTCGTTCCCCACGTTCCTGAACCATCTCCTGTCGCCATCTCATTAAGTCGTAAATCGTTTACATATGTACTAGCCATTTTATGCTACCTCTTTCCAATCTGGTGTTTGACTATCATCAATCGTTGTCCAATCAGGCGTTTGGCTGTCATCAACTCCTGACCAATTCGCTGTCTGGCTATCGTCGATAAGCCCCCAAACATTAACGCCACTCGTTGTACAGGCCGCTTCCACTCCTGTCGGGAATACATTCGCATCACCATCAAATGTAACCGCTCCAATAGATCCAGTAAGCGCATCCATTGCGGCTGAAATCGTGTTGCTTGTGATTGCGGTGACGCTTCCAAGCCCTGTCGTTCCTGCCACGCCTGTGACAGAGACTGTCGCTGTACCCGTGACCGTAAGCGTACCCAGACCCGATGTACCCGCGACTCCGGTGACGGAAACATCCACACCCGTGCCCTGAACAATGGTAACCGAACCAAGAGTACCAGTCCCCGATACACCAGATACACTGACATTCGCATCGCAGGATACAGAAACCGTTCCAAGAGTCGCTGTTCCCGCAACACCTGTAACTTCAACAGGTATCGCTTCATTCCAAGCACCTTGGCCCCAAGTACCTCTGCCCCATCCAGTAACATTTGCCACATATTACTCGCTACGCTATACGAATAATTGCGTTACTAGCATCTGCTGCTGGAAACTGGATAGTGAAGTCACCACTTGTGGATGTCTTATCTGCTCCAAAATCTAGCGCACACACTGCACGGTTAGCAGAACCGGCGGTCGTAGAGGAATTATAAATTAACGCCCCTCTTGCCGTGATTGTACTACTAGACCAAGTGCTGTCAGAAAAATCGGTTAACGCTGTCGTACCTGATGTACTTGGGTCTACATTAGTAAGCGTATTGCCCCCCGCTGTATAATTCGTGCCTGTAGCAGATACTTCGTTAGTCGTTGCATAGGCCGTAGTAGATGCTGACATCGTTGCACTACTGGTATACAAGGCAATCTTAAAGGTATTGCCTGTACCTGTCGTGGTAGTCGTGCCCCCACCTGAACCGTTGTGGAAATTATGAATTCCCTGAAGTAGCTCAGACTTAAAACTTGTCGCCATAGCTGTCGTGATCGCCATTACAGTCTCCTTAATATATCAGCAACATCTGGATGACCCTGCTGAATAAACTCGTTAACAAGCGTTGTTCTATCGCTCTTAATCGCTTGCTTAATAATACCTAAAACCACGTGATAAATGCGACTTTTAAAAGCCTCTGCTTGTTGTCGAACAACAGGATCAACAGAAGCGGATATACCAACTATTTGTTCTACCGCCCTTTCAGCCAACTCTTCAGGGGATAATCCTCTGTTTTCTGTTGTTTTAACAACAACATCTCCCATATTAGACTTAACCGCTACTTCAAACACAATTAACCCATCCTAGATATATCATAACGGTGTTCATCTCGAATTCCATAGCCTTCCCCAAGTTTTTTCAATTCCGCAATAGACTCTTGAAATCTTTGATCATAGTATGGGGTTTCTTCTGTGGTTTTTATAAAGGTCGACGCTTCTACTAACGAACCGTATAATAGTGCATTTGGAGCGTTTGTTGAAAGCCATGTGGTCCCTCCATCTGCCCCTGCTGTTAGTGACGCCGGTCTGTACTTGTAATGAAGCTCAAAGCTATAATTAGCATCAGGTGTAGGAGCCAAAATAAAAGTTGAGCTATCAAATAATCCATAGTAAATAGGAGCACCTGTGGTTGATGCGTTCGGTGTGTAGTCTCGAATAAACGACACGTGTTTTAAATACAAATAAGTATAGACGCTACTAGAAATTACCGCCAGACTCAAAGGAGCCAGGAAATCACTAGGCATAGAAAGATAAGTAGTTCCTGAAGTAGCCGAACCTGTTACATTTTTTCTAAAATCAGGAATCTCTACCGATTTTAATATTCGTTCTTCAGCCTCTTTAATAAAGACTGATAGGTTTGAATTAAATGTTGTTTCTGATGTTTCACAATAATTCTGAATAGCTGTTTTAAGTGTTGCGTAAGTAAAACTCATGTAGTCACCACTGTTACTGTCCCAATACTACCTGTAGCCTCTTCTGCTGAAAAGTCTGAGCCTATGGGGTCTACTGTAGTTGCAGGAAGTGCTCCTACATTAATCCCAGCAGACGTCGTAAATGTAGGACTTGTTGTTATAACCACGCCTAACTGAGACTGGGGCAAAGGAACTTCCGGTCTTGGTTGATGTAATGATTCCGGATCCGTAGGTAACCGTGGAGGGTTTAATTGAGGATTTTTAGGTTCGTAACACTCTGGACAAACCTTAAACCCCGTCCACTCCATACGAAGTTGTAGATACCTGTAAGCCCAACCGCAACGGTCACAAACTCCGAGTGCGTGTTTACCTTGTGCGTAAGCCATTAAGTAAAGACAGAACTTACTGAAGGGATTAAATGAACAGACGTTCTATCTTCATCGAACCTTAATGCATTTTGAAGAGATTGTTCGTACATAGGTTGTAAAAGAGGAACCTTATCTGGATTCTTTTTCACTGCTAAATAAAAAGCTAACCCCATTGTTAAACACGGTAAAAACCGACTTGGCACATCTAAGTCATTAACAGAGGCCGAAGCATCTTGAATGCGCTGCCATCTATATGAGACAAATGTATCTGTAGAATTCTCCGGAGAAGGCCATAAATATACTTTAGGCGTTGTCGTTCGTTCTACATAAAACTGTGTTGGTCTGGCTTTTGTATCTTTATTTGGGACATTAAAATACTCATTACGATCAATTCTCGAAATTTGAAAATCAGTTTGAATATTGTTTACATCTCTACGAATTACTGCATCTAATATATCAATATCATACGCATTTAGGTCATAGGTAGGGTCGCCTTCAGTTAAGGTCTGAGAAACTTCCGCAACTTCCCACAGCTGAACCCCTCTGTTAGACCAATCTGCAAACATTAAATTTAGAGAACGCCTAGCAGTGACTGCATCGTAACCTGTACGAAGTTCCAGTCCTGCTAGTTCGTATGCATCCTCTATAGCTAATGCTACATCTAAACTAAAAGTTCTAGTGCCTGAAGTAGCCATCTACCCGTAATGCTTTAATACATCAAGAACAATAACATAAGTGTCTAAACTAGCGGCTCCTATAGTGGTTAAGAGAATATCTCCTGTTTTTCCAGATCCGGAAGTATTCTGTATTCCACCAAAACTGCTAAAGTCCATATGACCATTACTTGATTCTGCTAATGCTAATGCGATCGTATTCGTGGTTGCATCCCAAAACAACTGCACTTGGGTGAAACCAGTTATAGAGTGGTGTACTTTATCAATAGTAACTCCACTACACGCAGTTCCATCAGCTCTAGCATTCAGCGCACTAACATCAACTTTATTAACAGCACTTTCTCCAGTGCTGTCACTAAGGTTAGTTATCTGGATGACTGCTCTATGCGTACCGTCAATAATAGTTGTACTGGTGACTGCATCTGCCATATCAATTTACTCCCGTATTAAGCGTCTGCAAACGGAGTAACAAGTGTGCCTGAGCCAAGAATTATTCCTTCTACAGCATACTTTGCACTAGCAATCGCAGTAACGCGAACAATGCTTCCGGCCAAACCACCTTTGGTCGTACCGTTCATAGTAAGCACGTCATTGCTGGAAGCGGATATGAACGTCTTACCCGTTGCATCCGTCACACCTGTGTAGGTGCCTCCTACAAATTTATCTGTACCATCCGTTAAAATATCCATGTCAGTAGCAGCAGTTACTACTATAAAAGTAAACTGTGCCCCTAAATTGGCTGTTTGATTAGGATCTCCTTTGTCGGTGGGTTCCGTTACAACAATACTTGGAAGAGTAAATTTTCCATCTGCATCGTTACAAAGAAGCGGTCTACCCGCATGAGCAGCCACAGTAATTGAAGTATCAGCGGTTAAGCTAACAACACCACTGTATCCTGCGTTGATAAGACCAGCTAGTGATCTAATAGGGCCAGCGAAAGTCGTCTGAGCCATCGGTTTTCCTCCTTACGAAAGGGTTCGCCCTAGAGTCTTCGTAAGCGTCTGCTGGGACAGTCGCTAGGGCTATTATATTCCCAGAATTAAAGGGGGGCATAGCCCCCCTGTGGTATTATGCTCCAGGAGAGCCGAAAATACCTCTCCAATCAGACCAACCAAAGCTATAGCGTTCTCTGGCTTTGTATCGAACATTTCCGGTTTCGAAGTCACCTTCCATGTTTGTTGATACAGCCGTACGAACAAAATGCTTAAGGCCGTTAGGAGCATCAGTCTTCAAGAAGAAAGCATCAGTATCAGTTAGATAATGATTTACTGAGTAGCCTTCAGGGACCATGCCCATATTGCGAACAGCGTTAATATCATTATCTGCTGTACCTACTCTTCCTTGCGACTCAAGAAGCCTATCCGCAACAAACTGTAAAGCAGGTGGGATAATTAGCTTTCTTGCTTGAGCATTGATTTTAAGACCGCGCTCATCTTCGAACGCAGAAATATCAATCAACGCTTGCTCTAATGAAGTTTCATTCAAATCAGCTGCCGTAGACAGCTCATTTTTCTGATCTTCATTCGCAACGGTTGGGTGGTCAGTTGCACAAAGCTCTTTTCCATCACCACCAGTATAAGAAGAACTAAACGCATTGTTTAATACATTAGCTCCCTTAATTTGCTTAGTGGTCATCATGGAACGTGCTAATGCGCGTGTGTACCGAGAAGACAGCGTGTCATACAGATTGTCCTCTATGGCTTCTTCAGTCAAGCTGAAGGCCAAAGCGACCGTGTCGTGTGTATAACGTGCTGTCCATGCTTCCTGAGCCGTGTCGTAATTCACCGAGGAGCCTTCGCTCTTGACCGGTGCTTCGCCAAAGCCAGTTAGCATAACTTCTTCCTCGTAAGCCCTTTCAGAGTTTTCGGTGTCGAAAATCTCTTCATGCTCATTCGGATACCTATCATACTCAAGTCCAAAGAGAGCATGAAGGCCAGGAACAAGCTCTTTAACGAGTTGTGCTCTATTAATAGCCATTAATTACTCTCCTTAAACTGCGAAGGTGTTAGTTGGGAATGTAAAATAGCCCCGAGCATATGCACCAATAGCATTGCTAGGAGAATCTACAAAACCGACACATAAAGCAACACCACTAGAAGTAGTAGCTGTTACACCCTCTTTAGAACGACCGTTAGTAGAACTACCAGCAGTCGTACTTAAAGTGTACTTATTGCCGATAAAACTTACTGCAGGAGTTCCTGCTGTGAACTGTGCTTCAAATACAATACCAGGATCAGCATACACATATGCTTCCGCATCTGCGCTACCGAGTGTGGCTGTACTTGCTGTCCACGATTTAGAAAACGTAGGAGTCCCATCCGATGCCGTGTAATACACACCGTAAAACACGCCAACAGGAGTTGAGGTTGCCCCCGCTTGATTAACATAACCCGAAGAAAGTGTGACTACGTCGCCGCTATAAATAGCAGTTCCGTATGCACTTGCAATACGCAATTTCTTGGGTCTAATCGTTCCTCCATACATAGAGAAAGCAGGGGTAAAACCGTTAGGTTTATCCGTATTCGCCATTGTTAAACCCTCATATTAGAGTGATATTTAATCAGAACTTACGTCCCGACTGCCAAATTCAACTTTAGAGTTCCTTTGAATATCCCGTTTACTAATAGGCATTCTAGGATCACTATCTCGCAAAAGGTCGTTGTCTACTCCCTGAATCTGTTCCTCACTTCTTTGTTTAAAGTAATGAGTTCTTTCTTCTACGGTTTCTTCTGGAACTTTTGCAAGCACTAGCCCCCCCACTCCAATTGTACCCGCGTGTTTTCCGTCGTCTACTGTAGGAGCATCAAATTCTGGGTATTCTTCTGCTCTTACTGGTTCGAATCCTTCACGAATACGTTTAGACATATTCGCTTTGTCATCGTGTCCTCGGACTTCTGCACGTAACCACCTGTGTTTATATCCAGGAGGTGCTTCTGGGGCGTCCAACATTGAAGGTGGTTGCCAAGTTTTTCTGCGAGCCTTCTTTGCTCGTGTATCAGCAGATCTAGGAGTTCGATCTGTCATTCTTTATCTCCTCTATACATATTTTGCGTACTCTTCTAACGGCACTCCGATCCTTTTAGCAATTGCTTGCTGTGAAGGAGAGAGTGAAACTTTGCGTGCTCCACGATTAGGAGACCCAACCCCACGGCTAGATCCAGCAACAGCGGGTTGTTGCACGGGTTGTGCTTGATCAAATTTTTGCGGGAAATATTCCTGCATCCTTTTATCAACCTCTTTATAATAGCTTGGGGATTGCGGGTTCCAAATTAATTGGCCTCTTTGATTATTCTCGACAATCATCTCTTCGTGAATATCCATCGCAGCCTGAGTCATCACCCGATCACTCCCAAACCATTTATTTCGTTCTGCCCATTCTTCCGTGATAGGATCTATCGAAGGAGGTGGGGGCTGCGGAGCTTGCTGTTGTGGTGCAACAGGGGGCCTCTCAGCTCTTACCTTTTGTTGTCTTTGCAAACGCTGAACATTCTGCGCTTCTAATGAAGTTTTAGCAACTGCTTCTGTAGCTAAGGCTATCGCCTCCGCATCACCTAATTCCTGTGCTTCTTTAAGAGCTTTTCTAGCTCTTTCAGAATCAGACTTAACGCGAGCGTCATACTCATTAACTAGGGTTGTATCTGAAGAAGTTAATTTGCCCTGAAGTGTTTGGTTTTCAGCTTGAACATTCTGCGCATATTTAATCGCTTCTTGTTCTCGCCTTTCTGCCTCCCGCATCCGATAAGTTAACTTATCAATACGTTTTTTAACACCAGTACTATATTCGTCCACTTCTTCAGTGTGTTGAGACTCTTCAATCGTCTGATTGCCTGTATCCACATCAGGTGTGTTCTCTTGGATCACATCCGCTTCGTGAATGTCTACTTCCTCTTCAGGAAGTTCCAGTTCTATATTTTGTTCAGCCATAGCTATAGCTCCATATTATTGCAGAATGTCTTCTGGGTCGTTTATCACAGCAAGCACTTCATCATCATTTAAAAGCCGCATACTGCCGCCTTCAATGCTGAACCTAGCCCCCGCATAGCGTCCAAAGATTATAAAGTCGCCTTCTTTGCACCAAGGCCCATCTGGAAACTTTTCTTTGTCTGCATATGCGCTGGAGCCAACAGAAACAACTAAGCCTACAATCGCAGCTATGCGTTCCTTTTCGAGAGTTTGCTTTGCAAGCATAATTCCACCTTTAGTAGTGGATTTAGGCTCGTGAGGCAGGATTAAAATCCTGTATCCCGTGGGTATGGGAAGTCTATCTGCGTGTGCTTCTATATTTTCAGGCGTGATCTGAGACTCTTCTTTCTCAGTGTCAGACCCGAAATTTAGGACACGATCTGGTATGTTTTCAGTCATCTATCTCTTCCATTTTAGAGTGCAGGTTCACGATTTCTTGTTCAGCGAAATTTAAACCTGATATTTCGCCTACTACTCTCACATAGTGAGAATAATCCTGTGCGTTGCCTGAAGCCAACACTTGCGAGAGCTCTTGTTGCCTCTCTCGTACTTTGCGGAGCAAATGCTCCGAAAACTTGATATAGTCCATTAATCGCTAATGTACCTATAAAAATTTAAACCTTTAGTTGCAGCACCGCCACCTTTTGTTTTGGTTTCTGTACCATCTATAACCGTTCCCGCTTTTACTTCCTTAGTTTGAGCAAAGCCTTTAGCAGAAGCCTTCATCGGCTCTACCTTTACACCTTTCGGCTGAGAACTAGGCTTGGGGTTCTTCGCGTCGTAATAGTTTCTCATTTTTTACCCTTAGTTTTAGTTGACCCGCCTTTTTTCTTATACTGCACTTTTACCCCTTTTTTCTTTGCAGCCGCTTTCGCTTTTGCAATTCCTTTCGGGCTGTACGAATAATGTTTACCACCTACTTTTGGCATTATAGCTTCTCCTTAGATTCTCGAACCGCTTTTGCGATTTCAGTTAAGTTTGAATCAATATCTCTTTCATTTTGCATTTCAGCTTCTTGCAAGTCTGCAGTAACCTTAATATCGGTTTGTCGTTCTTGAGAATCTAGTTTTTCTAATTCAAGCTCTGTCTTACGCTGCGAGTCTTTGTCTTTCTGAGAAAGTTTCTCGTATTCCAAATTCATCTGCTCTTGGAACATTTCGCGTTGCGGATCTTGTTGCTGAGCGGCCATCGCTTGCGCTAGTGCTTGCTCCTGACCTGTTATTTGCTGGGTAGCTTGGGCTGCGGCCATCGCAATTTGATTTTCCATTTCTGGGGGTAGCTGTGGTAACTCCCCATTTGGTCCAGGCTGTGGTAACTGGATACCTTGCTGCGCTAACATCTCTTCAACTTGAATACGATACTTCAAGGCTTGATGTTCTTGGATATGCGCCTGTAATGTTGACATAGCCTGTGGGTTTTGCTGTATTTGCGGGCTTTGCATAAACGCCATATGCGCCTGAATATGCGCATCGTGGTTTTGTTGAATAAATGCTTTTAATGGAACGTTCATTAACGCATCCATATTTTCCTGAACAGGATCTTTCGGTGTCGGTTCGAATTCAGGAAGAAGTAAGTCATCAATATCTTGGATATTTAACGCCAAATACATTTTACGAAAGGCTTCTCTCATATTGTGTATCTCAGGTGCACTTTGCGCCATCTGTAGCTGAGTTTGTGCTAAAATAATCCGCTGAGTCGTACTAAAGATGTTTGGATCCGAAACAGGAATAACATCTACGTTATCACCAAAGTCATCACGGAAAACAGTTTGCTGTGCACCCTGTACTTGGTAAGGATATTCTTGTGGAAGCACCTCTCCAAAAATTCGCTTTAGTATTTTGAATTCATTTCGCTGTGCGTAATGTAATCGCTTATGTATTGCAGAAATAACCTTCTGGCCTTTCTCCAACATTGCAACAGTAGTGCCTACAGGAGCTTGACTATTGCCATCCCCAGTTCCTTGGTCCATTACCGCCGCAAACTTCTGACCAGACTCAACTAATAAGCCTAATAGTTGTGCTAACGTACCGCTTGGCTCTTTATAAGGCAACGGCAAAAAGGAATCACGAATAACGCCTCCAGGAGTGTCAACATCACGCCACTCTCCTGGTTGAATAGGATCATCAGATCGCTGAATGTTTAATCCTCTGGATTTAAAACCAGCCGGTAAGTTAGCAAGAGTTCCTGCATCAATTAACTGTCGGAGGATTGCAGTCGCAGACCTAGTCACTCCACCAATCATGTGAATTAACCCAAATCCATAAAATCCCAATCCTGGGAGGAATTTAAAGTGCGTAAAGTATTCAACTTTCTTACGCATTGGATCAGTCGGGTCATAATTCTGCCGAATTGACAAAACTTCGTTCGTATCTAAGCAGACCGTCGCTATATACGGTAACGCCAACCCAGTAGGCTCACCATCTTGGTCTTTGTCTTCAAAACCTTCTAAATCAAACTCACCATGAACTTCTAATAACGTGAATTCGTCATCGCCACCAGAACGATCTACTCCTTCAAGCTCATCTATCTTATCTTTTAAATCGCTTTGGCTAATAAACGAAGGATTACCCATATCAATGTCACGATAAAACCCAGATAGCTGTAATTTCTTCAAATCATTTTCTGTCATCTTAATGACATGAGTGATTCGTGGTGTTGTAGCTAAATCGGTAGTGGTGTATGGGACAACTAAGTCCTCAGCTTTAACAAAACGAGAAACCGCTCTACCTACAGAGGGATCATAATAGCTCTTTTTAAAAGCAGATCCTGCTAAGGGGAGATAAAACAACATTTGATCCATTTCAGGATCGTATTCTTCCATCTTATAAGTAAGTTGGTAGTTCATGAAGTTTTTGACACGATTTGCTTGTTCAAGTTTTGGGTCGGAGGTGACGCCCATCACTTTTGTGTCTACTGGTCCCCCTGCAGGGAGCAATTCACGGTAAGTCTGTGCCTGAAAGTGCGTTACAGCTTCAGCTAATAGTGGATGATAAACCCCGCTTGCCCCTTCGAAGGGTTCGCTACGGGTATTTGTCTTAATACCCAATAAATCAAGACCGTCCCGAAAAGTTTCGTACCAGTCTTTGCGGGACTCTAAGTCCTCATGGTAAAAAGATGTGATTTTTGAAGCAAGTTCTCCTAACGCGGAGTCGTCCATCACCTCAGCAATGTTTTCGCCAAACGAGATTTCATAATCTTCGTCAAACTCATCGCCAAAAGCAGTTAACCCGTCCTCATCTATAAAGACTTCAACGGTTTCTTCCTCGTAAGGATCCTGACCTACCTCAATTTCGATTTGTTCAGCCATAGCGCGAAAAGATACCTCGTTTTAAGTCAAGAATAAATCAATAATATGCGCGGATTTTCGGGTAATATTCCTCTTCGTCGTCGTAATCCGACGCTAATTTCAAAAAGCCCCCGTTTCTAAAGCGTATTAACGCCAATGTGGTGGAGTCCACCAAGTCATCATGCTCCCCGTTAGGGAAGTCTGTAATTTCTTCCATTAACTCTTCAGCCCACCTATTTTCTGGAACCCAAACCTTGCCATCTTGGAAAATCGGGCTAACTGAATTAAGCCTTGCGATTTTATCGTGGCCTTTATTCGGTGAATAGGTGTTAATCGGGATACCCAATCTGCGTAGCTCTTGCGTTAATGGAATACCGGACGCTTTTGTTTCAATAATGACCGAATCAGGGTTCCAATACTCATACAACCGCAACGCCTCCCGCTTTAACTCGGGGAAGTCCAACCGCTCTTTCACACAATCAATTAAAATAATGTGCGCTTCGCCTCCTGCGTACAGCTGATCGTTGATTTTTCCTTCCGGATAAAACACACCCCACGTAGTAATAGCCGTGTAATCAGCCCGCTCAGATTTTAAGAATGCCGTGTCGTAACTTTGAATTAAATAGTCACAAGTTGGAGGTTTTTCGTTTGGCCAAATCTTAAACCAATCCTTTGGAATAATGGAAATACCCTCACCGGTTGGCCGCTGCATATACTGAGCAGCCCACTTCGAAGGGGGGACCGAAGCCTTAATGGATTCAAGTTCTTCTAATTTCCAAAACTCTGGCCAAAGTGATTTACCCGATGGCAAGATCGCAGGGAACTCAATCAGTTCCCACTGGTCTGCGTTTTTATCCTGCATCATTTTCTTCATCAACTTACCCGTTAAGTCTTTCTTAGACCAACGAGTCATGACAATAACAATTGCACCTCCTGGCTGAAGACGCTGTCGGGGGCCAGTCATAAACCATTCGTAGGCTTCGTCTAGTGATTTATCGGAAAACGCATCTTGCTCAGAGTGCGGGTCGTCAATAATAAACAAATCAGCACCACGACCTGCAAGTGCACCACCAATACCTGACGCATAATACTCACCTCGCTGCGAAGTTAACCACTTACCCGCGCTTCGTGAGTCAGCCTTCAATTCAGTCTGTGGAAATATCTCGCTGTATTCCTCAGTATCAATTAAGTCACGCACCTTACGACCAAAGTTAATGGCTAGGTCAGCCGTGTGTGTTGCTTCAATAATTTTTAACTTAGGATTCTTTCCTAACAAGTACGCAGGAAACAAGTGTGATGCAAACTCAGACTTGGTATGTCTGGGTGGCATATTGATAATAAGGCGTTTTAACTTACCCTCTGCAATTTTATCAAATGCCTGTGCCATTTTACGGTGGTGATCACCGTTAATAAATTCAGGCCAGATGATTTTTACAAAGTCAATAAAGCTGGCTGCAGAATATTCTCTGCGCTCACGCTTTTCAAGTTCCTCTAATAGAACCGTGAATTCTTTTGCTTCATTCTTAGCTAAGAATGAGAGGTCTACGTTTTTTAGATCCTTGAGAATATCACTCATTTACGAAATGTCGCGTCTAGTAGTTCAGTAACTCGATCAGCTACTGCGCCTCCTCTGCTCATCAACACCGTTTGGAAGGCTTCCCGTATTTCTGGGGTCATGTCTACTTCTAAAAATTTGTTTCGGTTATCGTCCGTTATTTCTTTAACATTAAGTTTAATGCCGTACTCAGCTTCTATGCGTTTTATTGCTTCGTTCGTTTTTTGAGCATACTGACGTCCTCTACGCTGTGCTGTTTCTCCAGGGATAAAGTCAAATGTATCGGTTTCTGCAATATCTGGGGTCATCCATTGACTGAACTCTTCCATTCTTGCTGGGCTGGTGTCTTGGTTCATACCTGTTTGTTTTTGCAGTGCGTATTCGTTGATGGGAAATCTAACGGCATCAATACGCTTGTCCACCGCTGCATCATTGAGCGACATCTTCATATGCATGGGGAACCAATCCTGGAGCATAGGCGGGTTTACGTCTGTAATACCTTCTGGTTGTTTAAGAAGTGTTCGTAGTTCAGCAGCGAAAGTATCTGCTACGTCTGCTGTTGCTCTCTCTTTCTCCAGCTTCGCTTGTGCTGTTCTCCTGTGTTCATCGTATACGGCCTCGTACGCTCGATCCGCTTCTTCCTGACCGTCGTGATAGGCAATCATGTGAATGGCACCGTCATCAAATTCACTTTTCAAATCCTGGAGTTTAGTGTTTCTTGCATCTTTTGCCTTATCGAGCGCATTCTCCATTCTCATTTCGGCTAGGTCATAGACTTCATCTATAGGGGTGTTTTTTATATCCCAATCTAAAACCGTTTCTGTGGTAAAATTGTGTCTGCGGTTAATTATGTCTTTTTGTTCTTCTAGGGTATTTCTGTAACTCGCGATCTCTGCTTTCCAATCTTCAATAGTTTTACCTTCTATAAGGTTAGGTTCTATCGTTGTCTCTAAAAACTGTCCGGCATCTGCATCCAAACTATCGTAATGACTCATACCAATACTAGCATACATTCCCTCTGGCTCTGTTTCAACTAAACGTGCTTTTAGGTCCCTAACGCCTAACCCGCGATTTTCCAAAGGGAGCTCTCCTCCGCGTTGCTCGCTAATTTCTCCTAAAATTTCATCTTTTCTGTCAGGACCTCTCATACCGTACATCCCAGATTGTCCCTCTGCTGGAATTAGAACACGTTTACCGCCTTCCACCTCATAAACACCGCTGCGTGTGTGGAATATTCGGTTAGTTATATTTTTTACTCTACCAGAACCCTGCCGTACTCCTGCACCAACTTCTGAGTGACCCCTTTCAGGTAGGTAAAACAAGAGGTTGTCAGGCGAGAGGCTTACATTTTTTTCCATGTATTTTAACACCGGTAAAGTTTTTTCAGCTTCGGCTATGTTTGTGGGAATCTCGTCTGTGGGCAACATGGGCATATATTCAGCACCGGAAGCATTCTCCAACACTTCTTCTGCTCGTTGGTGGGTGTAGCCGTAGCCTTCATCATCGACTGCATATCTTCTACCGTCTTCTACTTCTTCTCTTGCGAGCTGGGCGTTTGGCCGTGAGTCGACTTGCTGGTGTATTGAGGGTTTATTACGTCCGATCTCATCTAATACTTCTTGTAGGGTAGCCTTACCCTCCTTCATTTCTTCGGGGATCCACTCATTCAACTGACGCTCAAGATTAGCGCGAGCAGGGCCAGGAACAGAGTTGACTGTGCTTTGTATCAACCCTTGTACGCTATATTTTTTGTTTGGATTTTGAAACTGCTTATTGTTGAGTATGGACCTTTCGGCCATGGTCTCTATTGTGAATGGTTGTCCCACCGTAGCTAGGGCTGATTCAACCATCGCCGATTCATCATCATGATAAATACGGTAGTCAGGTACCCCATACGACTCAAAGAGTTTTTCCATCTCCACTTCATCGTCAAAAAAGCCTTCTCGCTCAAGTAGTCGTTCTACTTCGGAGGAATCCACGCTTCCTCTTGTGCTGGTGTCTTCAACCGTGTATTTTGTGGGGGTGACTTTGAGCTTTGCGGCTTGCTCTTTTAAAAAATCCCCAGCTTTCCTGGTCACTGACCCAGGGATAAAGGGCAATACGCCAAGTGCTCCGAGTCCTGCGCCTAACCACGGGGAATTTTCTTCAGTGGCTAGGTGATACCCTTCACGCGCTCCCTCATAATCCCCGTAAAAAGGAATCATGTCTGCTACGTCGACTATTCCTTGAGAAAGGCGATTGGCTCGGTAGTTGTCCTCCATCCCACCAAAGAGGTGTTCACGTACAAATCTCTTTCGTTTTTCAGTAGGAGAAGGCTCCCAAGGTAATATTTGTGTAGAATCAACAGGCTTCTGCGCAGTTTCTTCAAGCAAGGGAAAACGAAAGTCCCCTGCACTTTGAGGAACTTGAGTGTACCGGTCTAGTATATCACCGAGAGCCTTACGGTCAGTTGCTTGCTCTGCTTCCTTTTGAGCTAAAAGTTCTTGAATTCTTTCGCTGGATCTAGGCATCGTTTATTTATCTTGGGCCAAAGCTAGGGCGTTCTTTTCTTTTAAATAATGATTTAACTCTTTCCCCATCAAGGTTTCCAATGCGTTCTAAAAGTTTCTCAAGTCTTGATTCCTCTGGGCCAAACTGTTCGTTAAAAATTGTATATTGAGCAAAAGGATCACGTTCTTCTGGGGCACTTCTAAAATCTAAACCCTGCTCCTGTATTAACGGTCCCTCATCGTAACCCCGCTTTTCGCTATACCCCTGTCTTGGCATAATCCTACCTAACACTTGTTCTATTCCGTGTAGTGCTTTTGCCCCCCTACCTCGTTTTTCTAATATAGTCTCCCTTGCTTCACGAGACATAGGTACGGCTTGGGGTGGTATATCAGGTAGTGCTTCTTTTTGCATTTTCTCTGTTCTCATCTCTCTTAGTAGCCTTTCTAATTCAAAGTCTTTAATTCCCCCGACATTAGCCTCTAGGTAGTCTATTTGCTGCTCACGACGAAGCTCTTCCTTAGTTAGTTTTTCAACACTAGGCTCATAAAATGTATCAAAAAGATACTCTCGTTCCATCTCTCTACCTGTCGGACGACCTTCATCCTCGGCCCTCTGGTCTAACATAGCAAAAATATCTAGGCCACCCTCACTACCATCTTGATACTTTTTTGGGCGTACTGGCCCTCCCGCAGCCATCTGATCAATATCCGCTGCTGACGCACCAACCATCCCCATTCCAGGATTCGCCTCCATCTGTGCCATCATCGCATTGCCGACATTCCTAACCCCAGGATCTACGTCCATTTGCATCTGACTAATTCTTTCTACAGGAAAGTTATAGACATCTTCTGGTAAACCAACCGGACCACCGCTGCTGGCAAACTGTACGTTAGTGGGGTCAGCACCTGACATCTGTTGTTGCTGTAATAGCTCCATCAGCTCTGGGGGTATTTGTTCACCTTGAAAACTAGGTGACTCATACACACCACCACCGTAAGAACCTTGCAAGGCTTCTCGGAAATCTGGTGCCAGTCCTCCTGCCTCGGGTGCAGCTTCTCCTATTGTTTCAAGTTCTAACTGATTCGATGCAGGAATAATCGGGGCAGACCCTTCTATATACGCACCTTCTTGAGCCGCTTTTTCAGCTTCCTTTTGACGTTTCTTCCCCGACGCAATATTCGCAATAGCACTAACTGCCATAATAACATATTGAACCCACGCTTCCTTCTTTCCCGTCACAGGGTTGCGGGTGAGCTTACCTCCTGGAGTCATCTTCTCCAGCCACTTAACCTCCATCGGGTTTAAGTGAACTAACTCGGTATCACCATACCGTCCTTGTTCCTCAATTAAATCAGCTTCTTTCTTTAAGTTCATTTGTATGTCTTCCCGTAATATCCTTTCTGGAACACCTGACCACCGGCCTTGTAACTAGAAGGCACCACTATCTTCTTGCGACGCCGCGTTCCTGGACGACCGCCCTTGGCTAACTCATCCGCAACTCCTGGATCCTTACGCATCTTTCGCTTACCTTCCCACTCGTCTTTTCTGATTAACTTATCCGCTTCGGGGGAACCCCACCACTCCTGATCACGGTCACGTCTTAAACCACCTAAGACATCTTCCGAACCTTCCTGGAAGTCCATAAATTCTTTGTCGTCATACTTCCTAATTGTCGACGGGTCTAGTGCCCCTTTCAACCTATCAAATATACCCTTACCACGGCCCTTCATCGCACCTGCCGCTAACGCGCCCAGCCCAGCCACTTCAGGTGAGACTCCCGCGTAAGATAATCCTGACTCAACCTGCTCCTCCAATCCAGGAGCATTACTTAATCGCATGGAGAAACTTGACTCATCCAGCGGCCCAGACATATCTCGCATCTGTTCCGTGGTCAGCGTATCTTTGTTCGTGTTTTGCATAGCTCGCAAGAACATAGGTAAGTTGTCCATGATCTCTGAACCAAGAAACACGTCTCCCGCGCCACGTAACAGATCTATGATTCCATCACCCCCGAACCAACTGTTTGCCTTATCTTGCTCTTCTTTAAAGTCCCTTCGCATTTGTCTTAGTTCTTGAACACGAGGATCTTCTTCTACCATACTTTCACTATACTTTGGTACAGGGTTGCCTTCTGCATCCTCTAAAGAAAACCTATCCGCTGCCCTCTGACCTAACGTTCGGGAATCGCGTACCTGTTTCTCCCTTTCCTTGCTCGCATCATAAATGTCAATATGCCTTCCCGTTACAGGGTCAGTCATAAGTGCGTCTAGTCTGCCTTGTGTTAAATCTAGTTCAGCCATAACCAGCCTCGTGGGTTTTCAATGCCGAATCGTAACTCTTTCCACTCATCACGCGCAACGCCCTAAAAAATCTCGCGAAAAATTTTGAGGTAGGAGTCCCACGAATTTTTGCGAAAAATTTGAGATTAGGGAGTCATAGCAAAAGTACAGAGGAAAAAGGATCGGGATCCAAGGGGACTGGGTGGGTGGGACGCGCCCTTTTTTAACGGGGGGTATACCCCCGTTCGTTAACATGTTAGTCCACACAAACACAACAAGCCAACACACGGCGCGTTAACAAGTTTGTTAACACAAAGTTAACAAGCGTTCACACGTTTGTTAGTAGAGTAGAACTAACAAGCGTTCACACGTTTGTTAGTAGAGTAGAACTAACAAGCGTTCACACGTTTGTTAGTAAGTAGAGACAAAAAAGCCCACACACGGTAGGCTAGTTTGTTAGCGTAGGTTAGCTTGTTAAGCTTTGAAGTTAACCTTAGTGATTTGATCCTTAGATCCAGATGAGTAGTGAGTCACTATCTGAATAGGATCCTGCTTAAACACTGCAATATAAGGCTTGCTAGTAAGCGGATCACTTTCAACCATTCCGTTTGCATCAATGCGGCCGTAGTCATACCAAGTATAAAGAGTGAATTCTTCAATCTTGCCAGTGTTGGCATTAACCGAAGCCCCTTCTTCCATTTCCGCAACGATGTGGTCAAATAGTTGCTGTTGACTAATGGCAGAACCGTTAGCCAAGTCATTAACTATCAACCAATCTTGATAACCAGCAAACACTAAAGATACCTGATTAGTGAAAGCGTATTGGTCAATCCTATCCAAATCCCAGCGATACTTACCGCCAGCGAAATAATCGCCCTTGACTTTGGCCTTACCACCACCTGACTTAGTAGTCTTAGCAATGGCGCGACGACTAACCTTGTCATTATGACGTTGGATTGATGCCGCCTCCTTGACATCATCTTTAGCCTTAGCCTTGGCGGCTGCAGCTTTGAAGACCTGCTCTTCACTAGTGGAAGAAGTGTTAGCACTCTTAGAGTCTGTGCTGGTTGACTTTTGGTTTGACGTGTTGATGTCAATTCTCCTAAAGGTTAAAGGCAGTATTGCCTGTGTTACCCGGCTTGTCTGCTGAAGTAACGCAGTCAAAATAGCATGGATACGTTAATTAGGCAAGATTATGATAGAACCATTAAGCCTAGATATATAGTTATTTAACCTAAGGCATATATTGACATTAGGTTAAGTATTATGGTTGGAAGTTTAAGGCTTAAGGTAAATAGTTAGCTTATGTGTTGGCTAACATGTTAACGCACGTTAACAAGTAACAAAACGCTGGACACAAAACAAGAAAGCGCACGTTAACAAGTAACAAAACGGTGAACGCATAACAAGGAAGCGCACGTTAACAAACGTGTAAACGCTTGTTAGTAACAAGGTGTTGGACGGCTTGTTAGCGCGACGAGGACGGACGGACGAGGACGGACGGATCGATAGACTGATAGAGTAGACTGATAGAGTAGACTGATAGAGTAGACTGATAGAGTAGACTGATAGACTGATAGACTGATAGACTGATAGACTGATAGACTGATAGACTGATAGACTGATAGACTGATAGACTGATAGACTGATAGACTGATAGACTGATAGAGTAGACTGGTAGAGTAGACTGGTAGAGTAGACTGGTAGAGTA